>Ga0136641_1001353_pt1 | contig 10317 bp, 9 predicted proteins | sample EliLak1302023Y_FD_115312 | JGI IMG/M metagenome (GOLD analysis project Ga0136641, IMG submission 115312) | Freshwater microbial communities from Elizabeth Lake, Yosemite National Park, California, USA - 13020-23Y | ecosystem: Environmental > Aquatic > Freshwater > Lake ... | reverse complement strand
CAATCCATTTTTGTGAAGCCGCTTGAATATCCACGTGTGCTTTCGCTTGAATGGTTGATGAATCTAAAAAATAATCAGGTAATTTTTCATCTTCGTTTTCTGAAAATGGCATCGCATTAGCATTGATTAATTCGCGATATGCTAATAGCTCATAAGAATATACATCCACTTTTTCTTTTGATTTTTTACCTTCGCGGATCACATTGCGACTGTAATGATGCGCGAAAGAAGGTTCAATTCCATTACTTGCATTATTAGCAAGCGATAATGAAATGGTACCTGTTGGTGCAATTGAACTATGGTGCGTGAAACGCACGCCTGTTTTCGCAATCTTGTTACGTAAGCCTTCTGGGAATTGCTGCATGTAGCGGCTATATTTACCTAGCAACACTTTACCTTTGACTTTAGCGCCCACTTTAATACCATCGGCTGCCATCTCAGGACGCTTCGCCAACATATCAGCTGTCACCACAAATTCTTCTTCCATAATAGGTGCTGCGCCTTTTTCATCGGCTAAATCAATACCCGTTTCCCAACCCACCTCGGCCAAAATGCGGCTCACTTCATCAGTGAATTTTAAAGAATCATCATCACCATATCTCATCTTGAGCATCGTGAGTGATGAACCTAAACCTAAGTAGCCCATACCATGACGACGTTTACGTATAATTTCTTTACGTTGCTCTTCGAGTGGCAAGCCATTAATCTCGACGACGTTATCAAGCATGCGTGTAAAAATTGCAATCACTTCTTTATATTCAGTCCAATCAAAAAATGCTTCATCTGTGAAAGGTTTCTTCACAAATTTTGTTAAGTTCACAGAGCCTAATAAACAAGCGCCATATGGCGGGAGCGGCTGCTCACCACATGGATTAGTAGCACGAATATTTTCGCAGAACCAGTTGTTGTTCATTTCGTTTACACGATCAATCAGAATAAAACCTGGCTCAGCAAAATCGTATGTCGATGACATGATGATGTCCCACAAACGCCTTGCTTTAATCGTTTTATAAACGCGGCATGCCACTTTGCCAGCATCTATGCCTTCAGTTTTAGTGAGGTATTTGCCTTTCACAGGCCACTCTCTCCAAACGACCTGGCTTTCGTCATTCACATTTAGACCGTCGACGATTGATTCTTTTTCGGTGACAGGGAACGCTACTTTCCAATCGCTGTCGGCTTTCACAGCCTCCATAAATTCTTTGGTGATTAAGCATGAAAGATTAAATTGACGGAGTCGGCCATTTTCACGCTTAGCTTTAATAAAATCTGTGACATCAGGATGTGCAATATCAAAGGTTGCCATTTGTGCGCCACGACGGCCGCCCGCAGATGACACAGTGAAGCACATCTTGTCATAGATATCCATAAATGAAAGTGGGCCACTCGTATAAGCCCCTGCACCTGCGACGAAAGCACCTTTCGGTCTTAACGTCGAGAATTCGTAGCCAATGCCACAACCCGCCTTTAACGTCAGGCCTGCTTCATGCACTTTATCAAGAATGCCAGACATACTGTCTTCTACAATGCCGGATACCGTACAGTTAATCGTACTGGTCGCTGGCTTATGCTCTAAAGCACCCGCGTTCGAAGTAATACGACCCGCTGGGATAGCGCCATGTCTTAATGCCCATAGAAACTTTTCGAACCATTCTTCTCTTTTAGCTGGGATTTCAACATCCGCTAATGCTCTTGCGACTCTTATAAAGGAGTCATCGATATTCTTATCGACATGTTCGCCCTGTTTTGATTTCAAACGATATTTTTTATCCCAAATATCAAGTGACACATCTTGAATCGGTATTTCGTGGTCTTGATGATCACTTTGAGTGGATTTTGGACGAACAGCTTTGAGCATGAATTTCCCCTGAATTATTCTTTTTTATATATATTTTTACTAAAATGTCTGCTAGACGGTATTTTGCTTAAAACCACAAGATATAGTGATTTTGTGAACATATTATCCATGGTCTAGTGGTACGTCAACCGAAATATATGCACAAAAATAGAGCAAAAGTTAACCCTTATTTTCCGAGGTAAATTTTTTAAAACTAAGCAAGGCCATTTCTAAAAATAAATTAAACACAAGTTCATCAAGATGGTTTATGAGAAAATATTGCTATGATTCGCTTTTTCTATAGCCTTTTAGTCTATTTTCTTCTTCCTTTCACCTGTCTTAAGCTGATTTATCGAGGATTTAAGCAACCTGACTATTTAAAACATTGGGATGAGCGTTATGGCTTTTATAGCGCTGCAACCAAAAAAACATGGGGCAAACGAAAAACACTTTGGATTCATGCCGTTTCTGTTGGTGAAACAAAAGCTGCGATTCCATTCATTCAACTTTTTTTAAAAAAATATCCGCGTCATCATTTACTCATCACACATGGTACGCCGACAGGACGAGCGGCTTCGATTGACATTAAACATCCTCGAATCAATCGTATCTATCTTCCTTTTGATACACCCTTTGCCACACAAAGGTTTTTAAATGCATATAAACCTCAAATGGGTCTCTTACTTGAAACAGAACTTTGGTTTAATTTAATTCATCAAGCACACTTAAAATCAATTCCACTTTATTTAGTTAATGCACGCTTATCCGAAAAATCATTTCAACTTTATAAAAAAATATTACTACTTATCAAGCCATCCTTACAAGAATTGAAAGGTGTATTAGCACAAACAAATAGCGACGCAAAGCGCTTCAAATCGCTTGGTGCGAGGAGCATTGAAGTAATAGGTAATTTAAAATTTGATGTTGTGCCACCCCAAGAAACAAATAAAAAAAGTACAGCCCTTAAAAGACATTTACATTTAAAAAATCAATCGGTACTTTTAATTGCAAGTTCAAGACAAGATGAAGAAGAAATTATTTTGCAAAGTTTATTAAAACTTCAAATCAAAAATCTCGTCACAATTTTTGTGCCACGTCATCCGCAAAGATTTAATGAAGTTGAGTCGATCTTAAAAAAATATCGCGTTCAATTTATTAAGCGTAGCGATAAAAAAATCAAAGCAAAACCTTATCAATTTATTTTAGGCAACTCTATGGGGGAGATGTATGCATATTATTCACTTGCTAATGTCGCACTCATGGGTGGCACGTTACTTCCATACGGTGGTCAGAACCTCATTGAATCAGTGGCGATGAAAGTCCCTATAATTTTAGGTCCCCATACTTATAACTTCCATGATGTATCCAACGAAGCTATTCGTATAGGTGCGGGATTAAGAATTCAAACGTTGGATGAGTTGGAAAAAGTTTTGCCTCAGATACTGAAATCATCTTCTCAATCGAAAATGAAAAAAGCCTGTACTAATATGATGCGAATACATCAAGGTGCTACATTAAAGATCTTCAATAAAATTAAATCTACGATTTGATAAGTTTAGCGATGGCTTTAAAGTGATCACCTTCAGCAACACGTAACCACTCAAACATCACTGATTCTGAATTAGTAATCACAATGCCTTCAGACCTTAATCGCGTAATCGCGTTTTGATGATGGAGACTGAACCTTGAGAGTGTAGCATCTTCTACCACAAACACTTCTTTACCCATCGCTTTTAAAGCTAATGCCGTTTGCAAAATACATATGTGCGTCTCTAATCCACATAAAATAATCTGTGATCTTGATTTCACTAATGCACTTTTAAATTTAGGTTCATCAAGACAAGAAAATGTTTTTTTCTCAATGGCGCGATGAGGGAGTAAAGATTTTAATTTTTTGACTGTAGTTCCTAAGCCTTTAGGATATTGCTCAGTGTAGAGAAGTGGAATTTCTAATAGTTTGGAGACTTGAATGAGGATACTCGATGCATCGATGACTTTTTTAATTTCATTTTTAGGCATGACATCAACAAGTTTATCTTGGATATCAATCATGACTACTTGACTTAAACGTTGATCATTAATCATCAGAATTAAAAGATAAATGTATTTTCATGTTTAACGTGAAGAGAAGGCACAACCGTTTCGAATAAAACTTCCTTTTCAAAATCTTGATCGCCGATTCTTGTAATTAAGGTGGCGTGCATAGAAGGGGCTAACCCTAGAATAATTAAAAGCCTGCCCTTAAGTTTGAGCTGATCTCTGGTACCTTTGGGTTCTTGAGGTAAAGAGCCCGCAAAAAGTATCGCGTCATAAGGCTTCTTCTTTAACCAGCCTGATGCACCATCGCCTGTCACAAATTCAATATTATTAAGTTTTAATTTTTCACAGTTTTGTTTGGCGAGTTTTGTGAAATAGGGATTGATATCTACTGACACCACATTTTTAACCAAACTTGCAACAAGCGCTGTGAGATAGCCGCTTCCAGAACCTACCACTAAAACATAGTCTTCTTTTTGCAAAGATAAAGACTGAATGAGTCTTGCTTCTAATTTAGGCGCCAACATACATACATCGTCATGCAAAGGAATTTCTGTATCAGCGAAAGCTACGCCTTGATATTGAGTGGGAACGAATTTTTCACGCGGCACTTGATGAAGCAAATTAAGCACCTCTGGATCCAAGACCTCCCAGGTACGGATTTGCTGTTCAATCATATTAAAACGATTTTGTTCAATGGTACTCAATGTCATATAAACATTATAACTAAAGAAAAGTTCACAGTTTTGATTCTCATTAAATATAAATCCCACTTGCAATTCATAGGGGTTTCGCGTAATTTTATAGAGTGCTAGGGGTCCATCTTTAAGGTGGTGAGAAAAACCCTTTGAACCTGATGCGGATAATACCGCCGTAGGGAATGCAGTCCTCCAAAAGACTCCTTACGTTATAACAAAAAAAATTTAAGGAGTAATTCATGAACGCGACCGATAAACAATTACAAAAAAATATCGATCAATTTTTAAACGAAACCGCTTCGCTCGATCCTGAGGCGCTCAAGTCTTTTGCAAAATCAAGAAAAGTTTACGTCACAGGTTCACGTCCTGATCTAAAAGTTCCTTTTAGAGAAATATCTTTATCTGATACACCTTCATCTTTTGGTGCTGAAAAAAATCCACCGGTCATGGTATATGACACATCTGGCCCTTATACAGATCCTGATTATCAAATTGATATTCGAAACGGACTCCCATCATTACGATCCAAATGGATTGATGAAAGAAATGACACGGAATTTCTAGACGGTCCTACATCTGTCTTCGGACATGAGCGTAAAACAAATCCTGAGCTCACAAAAATGCGCTTCAATTTATTAAGACAACCGCGACGAGCCAAAGCAGGAAAAAATGTTTCGCAAATGTATTATGCTAAACAAGGGATTATCACGCCTGAAATGGAATACATTGCCATCCGAGAAAATCAAAGGCGTGAAGGTATGTCGGCACTTTTACAAACACAACATCCAGGTCATGATTTTGGTGCAGCTATACCTAAAATGATCACGCCTGAATTTGTGCGTGATGAAGTTGCACGTGGTCGCGCTATTATTCCTGCCAACATTAATCATCCTGAAACAGAACCCATGATTATTGGCCGTAATTTTTTAGTGAAAATTAATGCCAATATCGGTAACTCAGCACTAGGTTCGAGTATCAGCGAAGAAGTTGAAAAAATGGTTTGGGGGACGCGCTGGGGTGCTGATACGGTCATGGATTTATCGACGGGCAAAAACATTCATGAAACACGTGAATGGATTATTCGCAATAGTCCCGTTCCAATTGGCACTGTACCAATTTATCAAGCGCTAGAAAAAGTTGATGGTAAAGCTGAAAATCTTACTTGGGAAATTTTTAAAGACACACTTATCGAACAAGCAGAACAAGGTGTCGATTATTTTACGATTCATGCCGGTGTAAGATTAAGTTATATCCCGATGACTGCAAAACGCATGACAGGTATTGTGAGTCGTGGTGGATCAATTATGGCGAAATGGTGTTTAGCTCATCACGAAGAATCTTTTCTCTATACCCACTTCGAAGACATTTGTGAAATCATGAAAGCTTATGATGTAAGCTTTAGTTTAGGTGACGGCTTAAGACCAGGCTCTATATATGATGCCAATGACGAAGCACAATTTGCAGAACTCAAAACTTTAGGGGAGCTGACACAAATTGCATGGAAGCACGATGTGCAATGCATGATTGAAGGCCCTGGTCATGTGCCCATGCACCTCATCAAAGAAAATATGGATCTTCAACTGGAGCATTGTGGTGAGGCGCCTTTCTATACATTAGGTCCTCTCACGACAGATATTGCGCCTGGTTATGATCACATCACATCGGGAATTGGTGCCGCAATGATTGGTTGGTATGGTTGCGCAATGTTATGTTACGTGACACCTAAAGAACATTTAGGTTTGCCCGACAAAGAAGATGTACGAGTCGGTATCATTACCTATAAGATTGCAGCGCATGCTGCCGACCTTGCTAAAGGTCATCCAGGCGCACAAATTCGTGATAATGCACTATCCAAAGCACGGTTTGAATTCCGCTGGGAAGATCAATTTAATTTAGGTCTAGATCCAGAAAAAGCAAAAGAATTCCACGACGAAACTTTGCCGCAAGAAGGTGCTAAACAAGCACACTTCTGCTCCATGTGTGGTCCACATTTTTGCTCTATGAAAATCACGCAAGATGTTAGAGACTATGCAGCAGCAAAAGGCATGAAAGAAGATGAGGCCTTGAAAAAAGGCATGGAAGAAAAATCCATTGAGTTCATTAAGAAGGGTGTTGAGATTTACCAAAAAACATAAATGGATTTCTCACTTTATTTTTCGAGTTTCATTTTAGGTCTTATTGAAGGAGCCACCGAATTTTTACCTGTGAGCTCCACTGGACATTTGATTATTGCGGGTGAGCTTTTAAAATTCAACCAAGCATCCGCCAATGTCTTTGAAATCTTTATTCAATTAGGTTCCATTCTTGCGATTGTCGTGGAGTATCGTAAAATACTTTTTAAAGTGGCAAGTAACGCTTACTCTAATAAAGAATCTCAGAATTTTATCCTACGTCTCTTTGTTGCATTTTTACCAGCAGCAATTCTAGGTCTTTTATTCCATAAAGCTATTAAAGCTTATTTATTTTCGCCGCTTTATGTTTCATTAGCCCTCATTCTAGGCGGCATTGCCATGATAGCAATTGAGAAACGTCCTGTGAAAATCAATACAAAAGCTACGAACGATATCAATATGATGCAAGCTTTTAAAATTGGCTGTTCACAATGCTTATCTTTAATTCCTGGTGTATCACGCGCAGCGGCAACCATCATGGGCGGCATGCTTTCAGGGCTTAATCGAAAAACAGCCACAGAATTTTCTTTTTATCTTGCCATTCCTGTTATTACGGCCGCATCGCTTTTTGATTTATTAAAAAATTTCCAAGATTTAACGATGCAAGATTTACCTATTTTTGCGATTGGCTTTGTGACCGCGTTTTTAAGTGCTTATGCCGTCATTAAAATTTTTATTCGTTTTGTAGCGACACATACTTTTATTCCTTTTGCCTGGTATCGCATTATTTTAGGCATCCTCGTTTTTATTTATTTTAGTGCGTGATCATGTCTAGCCATCGAGCACTAATTGAAACACTTCATGGCATTGTTAAAAAAGCAGAGCGTCGTCCCGTCAGTATTAAAGAAGGTCTTTTAGATCTAAATCATTTCGGTTTTTCCTTTATTAGTTTTTTGCTTGTCCTGCCTTTTATGCAACCATTTCCAGTGGGGCCCATTAGTGTATTAGGTGGTATTACGTTTGCAGCTTTTGGATGGCAAGTACTCAAAGGCTATTCAGTGCCTCATCTTCCTCAAAAGATTGATGAAATTGTATTAAGCAAAGATAATTGGCGACGCATTACGAATGCCGCCATTAACCTTATTCAGTGGACTGAAAAATTTACCAAGCCCCGGCTAACAATTCTGATTAATGGCAAATTGGGCATTCAAATAGAAGCTGCTATCCTCATTATGGCCGGCATCTTAATGGCGATCCCTTTTGGCATATTGCCTTTAAATAATTTTTTTCCAGGTCTTGCGATTTTATTTTGTGCGCTTGGTCAACTTCATAAAGATGGACTTCTTGTTTTAGTTGCTTTCTTTTGGATTCTTTTTACTATTTTTTATTTTGCTGTATTTTTTATAGGTCTTTATCTCTTAGGGCTCGAAGGTATGCATAACTTTAGCCACTGGATCCATCAGCTCGTTTCATGAAATCTTTTGCTGATCTATTGATCGCTTGGCATGCCAAGTCAGGTCGACATCACTTGCCTTGGCAAAAATCTAAAGATCCCTACGCAGTATGGGTCTCTGAAGTCATGTTGCAACAGACCCAAGTTACAACTGTCATTGATTATTACAATCGATTTATGAACAAATTTCCGACCATCAAAGTATTAGCCCATGCCGATGAAGAAGAGGTCATGCAGTTATGGAGTGGATTAGGTTACTACCGACGCGCTCGTTTTTTACATGAAGGTGCGCAATTGATTATGGATGAGATGGGAGGTCACTTTCCTTCTGACTTTGACATGATGATGAAGATTCCTGGTATTGGACGTTCGACTGCGGGAGCCATTGCTGCGTTTTCATTTAATCAAAAGAAAGCAATTCTTGATGGGAATGTGAAACGTGTCTTAAGCCGTTATTTTTTAATTAATCAATGGACGGGACTGCCTAAAACAGAAAAAGAATTATGGGGTTATGCTGAATCACTTCTTCCAAATAAAAATATTGATACGTATACGCAAGCATTAATGGATTTAGGAGCGACCTTATGTAACAAAAAACCACAATGTGATCTATGTCCTTTAAAAAAAACATGTCTGGCATTTCAAAAAAATAAAGTAAATCTTTTACCCGTACCTCGTCCTCAAAAAAAGATACCAAGAGAATCTACACATATGGTGATTATCAAACTTCATGATGAAGTCCTACTTGTTAAACGTCCTCAAAGGGGAATATGGGGAGGACTTTGGTCCTTACCTCAATATGAAAATGAATCTTCATCACCTAAAGCATGGGTTAAAAAACAATTTGGATTAGATGTGAGTTTGATACAAAAAGATTTAAAAGCTTCAACTACATTTACCCATTTCAAGCTTGATATCACTTATAGTATTTTGGAAGCAAAATCACAACGTACAAAAATACCTCACACATGGCTTACATTAAATAGCCTTGAAGGTGCTGCTATACCTGCCATTATCAAGAAAATACTTTTAAAACTCTAATCGCATATCGCGATGAGGGATCTCGGCATCGAAATAGATGTCGCTCTTGGCCTCAAATCCAAATTTTTTATAAAAATCGATCGCATGACATTGCGCGCTGATTTGAATCACAGAAAGTTGATTAAGTTTGGCAGTCAGAATGGCTTTCTCGATCAAAGCACTTCCAATACTTTCGCCACGATGCTCTTTTAATACTGCCATACGCCCCAATTGCATATGATTATCAATCACTATCGCCCTTGCACATCCGATAGCTATTCCATCTTTTAAAGCTAGAAAATGAATCGCTTCTTCATCGATACCATCCCACTCTAATTGGGGCGTTACTTTTTGTTCTTCAATAAAAACTTTTTCACGAATCATTGTGAGTAGTGCATAGCTATCTATCCACTTTACGATCTCAATTTTAAGATTATTTTTCATAAGTGAAACGCTTGCATCTTGATGCTGTTAGGGGCATGATGTGCTTTCTTTATCTCTAATTTTAAGGACTGTATGAATAAATTTTTACCTGTTATTGGTCGTGCTTTTATTGCACAAATTTTTCTTGTATCCATTCTCATATCACTTAACGGCATTATGAATACACCGGATGGTTATATTGCTTACCAAAATGGGTTGATGAGCCATGGTCTTCCAGGTATTTTTGCACCGATCTCGGTCATTGTACAACTCTTGGGTGGCTTAGCACTTCTTGTGGGCTTCAAGACAAGATTGTCTGCGCTTATATTAACAATTTATACATTCATCAATGCATTGTCTTATTTATATACCTCTACAATACTGCCTTCTCCTGTATATCTCATTCCGCTCCAGCAAGCACTTCAGTACATAGCAATTACAGGTGGCCTTATCGTTTTAATGCAAAATCCAGTTACCGCATTTGCAATTGATAATGTAACAAACACAAAAAAACGTAAATAAGTCTTACTAGCATTTAAAAAAAGCAGCTAGCAAGGCTGCTTTTTTTATTTTAATTTCAATCAAATATATCTATCAATCATGGTTATCATTAAAATAATTTTATATGTATGCTCAATTTTTTTGAGTGCGTTAAAATAGAAGTTAAGCTTTACTAATATTAAGGAATTCAATATGGCAACAGCATCCACAAAATATACGAAGACTGCGATTGTTCTT
>Ga0136641_1001351_pt1 | contig 10322 bp, 4 predicted proteins | sample EliLak1302023Y_FD_115312 | JGI IMG/M metagenome (GOLD analysis project Ga0136641, IMG submission 115312) | Freshwater microbial communities from Elizabeth Lake, Yosemite National Park, California, USA - 13020-23Y | ecosystem: Environmental > Aquatic > Freshwater > Lake ... | reverse complement strand
TAGTGCCATTTGCGGTAATAACTGTTGGCGAAGCCGTAACAACAGAAGTCTCGATTGGACTGACCACTATGAATGAGTAATCCTCAACTTCACCAGAGCCAACTTTGCCTGTTGGAAAAGTAACCGGGTCGTAACTTAAACGAAGTCGCGCATACGTAAGGCCCTGGGATACGCCTAACGGAATTGTCCAGGTTAAGTTTGCACTGGTTGCATTAGCTGATGGAGAATTAGCACATGCACGTTCACCAGTATCAAACGTTCCATTTCGATTAAAATCAATCCAGCCGCATAAATTGGCTGATTCAGTAACTCCACTTAACGCAACCGTGATGCTGTAATTTGACCCAGGCGCTAAGTATATAGATGGTGAAGTTGCCCAGCCTGGGAAACCATCATCCGCTTTCAGATTTCCGGCCAGTGAAGTACCGGCTGCAACCGCATCTGGATTCACCAAAACGTTGTTTGCGATTGGGCTATCTGATTCAACTATTGCACCGAGTTTTAGGTCGCCTACGACATGACTTGCAACTCCTGCTGCATCATATGACGCTGGAGCAAGTCCAAAATCTTCTGAAGTTGCAACTACAAATGAGAATTGGTCATACCAGGCATTGCCGCCGCTTTGACCGCCATACAAGCCAAGGTTTACTTGGAATGACAGTGTGGTAAATGTTCCTTGGGCTAGTACAGTTCCACACATTGCGGTTGCGGTTACAGAATTGATCACTGCTTGTTGTCGACTTGTTGATCCTGACGCCGTATCACAGGTAGTCCAAGGTCGCTTTGTTATCGGTTCAATGTAATTTCCATTTGTGACCTTGATGTTTGTGCCACTAACTGTAGAAAGTGTGACACCTGGTGTGAGTAGCAAAAATTCGGACCAAGAGAGTGAACCGTTGTTGGAATAGCCACCCATACCTGACATTGCAATTACTGGATTTGTCATCGGGCGATCGAAATTAATTGTTACAACTCCACGGTTTGTACACGTACTCCAACTGTTGGACCCTGCGCTACCACAATTCACATAACTTGTAGTTAAAGAAACACCTGGATCGGTAATCGAGCGTGTATGAGTAAATTGACTTGGTAGCCCGTACCAATAACTAATAGCTTCCGGATAATCCCCGATGCAGAGATCGGTGCCAGATACGCCAATCGAGTATTTGATCCCGTTGGAAAGTGTCGTGCTTCTTGCGGAATTCAGGAATAGCGGTCCAGTAACTCCACCCGTTGCGTACGACCCTCCATTGTTATGGTACTGAGTTGCACAAATGTTACTACCACTTGTTTTTGTTGAATCCGTTGTCCATGCCCAAGTTGATGCGTATAGCGTTGAACTTTGATCAAATGCTAGAACATCGTTTCCAGTTGAATCTTGCAGTGCTGTATTTGTGTTCAAGGTACTTGATTGTGGAGCGCTGTAAACGACGCGAACTATCGCACCAGGCGTAATTGCACTCGACAGTGTTAGTTCGACTACCTTGCCATTAACAGAAACGCCAGATACCGGATAGCTTGTTCCTCCCACTGTTACGGAATAAGCGCCAACTGCCGCAGTTGGACTTGTTTGCAAGGCTTCATCGAAACTAATTGTCACAATGTCTTGCGACACCTTGACCGGGTTAGTAGCAATCGGTAGCGGGCTTTTCTGGTCAACGGTTGAAGAGTTAGAAATAACTTGATTCGTAATTGCTGTTGAATCATTTCCCGAGAGATCTTGAATTGCAGCATTGCCGGTTGTTTGATCACTCGGATTTGAGGCCGTATACGAGAAACTTTTCCCTGTGCCTGCACTCAGTGGGGATGAGAGAGTTAGCACGACAGTAGAGCCGTTGACACTAATGCCTGAGACTGTGGCTGGATAACCACCGGTGTTTGTTATTGAAAATTGACTTGCCAAAGGTGGATTTGACTCAGAAAGTGGTTCATTAAAGTTAATTGTGACCTGGGTTCCAGCTGCATTCGTCGTTACTGAAGAAACAGTTGGAGCGATTTGATCGATCGTTGATGTGTTTGTGATCGCACGATTCGTAAATGTTGCCACATCGTTGCCCGCAACATCCTCGATGGAAGCATTACCCGATGTTTGAACAACTGGAGTTGAGGCTGTGTATGAAATGGTCTTGCTAGTGCCTGATCCTAAAGGTGTAGATAATGTCAAAATAACAGCTGAGCCGCTGTAACGTACGCCAGAAACAGATGTTGCATAACCACCAGTATTCGCTACCGAGAACTGCTTAGCTAGTGGAGGACTTATTCCTGAAAGCGGTTCATTGAACGTAACTGTTATTTCGGTGCCTGACGTGTTTGTTGTTACTGAGGAAACCATAGGCAATGTGATGTCCAACGTGGAATTGCTTGTCACTGCAACATTCGACAGGCTTGCCGCATCGTTACCTGAGATATCTTGAATTGCAGCATTTGTAGTAATTACGTTTGGCGTTGGGGCTGCGTACTTAGTTAGGACAACAGTCATTCCGAATTCGATTGTTTTCGGCCCTGCCAAAATTATATTATTGCCATCAACGCTCATCGAAGTTGGAAGCCATGCTAAACCACCAACCGTTACGCCAAAGTTTGTTGTATTGACAGCAGGGAAAGTCGAGCTCATTGCTTCGTTGTACTTGAAAATTAGTCGATCACCCGTTGTTGGAACCTCAATAGATTGCAGTACCGGAGCGACGCGATCAATTGTGGAGTTGTTCGTTATGTCCACAGGTCCAAAGTTAACTAACTTTCGGTTACCCATGTCTTGAATGTCGAGGGTGTTATTTTGCCTTACGTAACTGACTCTTACGGTTTGACCAGAACTAATAACGGTATTTAGGGGAACTGTAATGACATTGCCAGAAATGGTGCTGTTATTTTGCTGCGTGGATAAATTGGTGCCATTCACTTCAACACGCCAAGGGTCAGCGCGGAAAGCGCCAGAATTTTTAACATTCTCATTAAATGTAAGTACCAAGTCCGTACCATTTGCTGCAACGTAACCCGAAACAAAATCAGGTGGCAACGTGTCAACTGTTGAATTGTTCGTTGGAGTTATTGGAGAAGTCGCTGCTGGAAATGAAGTTGCATCATATCCCGCAGAGTCTTGAATTGCTAAGTTCGTAGTCGGTGTAGCTGTTGGTGGGCTAACCACTGCAGGTGCTGTGTAGGTTACGACGACCGTACCGCTACCTTCTACGCCAGTTGGCAAAGTCAATATGACGGTAGAACCTGACACAACTGCACTAGTTGCAGTAGTTGTCCGACCGCCACTCGCAACTGTGAATGCTGACCCTGTAGCCGTAGTTGCGTATAGGGCTTCGTTGTAAGTAAGTACTACCGTCAAACCATCTGCTGTTGAAACATTTATCGACACCAGTGCCGGCACTGAAGACCCATTAGTTACTACCGTGTTCGCAAAAGTAGCGACATCGTTTCCAGAGGTATCTTGAAGTGCAACATTTGAAATGTCGGCCACGCTAGTCGGTGCAGTGTACGAAACCTTTACAACGTCATTTGAATCGATCGTCATATCCAAAGTTAGATTTACAATTTTTGTAGCTGTCGTTATGGATACTTGTGTTGGAATAATCACGGTTCCGTTTACATCAACCGAAAAGGCTGAAGCAGCTGGAATAAAGCTGGCATAGGCGAACAAATTATTTGCATCGGTGAAAGTCAACGATATGTCACGGCCGGTTAATCCAACAGCACTAGAAGCTAATACAGGAGTCGTAATGTCACCGGCACTGAAGGCGCCTGTGTTGAAGAGCAGTGCGTCGTTACCCACTAAGTCTTGAATCGCCAGATTCACCGGTGGATTTGTGTTTATTGCAGTTGGGGCCGCGTAGGCAACTGTAGTGCTCGTACCGAGTGGAATGTTGTTGTTCATGGTTATGAAGACTTTGTTGTCACTAACCGAAACAGAGGACTTAGCAACAGCAGGGTTGGTGGGGTTCGGGCTTAGTGTCACAGTAAATTGACCAATTGCAGCGGTAGTCGCGCTTATTGGTTCACTGAAAGTCAACGTAATCACGGCACCTAGTGACGATGCTGAAATGAGAACCGGTTTGACATTGTCAATCGGAGTTATGGCCGTAGAAGCTGCTGACGCGGTCGATGTTTTATCAACATTGACTGCAACAGCTGTAAATGTGTACGCCGAACCATTAGTCAAACCAGGGACTACACATGAGCCACTCGCAGCTGAAATTGTGCAAGTAGCACCACCAGGGCTGGAAGTAACGATGATGCTCTTTGGAGTAATTCCGGTTCCTGCCGAGACCGTCACAGTTGCAGATTTATCTCCCGCTACCGCGGTAGGTGTTGGCGGAACGTTTGGGACACCCCAGACAGGGTCCACTCTCTTTACATATGGGCTGCCAGACATACCAACAACAATTTCTTCATCCGGCTGAACCACAATTGAGTTCACACTGCCGCTTGTTGTTGGTACAAAATTTGTATCCTTAGTTCCATTGGTATTTATAAGCACTAAGCCAAATGATCCACCAACAAGTAGCCGTCCAGATGCATCAAAAGCCAAGTCACTTGAACCTTGTGCTAAATCTGAAGCAACGAGGCTTCCAAGACTTGTTCCAAAGGTAGTTGTCTCTGCTCCCATAGCACTTAGGACACGAATTCTTCCAACGTTGCCATTCGAGCCTCCGACGGCTACAAGCCCAGTTGAACTAACCGCAACATTTGTTGGCGCTGCAGTAAATGTTGGTGGTGTGAAAGAAGCGTCTAAGGCTCCAGCTGCTGTCACTCGCTTTAGGTATCCCGGGAAGCTGCCAACAACATAGATTCTGTTGCTGCTATCAAATGCAAAGTCGGTAACTGCGCTGCTAAAAGTAGCGCTTAGGATTTGAGAATTAGTCCCACCGGCAAGATCCGTTGAACCTAATGGATAAATGTTGTTAACCGCCGAGCCACTAGATGAGGAATACAAAATTTTATTAGGAGCAAGTGGCCAAACTCCAACGTTTGAAACCGCTTGATTGTTTGAATTATTATTTTGATCTTTTGGCCAATTAGTTGCATCCCATGCTGTACCCGCTGCATTTAAAATTCGAAATCCCTGTGCAGTTGCTGCGTAAACAACACCGGACGAGGTTACCGCAATTGCCCAAATTGTGTTGCTGGATGTTGGGCTTGTCCAAACAATATTTCCCGCTGGATCATATTTCTTCACGAATGTAGCGTAAGCAGCGTAAGTGTTGCCAATTGAGTCCTGAGCGATGTCAACTACATTTGCTCCTGGTGAACTGCTGGCTACCCCTGCATTAAATGTTGTGTCGTCGCTGCCGTATGCCGTTGCACTTGCGATTGGCGCGGTAACGGCTTGATCAACAAAAGTAAAAGTTCCCGCAAGAAGTGCGGTCACAACTATCTTGTGGATCATCTTTTGGCGGAGTATCCGGTGGCGGCCACGGATTTGTCTCATGCGATCACCTCAAAATGTGAACTAAAGAATTTTGATTCAAATATGTTCTGAATGCAAGCATGAAATTGCACGGCGTATAGTGAATACGTATAAGTTGTTGATCGCATTAGAGCAGGTCCATTTCAGCAGTATGAGTGCGTAACTCACACTGAGATTACGTTGCACATAACGAAAAGATCACACTAAAACGGGGTATACCCAAGGTTGAAAATTTACTATAAATCTATGGTTTTGCCGCGTGCTCAAGCGCCAGGTTCGCTGTCAGTTTCATTCCGTCAAGTTGCGTCCGAACTAAGTCCCATCGCGAGCAAACATCGTCGTAGAGTTCACTGCCTAGACCTGGTGCGCCACCTGTAACTGTGGACCTGCCGTTGTCTTCTACCTGCAACAAAAGTGTCCTTTCTTCAACACTTAACACAATCTCAACCTTGGTTGCTCTACCATGCTTAGAGGCGTTTCCAACCGACTCACGCAATATCTCGGCAAGGCATTCAGATGTTGCCGGGTTCCTGCGCAAAACTGTAAAGATTTCGGGCGCAACATTCCAATTAATATCAATTGTTCCAGCCCAGATTTGAGTAATCTCTCGTTGAGCCTGTTCAAACGAATATTCTTGACCGGGTTCAAACCCAACCCGAGCCAATGCGCTGGAAATATCACTACGAACTGACGCAATTAATTCCGAGGTTGGATCATTTGTGGAGCCAAGCCGGATAACTGCGGCGTTAAGTGCACCTTGCAATGAGCCGTGCATCACGTATCCAACCTGACGGCGTGAAATCCACCCCTTTTGGTTCAAAAGTGAAATTGTTGACTCCAGGTTTTCAATGATTGAAGTGAGTTCTGTAATCATGAGAGTTCGCTGACTTGTCAAAATTGTGTAACCTAAGTTTGCAAAACCATAAATTAGTCCGATAAAGATGGTCGCCCCAGAAATATGTTGTGGGATTTGAATCTGCATTAGACTTTCGACATGTAAAATCAGAGGTCCAGTAATGCCAAAGATAGATGCACCGATTGGCAATCCGATTGCAAGCGAAACTTCTAAATTTCCAAGTAACTTTCTCAAAAGTGTGAAATACGTGATTAACAAAATGGTGGTTACGAGAATGAATGGAAGGGACTCTACCCAAGTCATTGTTCGTTGTGCGGCAGCTGCATAAGTAATGAAAAACAAAATTGTAGATACATAAGGCCGTATCGATTGTGACAAATTTACTTTCGCTGGAAGTTGAAAGTTCTTATTTAATCTCTCTGTATAAATCTCTATATCGGCAAGAGACTTATCATGTGCGATCTGGTGACTGAATGGTCTCAGCTCGTTATCGATATAGTTCTGCATTTGCGCAATAGCCTGCGACTTGTTCCCGCCCGAAATTATCCCAATCAATAGTTCATCGATTTGGTCAATTCGTGGTGTAACGACTTGTTGAGCGTATTGCCGTAAATTTCTCATTGCCTCTTGAACGCGAGTGTCCAAAGTCAGCTGCAAATGTGACAATTCATTGGATTTCGCTACCAAAATTCTTACCAAACTGGAGTGTTGGTCAAAAACCGCAATGCTGATTGCGATTACCGAGAGCACTGTTGAAATAAAAACTCCGCCACTTAAGATTCGAAATGCAAGCTTGGGGTCATCACTAAAACCCAAAACTACAGTAGAAAAGCCAAGAATTGAACCACGAACACCCTGGGCAAGCATAAAAGCCAATAAGGTTGCAATCGGATGTGACTCATAGTCACCACTTCTATGAATAAAATTCCCTGTGATAAGAATACAAATGCTAAAGCCGATGTGCGCCAACGAAATTAAACCTAGCCACAGCAGAATTGATCCCCCGTAATTCGCCCGATCAATGAAGATCGGACTCAAAGCGCATGGAAAAATTGATAGGAGTATTAATCGAATGCTAAGTGATGATCGTAACCCAAGCAGGTACCAGAGCGATTCATTAGGTTCGCTATTGTGTACTTCTTCGCCGATTTTATATTGCATTCTTAATGTGTGACCTCGGCTGAATGGATGTTCGACCTAGTTCCAACAACACTCAAATATTTTGCAACCGCAGTTGTTCGGGAATTTCCTTCGAGTGAACTATCGATTCCAATTGCCTGACATGCACGCCTAATGGCATCTTCGGTTGCTTTGAGAGACGTACCACGAGCTTCAGCAATTTGCGCATTTGATTTTCCACTTGCCATATAGTGCAGAACTTCAATTTGCTTTACTGTGAGCGCAGCAAATGGGCGAGATTTATCTATGTCATGACGATGTTGTGATGTTGTTTCGCCGCGCATTGCAGCATCTAATGCATCATAGAGAAGATTCAAATCAGCAAGTGCAGATTTTCGCAAGTATGCAATTCCAGTTGGAAGTCCTTGTTCATTCTCAACTGCGAAACGAGGATCTGGTAATTGGGTTAAGAAAACTACGCCAGTTCCTGGTGCCTCTTTGCGAGCAATTTGCGCGAAGTCGAAACCGTTTGGGCCCGGTCCGAGATCAACATCGAGTACTAGACCATCGGGATCGGTGGCACGAAATATGCGTTTTGCTTCAGCAATTGTTGCGGCAGTTTGAACCGTGTAGCCGCGAACTTCCAAGGCGGTGGCAATTAACTCGCGTAACAGGTCGTCATCTTCAACAACCAGAACCAATCTTTCCGTCATTTAAATACACCGTTACTGTGTTAAAGGCGCACAACGTGATGGCCGATTAATTCTTAACAATGCCTTAAGGGCCTGAGACAAATTATCATACTCATGGAATACCCCGTTTCTCCAATAAATGGGGCAAATTCGCGAGATTACAGGGTTTTTAGCGATCCGACTACCTTGGTCAGTGAATCCTTCGCATCACCAAACAATAGCGAAGTCTTCGGGTCAAACAAGACCTCGTTCTCGATGCCCGCAAAACCTGGTCGCATTGAGCGCTTTAGGAAAACAACCTGCTGCGCCTGATCCACATTCAGGATTGGCATGCCATAGATCGGCGCAGTCTTGTCATCGCGAGCTGCTGGATTAACCACATCGTTCGCGCCAACAACTAAAGCCACGTCGGTAGCCGGGAACTCTGGATTAATTTCATCCATTTCCTTTAACTGGTCATAAGGCACATTCGCTTCGGCAAGTAATACGTTCATGTGTCCTGGCATACGACCTGCAACTGGATGAATTGCGTAATCGACTTCGATACCCTTTGCAACCAAAAGTTCAACCAGCTCGCGAATTGTGTTTTGTGCTTGCGCAACTGCTAGACCATAACCCGGAACGATGATTACCTTGCGAGCATAAGCAAGCATGATGGCAACGTCTTCCGGCGATGCAGATTTAACTGGTCGATCTTCAGCAGATGCTGTCGAAGTTGATGCCTTCGCAGTGAAAGCGCCAAACAAAGTGTTTGTTAGTGGACGACCCATGGCTTGAGCCATCATGCGAGTTAGCAAAGTTCCCGATGCACCAACAAGGGTTCCGGCAACAATCAAAAGTACGTTACCAAGCACGTAACCTGATGCCGCAACTGACAAGCCAGTGAAAGCGTTAAGCAACGAAATTACGATTGGGACATCGGCGCCACCGACAGGTAGAACTAACAAAATACCAAGAACTAATGAAAGCCCAAGTAGTAGCCACAGCAAAGTATTTGATGGATTTAAAACTAGAAGTACAGCAGTAGCGATCGTTCCAACTGCGACACCAATTGTGATGAAACGTCCAAGTGGAATTACCACTGGACGTGATGTCATTAATTCTTGGAGTTTTGCAAATGTTAACAGCGAACCAGTAAACGAGACCGAACCAACGACTACAGTGAAGATTGTTGCGGTGAGCATTGCAACTGTCTCTTCGTTGCCAGCACTCAAGAATTCGATTACTGAAATAACGGCAGCAGCGCCGCCGCCAACACCGTTAAAGAGTGCAACCATCTGTGGCATCTGGGTCATTTGAACACGCTTTGCCGCTATCCAACCAATGATCGAACCGATCGCGATTGCGACTAAAATTTCTGGCAGATGTTGAACTGGTCCACCGAAAAATTCTTGACCATAGAAAAATGCAACTGCAGTTGCAATCGCAGCGCCCGCAGCGCCAAGAAGGTTTCCACGACGCGCAGTCTTTGGCGAAGACAATCCCTTGAGTGCCAGGATGAATAGAACTGAAGCAAGAAGTTCAGCTAACCGAACCCAAGTAGGTGTCATTTGGACACCTCTTCCTTTTCATTCTTCTTGGGTTTGAACATCTCAAGCATGCGGTCAGTAACCACAAAGCCGCCAACCATGTTGATAGAGGCCAGCACAATCGCCACTAAACCAAGATAAAGCTGAACATTGTCGGTCGCTTTGCCGGTAACCAAAATTGCACCAACTAGCACAACGCCATGGATCGCATTGGCGCCCGACATTAAAGGCGTATGCAAAATTGCTGAGACTTTCGAGACGACTTCGATACCGACAAAAATACTTAGTATAAAAATAGTTAATAATGCAATTGCATCCATGACTATTCGCCCTCTCCAGTTGCTAGCGCAGGTAAGTTCAAAATTTCGCGAGTCATGGCATTTTTGATTTCACCGTTAAACACCACAGCAGAACCTTGCACAACTTCGTCACTGTAATCAGGTGTAACAACACCATCAGCAGTCATCAAAGTTAGAAGGGATACAACGTTTTGCGCATAAAGCTTGCTGGCATGAACTGACAACTGGCTAGCTAAATCTTTGCAACCAATCAATGTGATGGATCCACCTGGCACATTAAGTATTACATCTTGACCCGCAACGCTACCGTCGACATTTCCGCCAGACTCTGCTGCTAAGTCAACAATGATTGCTCCTGGCTTCATTGCACTCATCATGTCGCTAGTAATAAGTGTTGGTGCTTTTCGGCCC
>Ga0136641_1001350_pt1 | contig 10328 bp, 10 predicted proteins | sample EliLak1302023Y_FD_115312 | JGI IMG/M metagenome (GOLD analysis project Ga0136641, IMG submission 115312) | Freshwater microbial communities from Elizabeth Lake, Yosemite National Park, California, USA - 13020-23Y | ecosystem: Environmental > Aquatic > Freshwater > Lake ... | reverse complement strand
TATCTCGTAGAATAGCATCAAATGCATCAGCAAAATCTACAGGATTCTTATCAATGGCTAGACCAAGTAAATCGGTTGTATCTGGCATAACTTATTCCTTTATCTAATATTCTATTTATTAATTTTTATTGTTGACCCTGAGAACCAATTGTTTCTTGAGAACCTACAGTCTGTGGCTCTTCTGGCGCATTTTGGTCCGGTATTTGTGGAGCTGGAGGTGCATATTGTGGATTATTAGCCTCTTTCTTAATCTGCTCATCAATTTCTTGCATTTCTTCATCGGTCTGACGAAGAACATGACGGCGAATCCACTCATTTGAGTAAAACTTACCAGCATAGTCATCAATATCTCGAAGCATTGTAATGCGATCTCTAAGGATTTCTGTTTCCTTGAGTTCAGCAAAATAATTATCTTGTGAGAACTTATAACGAATTTGATTCTTAAATAGTTCCCATTCTTCGTATGTAATAATACCTTTAAGTATTAATTGCTTTTCAAGAATCTTAGTGAATAGTCCCGAGAATCTATTACGTAGTCTATTAACAAACTTGGCAAACTTAACTTCATCTCTAGTAATCTCAGTTGATCTACCAAATCCAAATTGTGTTTCACTATCAAGTCTAGAAACTGGTACGTTAAGCGCCTGGTATAATTTCTTCTGGAAGTAAATAATATCTTCAATCTGACCAAGATTTTGTCCACCAGGGAGTGTAGTAATTTCAGTACCCTTACCTTCACGACGCGGTAGCCAGAAATCTTCAAGCATTGTCATGAACTTACGGTCGTCACGAACTTCGCCAGTACCGGCATCATAAACAAGCTTGTTTTTAAAGCGAGTCATCTGATCACGAAGATATTGTTCTGCCTTCATCTTAGGTAGATTACCAACGTCGATATAGAAAATACGGCGCTCTGGTGCACGACTAATACGATAAATGACTAGCGAGTCTTCCATCGAACGAAGCTGATTTAATGGCTTAATAGCCTTATGAAGATATGATTGGACTAGATCCCCATTAATGGATGTGAGACCAGAAGTATTATGAACAATAGAGTCTCTGGCAATTTTTACACCACCAATGCTGTTATTTGGAATAGAGGATACGTTACCAGAAGTTTTAGCAAAACCTTTATCATTATAGATATAATATTCTTTGCTAGTCTGATTGGTAGGAATATTATCTACTAGTTTCTTACGCTTTACTTCTCTGACCTTACGAATCTTTCGTGGGTCAATATAGCGAAGCTCAACGATTCCGTCTTTAGGTGCTGATTCATCTAGAATTACATGGTAATATAATCTACCATCAACATACCAACGTTTAAAAATTTCATAACCTTGACCATTAAACTCAAGTAATTTTAAAACATTTCTGAATTCCTCAATAAATAACTTTTTAATTCGATCTGAAAGTTCAAGATCATCAAGTATTAACTCAACTGGTTCGGTTTCAGGTTCTTGAGTAACTACTTCGTTTACAATATCATCCACAGCTCTGTCAATTTCAGGATGATAGGACATTTCACGGTACTTATTGACTAGTTCAGCCTCGGTTCTAATTGAACCATCCAGGTCTACATAAGTACCGTAAACACCACCTTCCGCGACAACCACAGCCCCATCATCGTTCGTTTTAGGTGCGAACGAGATGGGTTCTGGATTCTTTCTCTTTAGTTCAAAGCCAAACAACTCAAAACCACTCATAATATAATCTCCATAATCCCTTGTTTACAATACTTTTTTATTAGATAATGAGATATATTTAATTCATCTGAACATTCTTTTACGGTAGAATAAATTACTTCACCAAATTTAATCTTCTTGGCATTTGGATTTTTACCACCATTATAAACTCCCTGTTTAGCTAAACTCATCTTTTTTCTTACTTCGGGGTCTTTTGCTGGATTATAAAATCTATATCCTATAGAAACACCCTGTTCTGATAATTTCAATTTTGCTAAACTCATTTTTTTTCTTGCTTCTGAAGTTTTTGGCTTTCCTCTTAATTTATTTGCCAATTTTTCATAATGTTCATCAGTATTTGCTATAGTAAAATTATCTGTCTTATTTAGAAATTTTTCAGATTTTGATACATTTAACTTTTTGAGTACTTTATTTTCCCAAATTTTAGCTTTTTCAATACATTTAAACTTTTTTCTTATTTGAATAATATCAGGTTGTCCATTTTCTAAAATGAATTGTTTTACATGGTTTGAGCTGGTGAAATATTTTACCCAAAGATCATCTTCAGGATTTATATTTAATTTTACATTTCCCCATCTCAAACCATAATACCATTTATTTAGATTAGTCCAACCTATCAAATATGTATAAGCTAAAGCTTCCATTATAAAGATCACCACTTAATTAAAATAAACTTAACTCAATGTACCAGTATTGCCTGGGCTAGTAACTTCAAACCAATCATATGCGAAGTTAACTTGGAATGTTTCAATCTGATTGGTTGAATCCCAGTTAAGTTCAATTGGAGAAATCTGAGTTGGAAATAGACCGTAGAAGGTATATGTTCTAACAATGCCACCAATCTTGGAGTATTGAGAAACTTCAGCCTGGAACTTATAGTTACTAGGTGAAGCACTAGCAGTAGTATTTATATTACCACGAAGTGAATTGATTTTATTGTGCCAAGTTTCTAGAGCGTGACGAACTTTGAAATCTTCGTCGTTCATTACTTGAACTGACCAATCATCAAATGTTCTGTCTCCAGCAACTTTAATTTTTCTTCCCCAATATGGAATTTCAATTGGTGCGATGGTAGATCCAGGCAAAGAGGTTGCCTGGATCATGAATGACGCAATATTAGCCAAATCTGAAGTAAAATTACTTGTGAGTCTTACCTGGAATAGTGTGGGACGTGCGCCACCAAGTTTAAGATTTGATCTAATATCATTAACTGCAAATGACATATTTGTTCTCCTTATCTTTATTTATTTTGATTATCCGGTGATCTCTGCGAACTCTACGCCACTACGTACTGCCACAAAATTGAGCTGAATGTAGTTAATAGATCTTGCAGGCTTAATATAGATATCACCAACAAATCTATTGCTGTCAATAACCTCAGATGTGTTATTTGTTTCATCGCAAATAACCTTGAAGTCATAGATACCACGACGACCTTGTACATCACGTAGATAAGGTTCAATCAAGTTACGGAATTGAGCACGAGTAAATTCATCATTGAATTCAAATAGAAGTGCTTTAGAAGCATTTGAAATTACCTTCTCAAGTACAATGAATAGACGACGAACATTGATTCGATCAAATACTGATGATTTATTGAGTAGTGTCTTATCACCGTATAGGATTGGTCCTTGACCAGATAGATTAACAACTGGGTTAATACCATTCTTATAAAGTTGATCACGTTGTGAAAGATTTGGATTAAATGCAAGCTTAATTACATTCTTGATAGCACCACGAGTTGTACCTGCTGGTGAGAACCAAGGATCACGAGTCTTATCTGTTCTTGCACATAGACCTGCAATATCACCATTAAGTGGAATATAACGATAAACGTCATTATACTTATCGTACATATACTTGTAACCAGAATCGACAACTGCATATGAAGATCCACGTAGTGAATTTCTAAATGCAATAATTTGATCAACTGGTTGTGTCTGATTGATTACAGCTGATCTTTGTGGTGAAATAAACACAACACAGTCTTTACGAACCTCAGCAATATTATCAATTAGATAATTAGCAGATTGAGTTGAATTTATACCACCACGTGAAGTACCAGTCATAATTAGTGAAACGTCAATGTCATCTGGTGAAACAAACAGATCGTATGCCTTTGCAACATCAGAAAATGGAATATCTGTTTCACTTAGTTCAGTACCACCTGTAAATGAAAGGGAAAGTGGTACTGTATTATTTGATGAGGCAATATACATTGCTGTATTTGATTCGGAATTAGTACGATCTGAACCGACCCAAACATACTTGGAATCTGTATTAATTACATCTTTGTAATAGTTTGTAGTACCATCTGATAGTCTAGAATCTGTAGCTCTTGAAAGTGCTTTATAAACTTCAAGAATTGAACCTGGGCTACCTGTGAAGCCACCTTCTTCGTCTACAACTACAACATGAAGTTCATCATTCTGAGCAGCAGTATTACCAAGCTGGGCTGCTGTATTACCATTTACGGAAACATATGTAGATCTACCTGGTGCTACGTCAACCTGATTGTAATATTCCCAGAAACGATTAACTGTAGACATAGAAACATTACTTGATAGCTTAAGTGGCTGATCAAATGTAAGTGTAAATGAAGCAGTATTACCTACAGAAGAAACCACACCCTTATCAATAACTTTTAGATACTGTAGACCAATTGTTGCTGTATTACCTACTTGGATATAATCACCTGTAGTAATTGCACCTAAAACATTGGATGCAGCAGTTGTAACGGTTGCAGTATTAGAAGCAGTTGAGTAAAGAATTACTGTAGCTTGTGTACTACCTACGGTAAGTGACATGCTTGTATTTGCGTTATTGCTACCAGCATCTGCTGTTTTAAGATCAATAGTTGAATTGTATTGATTTGTGCTACCGCATACTGATACCTTAAGTGAATTACCAAGAGCACCAACATAACGAGCAACATAAGTAGGTCCACCAACACCAAAGTTATTAGCCTTAGCAATATAATCATCTGAATTTAGAATCGTATATAGGCTATTTGCGCTTAGTGATACTGTATTGGATGTAGCAATGGCAGAAAGCTGATTAGCTGATACTGCACGGCTAACGAAAAGTGAATTTGTATATGAAAGGAAGCTTGCTGCTGTAAACCATGTTTCAGCATTATTAGCTGTTGGTTTGCCAAACTTTTGTGCTAGTTCATTCTCGGATGTTACTAAAACCCTTTGACCTGCTGGGCCCCAACGAAATGCACCGGCAATAGCGCCGGAAGTTGTATCAAGTGAAGGAACTACGGATGTAAGATCAATCTCAGAAACATTAACACCTGGGCTGAGTTGGAAACCACCTCCGCCTGATCCAAAATTTTGTACTGCCATTTATAAATCTCCTTTGAAGAGTTCGTTATTATTTTTCTTATGTTTTATTTATAAAAATAAGAATCTTATGTTGTATTTATAAAAATAAGAATCAGAAGAACATGAACTCAGGGTTTGGGTTTTCTACTAGATCTATAATGTCGTCATCAGGTTGGCCATCATCCATGAAGCCGGTGGGTAATAGATCTCGTTCTAATTCTTCATCGGTACGATCTCTGAGCTTCATTAGTGTATTAATATCGGTTAAATCTTTAAAATACTGCTGGTCGGACATCCACCCAAATAGAACCAAACCCATAACTAGGTCATCATGGCAGCCAGGTTCTGCTTCGTATGATGTTGCTTTTTTGGAGAATCTAGATAACTCAAAAATTGTATCATGATCATTGATAATCAACTGACGTTGCTCAATAAGTAACTTCAGCATAGAACAACCGATTGCTTTTACAGTTTTAGTAGTTCTAACACCACGGTCACTTGTTGTTGTTTTAGCAAATCCTGCAGAGATCCGTTTACCTCTAGCGCCGGCGTTTTCAGTCTGAATTACACTTTCACACTCATAGTCGAAGTAAAGAGCATCTGCAACCTGTCCACCAGTGTCATTAATTTCTACTAGAATTGAAGCGGAATTATAAAGCTTAGATATTTGGAAAATAGTACCAGCATAGTCTAGAGGTGTAACCATATTGTTCTTATAAGTACAGACCTGATTGTACGGCATCTGTGTAATATCAATTACCTGAAAGGCAGAATAGTCAAGACCTTTACCTCTTGAAACGTCACAGATTATTACATACTGATGATTACCTTGCTTTTCCTCATATACATTTAAACCATCTCTAGAAATCAATGGAGTCTTTGATACAAGAGATTTTAGTACAGCACCAGAAATAAGTGTTCCAGAAGAGCCAACCCAGGCGCACTCAAATTCTTGTGCGAATTTCTCATGATCAAAATCCATAGCTGCAAGAGTTTCATGTCTCCATTTCTCGCCGCGCCCAGGTACTCGCTGCCAAGGAACTTCTACATATTCATAGCCGTTAGTACCTTCCAAAGCACCCATACAAGTTTTGTAGAAGTGGTTTAGACCATTAGGTGTAGAAGTAAATAGAATCTTTGTAGTATTACCAGATGAAATAGTTGGGAAAACTGAAGCAAAGAATTCATCCCAGTTGTCAACGAATGCCGTTTCGTCGATATATAGAAGTGAAATAGATTTACCACGAATTGCCGAAGATGATGTAGCAGCCGCAATGATTTTGCAGCCATTCTCAAGTTCAATCGAACCTTTATTCCACGACACAACTCCTTGCTGAAGCCAAGGTGGTAGTCCTTCGTATGAGATCTTTATACGATCTAGAATTTCTCTAGCCGCATCACCTTTGTTAGCGAGTAGAGCTACAGTCTTGTGATCATTAAAGATAATGTAATGTAGAATAACAGCAGCCGCAGTAGTTGTTTTACCTGCCTGTCTACTCGTGCAAACAGCTACTCTTCTATTCTTAGTAATCTTTACAATAATTTCTTTTTGGTAATCATAAAGAACAATAGGGATAAGTCCGCGATCCACATGAACAATCTGAATATACTTTTCAGCAAAATAGATAGGGTCTTCAGCACACTTGAGATATTCCTGAACCATTTCTGAAGTCCAGTTAATATTTCGTCTTGACTTCTTTAGAAGCGGGTTACCGTTATAACCCTTATCAATTTCAAATTCAGTATTCATTATTTGTTTCTTAAATCATCTAGCATCTTTTGAAGTTCAGCAGTACTTCCAACAAAAAGGTTGTTTGTGACATTCGGCCCTGCTTCTTCTGGTTTCTGTTTACCATTAAGTCGTTGCTTCTTCATGTGAAGATCCGCTAAGCCCATACTCACATCCGCATATGTTTTAATAATACCGTTGAGGGCTTCATATGCTTTAGGGTGTTGAGATTGTTGAGCAATAAGAATCATATCTTGTACTGCTTGAGATGCCGCATCAACAGCTTTATAAAGATTCTCTCTAACTTGATCTACGTCATGTTCTGCCTGTTGATCTTTAGCAACTTCGGGCATATAATCACGATCATGAATCAACATTGGTAATGGATTGAGACCTAAACTGTCTTCTAATTTTTTACTCATTATTCATTCTCTATTAGATTAATGACAAAGCCCCAATCACTAGTTTCAATGACATTATTTGCCGGAATTGCTGGACCAGGACTTACTCCAACTGAAGTAATAGTAGCCGAGAGTGTACTAATAGAACCTCTGACAGTTGAACCTACCATTAAAGTTCCACCAACATCATAAGCAGTAATATAAGATGAATTTGCAGTTCTAATGTAAGCGTAATTATTAGTATTTGTAGTGGATTCTAGTTTTTCTGTTATATAGAAAGAACTATTTGCCGCTGAAATTCCATAAGTATATAGAGTTGGTGGTGTGGATATTGGATTACCATTTGCATCTTGACCTGGTATAATTTTTAACGTCTCTGATGGTGTAACACCAAAAGCGCCAATACCAAAATTAACACCAATGTCTTTAATAATGCCAGAAGTAGTTGAACTAGTTGGACCAAATAACCAACCCTTCATTGTAAAGTTTAATGTCCAAATAATAGCTCTACGCTCGGTAAATGCACCTTCATAGGTGTCTTCATGAGTTACGTTATCTAATGTAATAGGAACATCGTATGTAAGATTCAGATCTGGATTTAAATTAAGAGTAGCTTGCCACATTGGGGCAAAGTATGGAAGAATTTGCTCGACAATAAATGTTCCATCCATTACATTTTTGACCATAATCGAAAGTGTAAAGTCAATATTGTATGGTACTGGCGAATATTGAGATGCTTTACCATGTGGGTTGGATGGATTCTGACCAGATACTTTATTACTCATAGGCATCTTGCGAGTGGCATCATAATACAAACCAGTCATCTCAAATGTCATTCTAGGTAGCTGAATAGCAATTTGTCTATTGAGATCTGGGTTACCATCTAATCTTGCAAGAAATTTATCTCTCGGTCCGTAGTTGAGTGGAACTTTACTGGTCTGAATTAAGTTGCCACTTGAATCATATCGATTCAGGTGAATGTTATTAAACAGAGTTCCAAAGTAGACAACATACTTTCGGAGTGTATTATGACCATATGTAACACCAAACATTAGAAAGTCTCCGAGGGTTTAAACCCTTCGGTTATTAAAGAATTCCATTTATCAGTTCCTGGTTTAGCCATCTTTTTAATCCCGTTTAGCCAAAGCCCTCTCGTACCACGATTAGCTTCACTAATTTTATCTTTATATTTAGGGTTATGCATAGAATTATTTATTGACATAAGTTGGAGAGTTTTTTTATTATGCTTTTTACCGTGCATGCCTATCTTTTTTTCTTTTTGTAATCTTTTACTATTATCTGAATTTTTCTTTCTAGTTTCATCAGTTATTTTATGAGTTCTTAAAACACCTGTGAACACATCAGATAATTTTTTCTTTTTTATCTCACCTTCTAGACAGATCCTTGACTAAACGGGTCTATATCGGTCCAGTCTAAAAGACCTGTACCCTCAGCTTGAAACTCAACATTAGTCTCGAATACGTTTGACATGGCTTTTTCATAAGCGGTATCATCTGCAATATTTGATACAGAATATTTGGTTTCAAGATTATCTATTTCATAAATGCCAGTATTAAATCGTTCATTAGAGTATTCCCAAACTTCACAATTAACATCCCAGATCTGTAAGCTACCCATCTGATAGAAAATAGCAGTCTGATTTACATACTTTACAACAAAAATGCGCTTCATCATAGTTGAATAGATTAAATCACCTTCTCTCGGTCTCTGAATTTCTACTTCTTGAGTAGAGATTTCCTTCTGGAATGCTCTTCTAGCAATAGTAAATGTAACGGAATCTCTAATTTCTAGATTAAACTTAGATAGAAATGTTCCATCTCCCTCGTATGAATCATAAGATTTTATATAAACATCAAACTCGTAAGCATTATTATATGAAGAAAGATAATCCTCTCCATAGATATCATCTTTCTTAACTAATGTTCTTGGAAGATAATAAACCGTATGTCCATAGATGGAGAGGCTCTCATTAATTAACGATTCAATGAGATCTTGTTCACCATAATTGTTAAAATTATCAAAGTAAATACTTGGCATATATTTTATCCGAACATATCAGATACAGGAAGCGAATAAGACGAAAGCATTTCACGTTCCATCTTTTCAATTTCATTTGCCGCATCTGAAAGGATTCGTTCTCCATTAAACTGAACACCGCCAGGAAGTGACATACCAGTAAACTTTGTAAGATTTGTTCCCCACTGATATTTGATTTTTGCAGTTACATAATTTTGAAGCCAACGATCTGACCAAACATCAGTCCAAACATCAGGGTCAATTACTTCATAAGCTTCTATGAGAAGATATTCACCTGTTTTTACTTTCAGATTCCATTCCATATCAATATAGCATCTATTCTTATGGCGAGTAAAGCGAATAGGTTGCTGACCTACAAGAAGTTCAGAAATAAGAGACAGATGTTCCATAGTCATATAGTATGGAACCATTGAAACTGAGGTGAGTGTATAAAGATCATTCAATGCGATCTGATAACGAATGTTAAACAAATCATCAGTTCTTACAACGGGATCAGCAATAGGAAAGACTCGGACCGCACCTATGATATTTTCCGGTAGTGTGATGTATCTGTTTTGCTTATCATTCTCAGTTATTTGATGCTTGTAATAAATTTTATCAGAACCATCAAAATGATAATCCCAATAATATCGTAAAGCTTCATCAATTCGATCTTCTATTTGATCATCATCAACATTTATTTCGATAACTGGAGCTCCAAGTTTACGGAGACAATATTGTTTAAATTCTTCTCTAGATGATGGTACAGCCATTATTTAATCCTAATTGTTTATTGTATTTATATTTAAAACCATGATATTATTCCTGCTGATGATTGCTGGAATGAAGTATATTTAATTAATATAGCGCCTTGACCTCCCGCACCACCAAGACCTGCTGGATTGACTGCTGCTGTACCACCATTCGATGCAGAGCCACCGCCGCCACCGCCACCATATATGGCGCCGTTACCACCGTTCTTACCCGGCAAGGAACCACCAGGAGCTCCAGCGCCACCGCCGCCACCGCCCGAACCTACAGTAGATCCTGAAGTCAATGTGACTTCAGTGCCGGGTGCACCGTTACCGCCTTGACCGCCTACAGCAGCCGTCGATCCGCCACCGCC
>Ga0136641_1001349_pt1 | contig 10329 bp, 6 predicted proteins | sample EliLak1302023Y_FD_115312 | JGI IMG/M metagenome (GOLD analysis project Ga0136641, IMG submission 115312) | Freshwater microbial communities from Elizabeth Lake, Yosemite National Park, California, USA - 13020-23Y | ecosystem: Environmental > Aquatic > Freshwater > Lake ... | reverse complement strand
TTTGGTGTTCTTGCGAATGACCAATATGAGGATGATGGCAACAGGAAGGAGAAACGGGGCAATTGATTTCATGGCTTCAATCTAAGCCCAAGGTATGACAAGCGGAAGTGTCCGTTAACTCTTGGTCCTCGTACTTTCCTGACTTTGTTGTGTTGATAGAAAGGGTTGCTCGCAGTTCTTCACCGAGCGTCCACGATGCACCTGGATTCCAAATACCACCTTGAGAGTCGATTACTCGAATCGTTTGTCCCGCATAAGGGAAGCTGCCGAGTTCAGCACGGGAGAGCATTCCATCGCCCTCGTTCGCTTTGGAGATGATCTTCTCGATCAAATCCTCACGAAGGGCTTGCTCCTCCTCGAGTGTCCAGATACTCAATTTTGCTTCAATGCTTCCTGAACTCCGAGTAGTTTACGAGATCTTGGTCTCGGGACTCCACACTCCAAATTTTAAGGAAACAATCTGCAATCCAATCATTGCGCTTCTTGATCTCATCAACCGACCACGATCCAACCTTCTCCAGGTCTTTTGTAATGCCCATCATGGCGTTTGCATATCCGGGGAACCCATCATCGCCATCGCGCTTCAATTCAAAAGGCTTTTGCTTGATTCGGACATTAATGTTGCGATCTAGAAGAGTTTTGTTGCCCCAGTTTTCAACCACCGATGCGTATTCTGATGAAATTTCTGCTCTGCTTTTACCTGGGAAGAGCGTTGTGATCCAATGATCCGTCGCAGATTCTGGGGCAATATGCTCTACGTGAATCCGACGTGGGTCGTAAACAATCAAGGTGTCTGGATCGTTGAGTCTTCCATTTACTTTGTGAAGAATTGTGCGTACCAATGAGGCGCTCTCGATTTCACTCTGAAATTGGAGCTTGGTAATTTCATCAAGCGGAAGTTTTTCAAGTAATCGCGCTTTGATGTCCTCATAATTTATTGGGACCGCTCGGAATAGTTTCGCAGTGTCTTGGAAATGATCCTCGAGCTTTTGGGCGTTCCCGCCAGTCAGTACCCAGCGAAGTGACAAAATCTCACAACAACGCGAAATTTCGCGCATTTGAGATTGTTCCAACCCGTATCGTGGATCTAATGCATTGAGCATAAAGATTCGATAGGAATCCAAAACTTCTCGCATCGTCAGGCATGAACTTCTTACATGCTCGTCAACTATCTCCGATGGCTTCAATAGCGAAGCGTAGATTCCTGCCCGTACAACGATGTCTTCCAGTAACTTGGCAGATGCAAATGCCGGAGTTTCTCCGGGGGTCTTTTCTACAATATCTTCGATTTTTCCGAAGATATCCTTTCCACGTACGGACTTATCCTGAACCGCCAAAAGGTAGTGGCGAAGGAATTGGTTCATGTCGCCTTCGTCAATACTGTCAGTAGCCTCAGACCACTTATCTGTGAGCTCCATGTTCTTCATCTGAAGCTCGTCACCTGTTAATCCAACTGTCAGATGCTTCATGAAAAGACTCTTCACGAGATCCGAAGGACCTAGGGCTAACCCGCGATTATTGAGCGTCATGAATATGTCATACGACTCAGTGTGGTCGGCAGTTTCGATTTTCAAAATAGTGAAATTGCTGCCGAGGGTCGTTAACAAGGAGTCCAAGAAACGTAGGCGGTCTTCGTGGGACTCGTACTCCAAGATTACTTCTTTGAGGGTCTCTCTAATTCGAAGATATGCCTTCCTGTAGGCAAGTGTTGAATTCTGATGGCGACGTGGAATTGCAGGACGATCGGGCGCGGGATGTCTAAAGACGTACTGGCCAAGGAATCCGCGCAGTAGGTAGTTAGAGATAAATCGTGTTTTCCCTTGTGACTGATCGTAGAACAGAAGTTCATTAGCTTTCGAGGCAACATTGATCGGCACTCCCGCAGCGACCAGTGGTGGAAGTTCTTGGACGGGCAGTTCGACAACCAAATCCCGGATAAGTGCGACAACGGTAAAGATTGTCGTCAAGCGCTGCTGACCATCAATAATTTGGTACGTCTTATCCTGAGGGTCAGTGTTTTTCTTCATAAGAATTGTGGATCCCAAGAAGTGTGAACGATCCTGTGACGCAGAATAAATGAGATCTTTCAAAAAGGAATCTACGTTATCTGCTTGCCAAGAATAGTTTCGCTGAAAATCAGGAACTTCGAACTGCTGGATATCACGAATGAGTGTCCCGAGTGATTGAATGCTTCCGCCAATAGCCACGATTACTACCCATTTCTCCCAGTTACCTATTCGTAGTGTAACCGCGAGCGATCGCAGCCGAAAAAGCCCTTCTCGCCAGCATTTGTGCGCTCCAAACATGGTGCTTTTGGCGGAATTTGTTCACCTTGAACGATATTTGCTTGGATTAAAGGCTGACCGCAGTTCTCGGTAAAGTCAGTGATACGCCAGAAAACAGAAGACCTGAGTGAAAATAGTAAGAGTGAGAGTCCGAACGCACGGCTCTAATCCCCCTTGTGGGGTCGCTTTCAAGTGTGGCAGGGTGAGGGGATGCAACCCACGGGCGACCTCCTATTTTCGCCGAATTTGCGATGGTTAGAAACTTTAGAGTATTCAATAGTGTTTGATTCAATTCTATTTATCGGAGCCCCAGACCCGGAGACGACCAAATTTTCCTTGGATTCTGGAGTTGAAACTAAGCACTACACGCCAAGTCGAATTGCAAGAATGCCGCGCGGAACCACAATTTTCAAAAGTCACTCTGGAGAATGGATTGCCGTGGTCTGTAGCGACGGCCGGACTGATATGCCTGCGATTTTAGATGGGAGACAGGACTACCTCGAAGATGAAAATCCGATAATTGATTTAACACTTGCATTTTCGACTTTCTGGCAGCAGGCAAGTCCAATCGGAGGAAGCGCGAGTTACGGTGTTGGAGATACGGTTCAGATTTTGCCAGATAATACGGTCGGAAAAATCGATAAAATTCAAATAATCGCAGGTGAGCCAAGGTACGCGGTTTTAACTAGTCGTGGAATATTGAATGTTTTTGAATCGGAATTAGAGCGCTTAGAAATAATGCCTGGGGATACTTCCACATGGATAAATAACAGACCAGCAAATGCTGACACTATTGCCTTAACAATAACTGCCACTAAATTGCGTGATCCTCTGACAGATGTCATTTATTCATTTCAAACAAGTAGAACCCTTTTTAGGCCTTATCAATTCCGTCCTGTACTAAAGATGCTAACTGGAGTAAATCAACGTTTACTTATCGCAGACGAAGTAGGTTTGGGTAAGACCATCGAAGCTGGATTGATTTGGAGCGAATTAGAGTTTAGATCGCCTCTGGAATCAGTCTTGGTTGTTTGTCCCAGTGCACTTAAGCGCAAATGGCAGTCAGAAATGAAGAATAGATTTGACCGCGAATTAAAGGATTTAAGTAGTGCGGTATTAGAAGAATGGATGGAGGGGCTTGAAAAGGGGCGTCCAGACAAATTGACTGCCGTTGCCAGCCTGGAAGGACTTAGAACATCCAAACATTTAGACAATTTAGTAGAACTCTCACCGCGCTTTGATCTAGTCATCGTCGATGAAGCCCACTACCTACGAAATGCAGGTAACCGCAGCAATGAACTGGGACGGCACCTCTCAGATTGGGCAGATGCGATGATTTTCCTATCCGCCACGCCACTCAATTTAGGAACCAGCGATCTATTTAATCTGCTTTCACTGCTCGATGATGTTCAATTCTTTGATAAAAACACTTTTGATCAGCAAATTGAGCCGAATATGCACCTGAATCATGTTGCACGTCGGCTCTCTGAACTGAAAATCAACCCTCGTGAATTATTACCGATTCTTGAAAAGATTGAATCAACCGCTATGGGGGACTCAATTACTACCAGGAGTGACTACGAACGACTTCATGAACTATTAGATCAAGATTCACTCAGCCAAAAGAATATTTCTGACGCAAAGCGCCACTTGGGTGAATTGAATTCTCTTGCCTCAGTCTTTACACGAACAAGAAAAGCCGAAACTCCTGAGAAACGCGCAATACGTGAGCCGATTTCAGTCTTTGTGGAATGGACCCAACAAGAACGAGAGATCTATGACGCTATTCGTAGCTTCCTAATCGGACGAGCCCAAAGTCAGGGCAAGATTCCCGGATTTCAATTACAAAACCCCTTAAGACAGGCAGCGAGTTGCCTTCCTGCAGTTCTTGAACTCATGAAAGATGAGAAATATGGCCTTCGGGATGAGGATGATGACTACTTGGAATTCACCTCTGACGGTGAGGACGATGACCAGCCCTCCATACATGAACTAATTACCCAGCTTGGTCTTTTGCCAAAAATCACCGTTGATTCTAAATATCGTGATTTTGAAGAAGGGCTCAGAAAAGCACGACAAGGGGGCTCGAATCAAGCTCTGGTTTTTAGCTTCTTTACTCGCACGATCCTCTATCTCGAACGGCGATTAAAAGAAGACGGCTACAAAGTAAAAATCATGTATGGAAAAACGCCAAGTGACCAACGTCAAGAAGTTATGAAGCAATTTAGAAATCAAGATTTTGATATTCTGATTTGCAGTGAAGTTGGTTCTGAAGGTCTCGATTTCGAGTTTTGTAACATACTGGTGAATTACGATCTGCCATGGAACCCAATGCGTGTAGAACAAAGAATTGGACGTCTAGATCGCTTTGGCCAATTAGCGGATAAGATCTTCATCTTAAACATCAGAGTTCCAGGGACTATTGAAGACGATATTTTTATGAGACTGTTTACCCGCATCGGAGTATTTGAAGACTCAATAGGTGAATTAGAGCCTATTCTTCGAGATGAAATTCGAAACATTACCTCAGTCCTCCTAAATCCGATCTTATCCTCCGCCGAGCGTGATTCCGAAGTTCAGCGCTTTGGTGTGGCCGTAGAGAAGAAAAAGAATGATTTGGATGATTTAGCTACACACAAGAATCTAGTTGCTGGAATAGATTCCTTCCTGATTGAAGGCTTTGATGAACACACGCCAGGACGGGGACGATTCTTAGGCAAGGATGAAATTATTCGCGTTGTGGGCCGATACCTTGTGAAATGTGGTGGTTCCATCGCTCAATTAGATAAAGAACATTGGCAAATTGTTGGATCAACAAATGTAGCCTCGACTTTGAGAGAGCAGATCCGATTTACAAGTTCAGGATCGACTATTGGGATTGCAACCATGGCTCGAGAACTGGATGGGAGAGAACCCGGTTTAATTGTGACTTTTGATCCTGAAACCGCAGCTAAGGAGAATATAGAGCTCATATCCGTTAGAAATCCTCTACTTCGGTGCGTTAAGGATGACCTAGTTGCGAATGAAAATTTATGGAGCAGATTCGGTGCAATATCCATTCCCCCGTCTATGCATGATGGACTCGTTCTGGGCAGAAAATACCTTGTCGGCATACACCTGGCGAGAGCTCAAGGAGTTCGCCCATCTCTCGAACTTTGGACGACAGCCTTCGATTTAAATGAAAATGTTGTTGTTGAGGGTCCTGGAGATGCTCTACTACAAGCTCTCGCTGCAAATACATTTACAAATAGTTCCAATCGTTTCGACGCATCGGAATTGAAGGCGGCAAATATGGTAATTGAACGACAAGTTGCTGAAAGACAACAAACTCAAAAAGGGCGACTTGCTCAAGACAATTCTGCAATCTTAAAAGAACGTTCCTTGGCAAAGGAAATCAGTCTAAAAAATAAAATCGCGATTGCGGAATCTAGACTTGCGACAGTAACTCAAGATAATCGCACTGCGCGAGTAATTAATATGAATCGCTCACGCTTGAATTCATTGAAAAGAGAGTTGGAACTTACTCAAATACCTTCAAATGAACTTAAGTCTTCGCTTACAGTCGAAGCGGTTGCCTATGTATACATTGAGTCATAATCTTTATTTTCCACGCCACCAATCGGTACCCTTGCCACTATCAGATATAACTGGTGCCAATTCCAATTTGACGGCAAATTTTGCGAAATCCTTCGTCGACGTCCATCTAATGTGCGGCCACTCGCGTACACGTGCAATGAAGGTCCTGCCTGAACGATCATTAATAATGATTTTCCCATTGGCATAGATTTTCATCCGGATACCTTCAAATTTATCTGCCTCGAATTCCAATTCAAGGTCCTCGCTCGAATCATGATTTCGTAGCGTCACTTTGCGACCACCAATTGTCTCAATACTCAAATAAACTTTTCCTCCCAGAGGGAAATCTTCTGGTTTCCAATCTATTGGATAGCCGAGAAATTCATCTCCCCGCATAACCTGTTCGTGAGAATATAACGGAGTAAACGCTGGATAAACTATGGATTTATGTTCAGTCCCCGATCTGTCTCTGTATCGAAAGACAAAGTCAAAATTAGGGCGATGAATATTCAGATCTGCGAATTCATTTTGGTCCGCAACTCCTAGGACTATTGCCGAGGTACTCGTTCTGGGATCGGAGGTAGCAAACTCGATTTGCGCTTTAGGCATGAGAGCTTGGAGATCTTCAGATACTTTGGGGATCTGTGACATTCCTCCAGCTAAGACAATAAAATCAATTTCCGCTCCGAGATCATTGAGCGCAATTTTTGCTATTTCTGGACCGGATAAATTATCGCCTGCCTTCATTCTCGCCTCTCGTAGGGCAGCATCTACACAGTTGATTGCCAATTGCATCTGTGAAGAATAGACATCGTTGAGTTCAACCCGTGAAATCTTCAACATTGGCACCTTTGCAATTCTAGGATCAACATGAAAGGTTGTTTCATCTACTGTGGAAAGAATTTCTTTGCATTCCCTAGAAGCTAGTCTGATGGCAACCTCTACTAGAGATTTTTCGGCTTGAGCGTTAACATCAAATTTGCATTCTTCTAGCAACCGCACCGTTAAATGCCTTGCTAATGCCCTGTCAAGCTCGTCTCCAGCAACGGCAATCCCACGGGCCGATAAAATCGTCATCTCGGGCATACCCGGTCGTGGGTAAATATCAACAACTGCAACATCTAAAGTGCCACCACCCAGATCAAAAATTACGGCTCTTTTCTTTTGGTCTATCTTCAATCCCTTGGAAAACCTAGACCACCACCAAGCGATACTTGCCGAAATCGGTTCATCTAGTACATTGTCAATATCGGAAACAAAACCGGCCTCATTTACAAGTTTGATCAGCCGTTTTCGCTGTTCACCTGTCCACATTGCCGGACAACTGATTCGAACTTGGGAAAAATTCTGTAAACCGTTCTCGATACATCGCGTACTTACTTCTGTGATAATTTTTCTAATTGCTTCATCCGCAGATATTTCCAAACCATTCCCATTACTGAGGTTTTGTTGATTGTGCGTTATGGCACTTTTCGGACTCCTAAATTGATTGGCGATCGCACCCTTATCTGCATCTTCGCCAATCGTCCACTCTGCAGCACCATCAATTGAGAGAACACTAGGCATCCAAGTGTTACCAGCTTCTTTACCAATAGGAAATACTCTTGGTTCGAGCCCCGGCAGCGCCACCAGCGTCGTGGAGGTTCCAAAATCTAGTCCTAGTGAAAATTCACTCATTGATAGTCCTTACGCTAATTTGAGGAGCACTCTTCGGATAACAATTTTCTTGTCTCCATGTAGCCATGTATAACCGCTACGTACGACAATTCCATTCTCCATGGACTCCCCAGTAAGGGTCTCACATAGCTCTGAGTCCCAAGTAAAAGTCGACCCCGGGTCACCGAGCCTCAAAATACCAATTTTTTGGAGCGCTCGCTCGAGCATAAACCCCTCTGAATTTTGGATTAGATGATCCAAGCCTTCCACTAAGGACTTAATTACTTCAACCTTGGCGGTTTGTGACATAGCATCGGAACCAAGATTTTCAGACTTCATCTGACTCCTAAGTCGCGTTTCATAGTTATCTATTGCAGCTTCAAAATCTTTAATTCTCTTTTCGTTTTCCTGATTGCGGGACAGTTCTCCTTCAAGTTGCCGAGAGATTTGCGAATTCTCTACCGAGAGATTTTCGACCTTGTTACTCAATTGTTCTACACGGATATCACTCAACAACTTTGAAAGCTCATCCTCTCTCTTATAACTTCGACTAACTGCACGAGGAAGAGTGTCGAAAGGTATTAGATCTAAAAAATAATTCTGCTTAAGAATAAAAGGTAGTAAATCTTCAAATCTCATAAGAGCATCAAGCGTCAACTTAAGTACTGGTGAAATAAACTGTCGTTCGAAATTGTCTAACCAAGGACCCAAGAAAGCCTGGCGATTATCAAGATATGTGAGAAGTACGACAACATTTTTTTTACCGATAATTTGCTCTATAAATTTGATTGTGAAATTCTCCGAAGAAATATGCAGTAGAAAAGCAATAAACGTTAAAATATCTGTTTCAAGTAATTTTCTATAAATCTTATTTTGTTTAGGAGTGTCCAGGTTTTTAAATTGATCGGAAGCTTTCCTAAATCCAATTAATGTATCTATTGGATTCACAAGTTTCAGACCATGGGTAAATCCACATTCAAGAAATTTCCATTGATGATCAAGCCAGTGCTCCTCTAGCAAGACACCACTGGAAAGAAATTCATTCCAAATAATCTCTTGATGATTCAAATCTTTTATTGCAATCAATTTATTGAGCAAAAAATCAATTTCTTCATCATTCAGCCTGAGTCTGCCTAAATCTACAATTAATTGCTTTTTTAATTCTAACTCGATACTTGAATTACAAAGTATTGCAATCAGGTAGAAGGGGCTTTTCACTCTTGTTCGGATGGCTCTTGCAGAAGCGATAGGTAGCTTCTCAATTTTGAACTTTGATGTTGGCTTGCTATTTGTATCCGAACCTGCCATTACTAATTCGGAGGCAAGATTTTGGTAGTCGTTGTTTAACTGCGGAATAGTTTCTTTTAGTTTCTCTAAATTAACCCCAGATGCAAACATTTCAACCCAATTCAAGAAATCAAACTTTTGTTGGTTAGCTTTCTTTTGTGGCAGTTTCGCAACCCCCTTCTTAACGGGGACGGTAGCTTTGGGAGATTTACTAACTTTGGTCTTACCTTTAGGCGTCACTTCGCTCATTGATAAATGATATTGCCTAGAAGCGTCTATTTAGTATTCACTAGGTGCCCGGGAAACCAACTCTGTTCATCAACCTGAGCCAAGAATCCCCAGTGGTCATCAAAATACGCTGCCAGCACACCGTTTGGGACAAGTCTGATTCGACCGCCAGTTGGTTTGCGAGCAATCAGAAGTGTTCCTAACGCTTCTGCGCTTTCGATTACATCTGATAACAGCACTCCGGCATCTCTGTCTCTGATAGATCCATTCAAATGCAGGGTGTATGAATGGTCTAAGTAGGGGCCTGCGAGAGGAGATCCAACGGTCACGTGCTCGTCTCTTGTCAAAGTGTTAATCGCAAGAACTAGAGCTGACTCAACACTCGAATCCAGGACATCGACAAACGTCTTTTCTTTTCGATTTTCCCCATCTTCCTTGATCAACGCTTCACACTCGTAAATCACTGGAAGTTCAAGTTGACTGGCAACAGTATTTACCAATTCAATCAGGGAAATTAGGTTCTTTTTGGATGGTTCAATTTCTTGGTGAACCCACAGGTGCCGTTCGCCATGTATGTCACTAAGTAGATTGTAAAAGTTATAATGCTGTTCTTGTAATACTTTAGAATTGATTGGTAATCGAAGAGTTGGAGTGATTTTTCTTCCAAGATCTTTCAACAGGATTGATGGATCACGAAAATTGAATTGTAATTTTTCTGTTCCGTCTTTTGGTAAGTTCATCTCCCAGTCTTCCCCTAGCAATTTTCTGAGATTTGAATTTATAAATTCAAAAAGATCACTAGTAAATAGATTGATGAGACCTATTCCAGTTTGGTTAATCTGCCCTGAGATTGTCCAATCAGGTTTAGTGATTCGCATTAATAATCCAGTCCATATTTTCAGCGAACTCCATTACATCCCATTCAAGTACGCCTGACTCACCCCAGGGGAAATCCTTACCTTTCAAGGTATTCATGTCTAGGGTTCTTAGGTAAAACTTTCCTTTTCGTGGGGTGAGTTCTCTGAGATTGACTTTCACGAGAGCATGAACAATCTTGCCGTCGGCACAGTCTGGTTCACATAGGTTGCGGTAGTACTCCCCTATCCCCCTGGCTCCGTCTTGGCTCCACTTGATCCAGTGAATTTTGCTGATGTAAGCCCCGCCATCGCCGCAGTAGATCATGATCGTTTCAGGCTTGTATGCCGGGTATTCGCAGTCCCAGGTGAGGACTTGGGATGGTTTTAAGTTGGGCTTGTGGTTGATGAAAAGAGTCGCAGCAAGTGCGGCGGATAGGAAC
>Ga0136641_1001348_pt1 | contig 10331 bp, 2 predicted proteins | sample EliLak1302023Y_FD_115312 | JGI IMG/M metagenome (GOLD analysis project Ga0136641, IMG submission 115312) | Freshwater microbial communities from Elizabeth Lake, Yosemite National Park, California, USA - 13020-23Y | ecosystem: Environmental > Aquatic > Freshwater > Lake ... | reverse complement strand
ATTAACATTATAACCACCGTACATGGTATGTAAAAGTCCCTTATAGGTACACATACCCCCACTAGGTTGCCAAATTTTTCCAAAGTTATCTGAATTAATGGGTAAATTGCTAAACCGACCAAAATTTTGTAAGACAAACTCATTCCACTTGAACATACGATATTCATTGCATAGCGGAAGGATTAAGGAACCCCAATATACACCAATATATCCAGTTACAGATCCATTTAAATTATTTGAATTATAAAAACCAGTTTGTCCGTTCAGACGTGTAAGTGTACGCCCATAAGAGTTATTACAGCCTGATGTAATCCAGAGATCTCCTCGATATGACAACATATTTGACATATAGACGCTGTAATCCGCGCCGTTATTTATACTGGTAAGGTAACTCGATTGAAGATCAGTTACCCAGGTTAGGGTACTTACGTTAGGCGTACTCAAACTATATAACTGCGGTTTTGGTGTATTTGCCACTGTATTTGTATTGTTATTGTAATAAAGAGCAGCCCAACCATACCACGTTGCAGCATACAATTGACGGTTATAGACTGTGATGGGTCCACAAAATGTAGACATTGTTGTTGTAGACCGAAAACTGGCATCAGATCCATTCCAAAATTCTAAAAATCCTGTGCCAAAACTACCGTTACCTCCATAATTTACGTTTGTTGCGGGATTTGAACCACCTGCTGTGTAGATCTTTCCATCATAGACAGTTAGAGTGTGTGTATAGTTACACGACATAGGTACGTTCATATATTCGAAATCTTTTGTTACACGATTATACTTTTGCAAGTAATTCGGTAGAATTCCTGCATTCGTTCCAATATATAAGTTTCCCTTATATATTGCTGCTGCATTATTAGAATTTTGTGTGACTGTGGGACGGAAAAAATCATTACCATCCGCGTATATTTGTGTATTCAAACGAGTATCTGTCTCCGAAACTGTGATGTCCGCACTATCAAAAAGAGGCTGACGCGGTCCCCACAAAGAATATGGCGTTATGACCGCAAAGAAATCTAAGGTCGACGTGACAGGAATCTGCGTTTTAGATATCATATGAAACGACGAAATCTGATCAAAAAGGATTGCAACCGAAGACGTTCCGTTTGTACTCACTTTAGGACGATCATTGGAACGAATCGGTACAAATTGATACGCATTTGATGACTTGTCATTCCATTGCAAAAGATCAGAAGTACTACTAGCTGTAAATGTTAATGATGTAAGTGTCATAGTGCTTAAATCTGTGCCATCAAGCCATAGATTTAAGTTTGCAATTGAACTGATAGATGAAATCGTAGGCATCTCTGTTTAAGGACTGGAAAAGGCATAGGGATGCGACGCAGGCAGGACATTTTGGAGTCCAAACCGCCATGCGAGTAAGCCTTCTGCAGTTTGTCTGTCTCTTGTGCTTAAATTACTCTGGTACTGTGTATATGAATAGATACAGCCTTGGAGATGATCCGTGCCAGGATCACTGTATGCATTAAGCATGCCCGCAGCACCGCCCAGGTACATGCGGCGCGGAACTTGCTTATTGTAGGTAAAATTCACCGCTCGCGAAACAGCGAGAGACCCGTTAATCCATAATTGCGTATTCGTGGGACTCTTTCGGAACATAAGAAGCATCTGTCCTGTAGAGACGGGGCTATCTAGAGTCGTACCATTCCCATATGCGTACATGTATCCGTTGGTATTAGCACTAAAAAATAGTTTTCCATCATGAACTATCATGCCGTTTGAGGTATTTACGTTCAAGTTTGTATACCCCGTTCCCGTTTGTGTAAATAAACTTCCTCCTGCAGCAAATACGTTAGATTCGCCTGAAAGAAAATCGATGGTATTCGATGTACCTGTACCAAGTTTGAGAGGAACTAAATTCCCCTTATAGGCAACCATGGAACATCCGTTCGGAACACCGTAATTGAGACGACTTGTTGTTATAAATGTTGTTGATAAATCTACCCATTTCCATATACGTATGTCATTGCGCGCGAACGTTAAATTACCATTAAAAACTGTTGCACCATAGATAGTTCCGTTCGAAAATGAATTTGAATTATATGTGAGTCCCTGTAGCGTGGTAATATTTCCACTGTTAATATTATCGTAGTTCATAAACCACAAGTTTCCGTTATAAGTAACCGCATTACAGGTGACCTGGTAATATCCTGTGTTACCAGCGTTCAAATAGGCTTGCATAGACGAAACAATTGCAAAATTTGAGTTATCTTGATATTGATACAGTTGAGGGTAGGCAGTAGGATTACACGGTGTGTAGAGATACCCCGTTGTGGTTACATAGAGCTTATTATTATAGACAATGGGGGCATACGTTGTACTAGACAACCTATTTGTACTAAAAACCGCTCCGTTTGAAGAATTATAGAATGTGAGAAAGGAATCACCTGCAATGACCAGTTGACCCTTGTAGACAGATAAGGCGCGTTGATTTGTCATAAATGTTGAAGCAGCCAAGAATCGTTCAAAGGCTATGTTGTTTGGATTATATTTTTGCAGATAATTGGGAATTGTATTGGAGTTACCAATATCTGAATTTGTGTAGGTTGCTGTATAGAGTTCACCCTTGTACACAATGGATCCCATGGTATATCCGTTTGCGTAGACTTTATCGAAGTATTCACGACCATCGGCGTACACTTGTGTATTAATTCGCCCATCTGTCTCAGATCCTGTGAAGTCAGCATTATCAAAGAAGGGTTGTCTCGGACCATTGAGTAAGGTCGGACACAAGACAACAAAGGTGTCGCTTGTTGAGGTAGCGGGAATAGCAGTATCTGAAAAAAGCTGAAACGAGGAGGGAGAGAAAACGACTGAATTTGTGCTCCAAATGGGCGGATAATCACTGCGCAAGGGTTGAAATTGATAATTGTTACTTGATTTATCTTGCCACCTTGAAAGTTGATTTGAACTATTATATGATATAAAATTCGTATCTAGGGCATCAAGCCATAGAGATAAAGTTGATATCCTGTTCATATTTAAACTCATCGTCGCTATCTATCGCTTCATTGGAAAATTAACTTGTCGGCGCTGCGCTCAAATAAGGATGTCCTGCGGGTAAGATATCTTGAATATTGTATTTCCACGCCAGATATCCCTCTATTTTCTGCCGGTCACTTGTCTGTAAGGTGCTCGTAAAGTTGATGACTTCATACAAGGCTCCTTCCATATGGTCGCGCCCAGCATCTGAATAGTAGGTATTGATTGTGCCTGCAAGACCACCCACATACATTTGTTGGGGCTGTTGGTTAGAATAGGTAAAATTCACCGACTTGTTTGATAACTGGATTCCATTTACCCACAAACCAAAATTCGCGGCATTTTTGCGGATCATGGCGATGCGTGGTCTACTGTATACGTTAACACCCGTTGACGAAGAGATAGACGAAATATTCACATCAACCGTGGCACCTGCACCCCAACGATAGATAGAAGCGTTATTTGTGCCGACGAAGACACTTCCATCATAAACAATCGCTGAGTTTAAATACGTGAAGGTCTGTGTATTGACTTGAATAAATTCACTATTCCCGCTATTGCCTTGATTTTTTCCGCTAAAGTAGGACACATAGACTGTATTTGCGTCAACCCCGCGACTGGGGAGAGTCCAGATACGCCCCTTATAGTTTACGGGGCAGAGTGTCAAGGCTGTCTGACTGACAATATTAGAATTGGACGCCATGTACAAGCATCCTGTATCTAGACGAAATTCAATGAGGCGTGATAAAACACACTGTCCATAGACGAGAGAATTGGAATAGACCATCGGATGAATGGAGGCGGTATAGTTCAAGCCGAAAGGTGAGATCCACGGATTCAGAGAATTACCTGTGTAATATTGGAGAAATGAACTGTTTGCATTACTACTTACACTGTAAAGTAATCCATTATAGACGATTAAACGACCATTATTTTGATTCGTAGCACCAACGTTTGACCATGTACTTGTGGCTGGTGTAAAACTGTAGACTGGATACGTACTCGTAATACTCTGAGTAAAAATCTGATTCGCGAAGACAACAATAGACATATAGTTTGATGCGGGTGCCGACAAATTTGTAAATACATAGGAAGGGCTCATGCTATAGACGTAGCCGTTCGTAGGAAAATAGACATTTCCGTTGAAAACAGCCCCGCCGCGCGTCGAAGTTCCAGCAGGCACTGTTCCTACCAGAGTAAACGCTGATGTGCCAGAATTATATTGATAGATTGTTGCGTTGTTATCAGAGTTGGCATAAAGAGAACCTTGAAAAATAAAGAACGTCGCCAAGGTGGGCGTGTAGCTCAGAGTTGTAAAGGTTTGGTTACCGTCCGCAAAGACCTGCGTATGGAAACGACGATCTGTCTCTAAAAACATAAGATCTGCATTTTGCGCAATACCTGTTAGCGGTCCCGCAAGCGATGTTTCGTTAAGCACAACAAACATATCACACTGGGGCGTAGCAGGAATATTCTGCTGACTCAAGTAATGAGAGGTGGATGCCGTTAAGACAACACAGTTCGTCGATGCTTGAGAACGAACGTTTGAATTGACGGGTCCAAACGTGTATCCGTTTGATGATTTATCTCTCCAAGTTAATAGATCACCTGGTACGACTGAAAAGGTCATCGTAGATTGATCCTTGCCGTCCAACCAAAGCGACATATTTGCAATACCAAAAATCGTCGAACCTCTTTGAGATGTTACAAGAGACCCGTTATAATTGTTCGTAATGGACCAGTTTGTATTTCCAATGCCTGTGAATTCAATGCATTGAAAATCCTGTGTAAAGTTTATGAAATTGGAATAATTTTCTATTCTGTCCAGACCCGTGGTAGAAATTCGGAGAGAACTTTGTGTTGCGTTACCATAGTAATCTTTGATCGATATAGAGCGTCCTTGCGCCGTAGAAGCAGCAGGTAAGATGATGACTTTGCTTTGCTGTCGTAAATCTGCAAGAAACAACGAGGTTGTCGTTGAAATGTAGGTTCCAGACATTCCTTCTTATTAAGAGACTATGGATTTAATTAACCAGGAGGAGGAGGAAATGACTTATAAGGATGTGAGGCACTCAAGTTTGCCTGAAGACCCCATTTCCATGCAATATATCCTTCGACCTTTGTGTAGTAGGTGGCACTAATGTTTGTCGTAAAAAGATATAACTCTCCTATTTGAGCATTACTAGGTTCGTTAGGTCTGTTAAAACCCATACCTCTGAGACCTGATGTATTTGCACTTGGAGTTGCCACGGCATTTCCATTGTTTCTGAAGGTACAGTTTCCTGCTGAATCAAACACAATCGTATTGATATCCCAGTTTGTATCTGAACCTGGACCAGATGTATTTGTGACCCAGCCGTTAATGTGTATTACGTTCTTCTGACTATTCCAGTATCCAAGCAAATAGTTATCTCCTGTATCGCACTCGAGGAAACGACCATTCGCCCCTCCTGTCTGTCGTGTTAGGGATATTAGCGCCCAAGTTTGACTTGTTGTTCCTGTGGGGTACATTAACGCGTTTTGTCCCGACGTGAATGTCATTACATTTAGACCATTTTGCTGAGCGGTTGTCAGAGTTGGAGTGCCTTGTATGGTATAAGCGCCAATACGCGCTGACATGTTCGTAACAGCTGATCCGTTGGTTCCAGTCAACAGTGACATATCAAACCAAACCAAGAGATTCGGTAAGTTAGCTGCGCTCGGTAAATAGGCTTGCCCTGGCAAATAAGGTTGTGTTAAATACCAAGGATGGCTTGATGTCAAGATTGAATTCAAGCCCCATTTCCAGGCAAGATACCCTTCTGCCAACTGACGCCCAGTACTTGTTGCGGCTGGGCTATAGACGAGCATTTCAAGGAGATAGCCATTGTAGGCTGTTCCTGTCGCCGCATTTGAGCCGATCGTTGGTGCTGTATAAGAAACCAAGTCTTGTGTTGTTGTTTGTACACTGCTGACAACACCACCATTCATGTACAAGTACTTTCTTTGTTTATCATATGTCATTGACCAGATACGAGGTGGCTCAATCTGTGCATTTGAGAAGGAACTTACCTGCACAGTAACATCATTGTTGTAGAAAGAGAAAGCAAAACTGCTTGTATTATAATAACCAACTTGTAAGTTATTATTGGTTGTTCCGTTTGCGCCACCAAGGATCATATTACATGTGTTTGTACTCTGTCTGCGCTCAACAAACAGCATCGTGAAAGAGGAGGCTACAACAAGAGAACTTAATTGACCAATATCTAGGTAATGAACATTGCAGAAGGTAGGTCCCAGTGTTGTTGTGTATGAGGGTTGATAAATTGAGGTCGCCTGTGAGATCGACGCAATAATACCCATTCTATCAGACCATCTTACTAGTTTTGTACCTGTTTGATCCGTTGTAATTGTTGATGTATTACCTGCATCCAGCCATAAAGACAGTGTACTAATTGTACTTGCCTGTACAGTATACCCATTAAAGGGCACGAGCTGATACAAGAATGCTGGATGTGTGACTGGTAAGAAACGCTGAGTCGCCCACTTCTTAGCAAGATAACCCTCAACTGCTTGCACTTCACTGGGATAGAGAAGAGGGCGATTGTAGACTAGAACTTCGCCGAGTTGGAAATCAGACGACGCTGCTGTATTGCAGTAGTTAAATCCAATTCCTTCAAGACCAAGGAAGGTAGACGGACTACTCATTGTGAGAATACTTCCGTTCCATGCTACTGTACTCAAGAATCCGTTACTTGTACGTATAAAATTATTGAGATCCCAGTTTGTATCTGAGGCTAACGAATTCTGAAGTTGCCATTGCTCCATGTAGTAACTTGCTTTATTATTAGTATTATACCCATATCCAACATCGCCTGTCGTTCCTTGGATTACACGTCTATTTGTTATACCCAACTGCCGTGTGATGCTAAACATAGAGACTGATTCCCAGATACGCGAGGGAGTTAACCACATTTGTTGACTATTCGCAAAATTCAATACAGAGTAATTATTCTGATAATTTGTAAGAAGTGTAGGATAATTGCCACCCGTGTTATTCGAGAAAAGACCACCTAAGTTGGTCATATTCGCAACCGTTGATATGCTGGTATTATTGGGAGCAATTATCTGACTTGAGTCTAACCAGACCTGTAAGGTAGAAATACTTGATAGTGTTGAAATAGGATTATAAGGTAAGTTGCTTGTGTAGAAATTGTACATCGTCGACATTCCATACTTGTTCGTCAAGTAGCGTTCAACTGCACGCTGTTCTCCTGTCGGCAAAGCGCGATCATAGATGAGGATTTCACTGACTTCGCACTCTGATGCACTGTTACAGCCCGTATCATAGGAGCCATAATTGATCGACAGACCCTCAAATCCTGATTGTGTGTAGCCTCTGTTGAAATTCGAGCCAAAATAGAAGAGGGTGCCAATTCCATTTGAATCACGGTGAAACGTATGTACATCCCACAAGGTATTGCTGGGATTACCAAGAACTTCAACCGCACCATCATTACAGAAATAATTCTTTGCCCAGCTCGATGTGAAGCTGTTGGGTCCATAGCCATACAAGGCATTTGGAGCAGTAATTGACTGGAAGATTGTCTTATTAATTCCAGGTGTGTATCTTGAAACAGTAAACATGGTAAATTCATTCGCAAATATCAAATTATTACAGAGTTGCATTGTTCTCACAGGCGTTGTCGCTGTAAATAAGAGTGTATTGTAACCGATGCCTGTGTTGTAATTTAAGATGGGCATATTTGAAAGTTGGCAAGGGCTGGCGTATTGTGCTGTAAAATCCGATGCGACTCCTGTAAGATTACGCAAGGTCGACACAGGAGTAAAGGTGGTCAAGTTGCTCTGGAGATTCCATCTCTTAGCGAGGTAACCTTCAACCAGTGTTCTATCTGACGTATTCAGATAGGCATTATATATAATGATTTCGTGTATATTGCCTGTATAGTAGTAGGTCGTTCCGTTCCAGAATCGTCCAACTGAGGCACCGATCCATGAAAGTAAGTCATTTGACGTTGCTGTGGTGAGATAATTGATTCCATTGAGATACATGGCGCGTGTATTCAAGTTCGAACTGTAAGCCATGGTCCAGATTCTATAAGGTTCCTGTCCTGGACTGGTGTAGTTATCAATGGTCAACTGTGTTCCGTTATTGTAATGATCAAACCAAAAGTTGCTTGTTGTATTGTAGCCCATGATGAGCTGGGTGTAGGATGCCGTGTTAGACCCACCAAGAATATAGTTAGGAACTGTATTCGATTGGCGTTTTTCTAGAACGAAAATTGTATAGTCTGAATTTGTGACTGAGGGAGTATTTGAAAAGGTCATGAATTGAGCTCCACTGAAGATAACCTCAGCACTATTCGTGGAGAAGAGTGGCTGATTTCCGCCTGTCGCTTGCACCAAGTCGCGCCCCCTACCTGTCTTATCAATCCAACGAGTCACGTTGGAAGTTGAGAGCGTAAAGTTATTTGCTCCTGAGGCGTCAAACCAGCAGTCTATGCTAGAGATAGTGGAAGGGCTGATGCCTACAATAGATGAATTCTTGTATGGGTGTTGCAAGATAGGCAGTTGACCAGGATCAAACCAGAACTTCAAATTCGTTATCGAAGAAAGTGTTGACGGTCCTACAGCTGGAGCAGCGTTCACTGATAATGGGTAATTAATATTCAGGTTTTGCAAATTGCTCGTCATATTGTACTTATTTGCTAAATATGTCTCTACTCTATTACGTTCTATGGTATTAAGAAATCTATCATATACCAGAATTTCACCCACTTCACAATCTGAGACGTTATTTGAATCAGGTAGGTTAATAGCTATGCCTTCAAATCCACTGGTCGCAAACCCTCTGTTTATATTGGAACCAAAGTAATAAAGAGCCGCCATGCCATCGTTGCTACGTGTAAAGGAAAATAAGTCCCAATTTGAATTTGCAGTAACACCGTTTTGTTCAATATATCCGTCGTTGTAAAAAATGCTCTTCTTTTGTGCAGTATTATAGCCAAAGTAGGCAGTTTGCGTCTGTCCTTGGAGGACAAGGCGACTGTAGGTAGTGTTGCAACCTAAATGGCGTGCCAGGTAAAAGAGAGTAAATTCATTTGGATACACGAGCGAGGGGGTCACGTATATGGGTGCTATATTTGATGCATTTGAATTGAGATATCCAAGGAAGAGGGTCTGTGGATTCGAACCAATGAAACGCAGAACATTCTTGCCGCCCAAGAGTGATGAGTTAATCAAGGTTGGCATATTATAGAGCTGACCACTGGTATTAATCATGTCGACGTTCATTCCTGTGAGATTCTTTAGCGTTGACACGGGAGAATTAGACATCAAATTCGATTGTAAATTCCACTTTGTTGCCAGATATCCTTCGACGAGTTGACGCGTGGGAGTATCAAGTGCATTTGAGAAGAAGAGAATTTCTTTGATGTAGCCTGTGTAATAATACTGTGTTCCGTTGTTAAACGAACCTATGGAAGCACCATTCCAGGATATTAGGTCCTGATACATGAAGTTTGAATTGAGAAGATGTCCATTAATAAACAAGCTGCGTTGAGTTATGTTCGATGAGTAAGATACACACCAGATACGCCAAGGTTCCAGGAATCGTGAAGGCTGAGTTATGAAATTCTCAACAGTTGCACCCTGACCATAACTGTAAATATCAGTGTAGGCACTATTAGATCCATTATATCCCATGAACAAGTGCCCATAAGTTGTGGTATTGGAGGTAGCTGATCCCATAAAATAGTTCGTTGCACTATTACTTTGTCTCTGTTCAACAACGAAGATTGTGTAGTCATTTGAGAGTATATTAGGAATCGCTGAGAATGACAAAAATTGCGCATTATTAAAATACATAGAACTACTAATCGAGCTTACACCAGGATTATAAAAGGGCTGATTGCCTGTTGTTGCCTGTATGAGAGTTCGTCCACGCCCAGTACTATCCCTCCACTGAGACGTATTTGAGGCTCCGTTGAGTGTTATATTTGTTGAAATACCCGTATCATACCAGGCATCTAGAGATGAGATGCTTGAGGGACTAAAAGTTGCACCGACAGTTGAGTTACGATAGGGGTGCTGTATGATCGGCAATAGACTCGGGTCGAACCAGAGCTTCAAACCTGATATTGTTGATAAACTGGAAATTGTACTCAAAACTAGAGTTGTGGGTGTCGAGTACTGGATCAGGCGCTGCGAAAGATTAAACTTGTTTGCGAGGTAGTTTTCAACCTGTGTACACTCATTGCTGGATAGTGCGCGATTGTAGAAAATCAGTTCAGCCACTTCACCATCCGAATGCGAATTCT
>Ga0136641_1001347_pt1 | contig 10334 bp, 15 predicted proteins | sample EliLak1302023Y_FD_115312 | JGI IMG/M metagenome (GOLD analysis project Ga0136641, IMG submission 115312) | Freshwater microbial communities from Elizabeth Lake, Yosemite National Park, California, USA - 13020-23Y | ecosystem: Environmental > Aquatic > Freshwater > Lake ... | reverse complement strand
TGCCAACACATTTGTGGTCAGCCCTGTACGTGCCAGTACCTTAAACGACTACAGCCAAGATACAGGTAATGTGTTGTATTACAACACTGCCACACACGAAGTAACCACAGCACCGGCCAACAACATCACAGGTGATCCATTTGCAGCCTATGCGGGTAGCACAGGTAATGTCACTGTATGGACAGCCAGCAGTGATCAAATAGTTGGTGCCAAACTAACTGTGCGAGTTGTTTATTACAATGGTGTTTGGGTCAATACAGAAATGCTGGACATTACAGCGGCCAAGACTTATCCTGATGGAACACCGGTGTTCACAGTCAGTAACAGAATCAAAACCAATCCTGCCTATACCAGCGTTCTAATTGATGTTACCTTGGCCACAGGGAATGTCATGCAGGTGATATCCAGTGCCCCAAGTGGCGCAGGCAACAATGTGTATTGGACTTGCAGTGCAACTTCATTCAACCAAACTTTTGATTAATTAGGAATCGTAAATGTCAATACAACCATTCAACTCGGAAGGCGGGTTCAGCACAGTAGGAAATGTATCCGGCGGTAATGTCACAGGTGGTAACTTGATTACCGCAGGCTCAGGTGGCAACATCACCCTGACTGGCGGTAACATCACTGGTGCTGGTAATATCAGTGCTACTGGCAACATTTTTGGCAACGCAATTATACTAAAAAACACTGATGATTTTGCTCAAATAGTGTTCAGCAGTGACGGTGGTGCTACTAACAACGGTCAGATCAAAATTGACAATGGAACAAACATGGTCATCAGTACGGCCAGCAACTTCTATGTCAAACAAGCCGGCAGTGATCGAATCGCTGTAACCAATACTAATTCTGACTTTATGGCAGCCACCAATGTGACTATCCAGAGCAACAGAGCAGGATCAGCATATACTTGGACCTTTAGTAGTAACGGAGGATCACAATCACCAGTTGTAGCGTATGCCAATTTAACTGCTGTAGCCGGTGGTCGTGCGTTCGTCAACGATGCTAACTTGGTGGCCGCAGGTAACTTTGGAGCACAAGTTAGTGGTGGTGCCAGTAACACAGTGCCTGTGTGGTCGGATGGCTCCAACTGGTATATAGGTTAATACCGTGACCATAACAATTGGACCCGGTATTACAGTAGGAGCTGGTGTAGGGATTAGTTCAATACCAGCCCCTCCATTAACTCCAGTGTTGAGTCTTGACGCTGGCAATCCTGCCAGTTATCCTGGAGCAGGGGGCTACTCTACCTGGACTGACACCATTGGATCAATGACGTTTACACTGGTAAACGGTCCCACCTATAACAGTGCCAACGGTGGATACATACAGTTCGATCCTGGTTCAGGACAGTATGCAGCCAGCCCCACAAACTTGGGTACACTGGCCGCGTGGAGTATCGAAGCCTGGCATTACTATGATGGAACCAATACTCCTGCTGGGCCCAACATATTCACAGAATACCCATACGGCGGCGGCACTATCAATCTTGGATTAGGTTCTACTAATAATGCGTCTGATTTACAGACCTGGTGGTATGGTGGAGGATTCCAAACCACTGATCCATATACACTAACACCGGGAAACTGGTATCAGATTGTGGGTACATTTGATGGCACCACTCTCAACCTGTATGTAAACAACACAGTAGTGCAAACTACCAATAGGCCACCTGGTGGTGCAGCCAATACTGGAATTGGATATGGCCTGATGACTCGTTGGGATCCTGGTGGGTTCTGGGGCGGCCGATTGGCCATTGTTAATCTTTACAACTCAGCACTAACTGGCACAGAAGTAACGCAAAACTTTGAATACTATCGATCAAGATTCGGGCTTTGATTGACGCACTAAGGTCAGTCCATTTTCAAACGGCAAGTCCATGACCTGTAGATCAGGTCGTTGTTTTAATTCTGTGATATAGTCACACACACTGAACTCATACTTGCGATCTGCACCATAGATTGGTGAATGAAATCGAGTCATGCTGTCGTGAAACAGGGCAATAGACTGCAAACTCATTTTGTGTTCAAAGCTGACATGATCAAAACGAGCTTGTTCTTGTATGTGTAGGCCATCTACAAACAACATGTCTATATTGTCCAGCTCGCGATACACCTGTGTGGTAACAAACTCCTGTGTGGTCATCCTGTAGTGTTGTATATTTGGAACCTCATGTTCAGCAAACCAAGCACGAACTTGGTCGGCATCTTGCCAGTGGTTGTCAACCATGCCAGGGTCGATAAACGTCACAGATCCTGGCACTAAATTATCTTGCATGCCACAAGCTATCAGCATGGGCACAAAGCCACGCCAAGAACCAATACACACCACCCGTTCGGGTCGATACACACGGGCCAAGGAGTAGTATATCCAGCCCAGACCCAGATTCAAATCTTTAGCAGTTTGCCCATGCCCCATTTCCAGCATGTCAGGGTTTGATAGGAGTTTTTCAAGCCATTGTTTGTTCACGATTTACTTTCAAAGGTTGTATATTTTTACTGTGTGCTTGGACCAAGACCACAACATCATCAGGATTTTCTATTAAGATGTTATCCCACCGGTCTAAAGGCAAGCCATGTTCTACCACATCTGCCTTGGTCATAACGCACACAGCTGAAGTGACTTCTGAGTTGAAGATCAAACTTCTTGCGGCCGCATAACTGTCACGCCAGGCGGCGGTAATTTGTAGTCCGTTTAACCATAAGCCTTGATCAGTGGCCAAGCCATCAGCGCCATACATGGCAACCAATTCTTGTGCTATGCTCACGGGCAATGGATCATCAACTATGGCCAAGTGTACCGGAATACGCGATCCCAACCGGAACAAGTCCAACATCACCGGCTCAATGCCATGATTGTAGCCAATCTGTGGTATGGCATTGACTTCACAGATAAGAGCACCAGTCTCTAACCAAGAACGAGTGATATCAGTGGTGATAAAATCAACTCCGGCTATGTCCAAGCCTACAAGACGGGCGGCTCGCAAACACACAGCCGTGTTGTCAGGGTGAATAGTAGCCCGATCAATAGCTCGAGTTTGCCCGCCTGCACTGGCATTGTTTCTGCGCCTTAGTTGTATGGCCTGTCCTGGATCCAACACTGTGTCCACATCAACACCTTGTTGTTCCAACATGCCCAAGACTTCACTATCTATGTCATGCCGTGCTCCATTGGTGGCTATGACCACAAATGGTTCGCCATCTTCAGGACGTTTAATACGTCTTGCCTCGTTTTCGTAATGATCAATCAGGTATTTGACTGTGTTCATGCCATCCCCAACAATGGTAGCCGGAAGTTTACGAGTCACAGTTATGGCTTGATCATTATAGATGGTAAATCTATGTCCCGTTCCTTCCGCATGACGTTCTACCAAGAATTCTGACGTTATTTTTGTGACTTCATCGTAGGCCAGTCGCAGGGTCGACTTGTCTGTGATGCCAGCATAGACACCTTGTCCGTTGTCGCGATCATAGGGCTTGACCACCACAGGATAGCCCAACTGATCCACAGCCGCTATAGTTTCATCCCAGGTCTTGACTGTGACATGTTCAGCACCAGGCAGGCCTGCCGATCGCAATAGAGTGGCCGTGGTCTGTTTATTTTTGGCAAATATCAAGCCCTGTGCTGATGTGGCCGGAGTCAGTGTGCTACTGAGTCGTTGGCCGTAGCGTCCTGTACCAAATATATGTGTGCCGGCCCAGAGTCTGTGTGCGGGTATGTCATGCTTCATGGCCATGGTAGCCATAAATCCTTGATTCTGTCCAGGCTCACCGTAGGGGTCTAACTGTTGACTATAGAAATCGATCAAGGATTCAATGTCATACTGACCTTGAGCGAATTGTTCCAGGACCTGTTCAACAAAACGGAAACTGATTGTAGTTGCTGTGGCCGATGCCAAGCTAATGACCACAGTAAATGTATTATCTTGTTGTTGTACGATGTGATACTGGTTGGATACCACTATACGATTCATGCCTTGAACAAAACAGGCCAGCCCTAGGGCACGGTGTAGTAGTTGCAGATCCAGATTATCGGTGTTGATTGTGGCAGTGAATCCCAAGGCCTGATCTAGGGCCTGGTCTGCTAGAACAAAATCAAACGCCTCGGGTAGGTCAATCTTGATAGACACTACAGCAGTGGCACCCGGCACTCCAAATGCCGAACCCAAGCGTGTTTTATGAACTTCTACCAACTCAAATATCACTGGTCACCATCTTCTTTTCTGCTGGGGAAATAGTCGGCAGCATAGGCTTCAATATCAGGTCTGGGTCTAGCCCAAGACCAAGCACCATTTTCTCCAATGCGTAAATCCCGGTCAGGATCAAACCCCAACTCTTTCAATCGTTCATGACGACTCCAGTAGCCACGATTGGGTATTTTTCCGTGCCATAAGTGATAGATAGTGTGTGGAATATAGCCAACACTGCCTTGAACTGCTTGATAGAATCTGTGTGCCCACCAGTTGTAATGTTGTAAATGTTCATCAGTGACGGGCACAGTTTCAGGAGCAGTTGAGAAACGACCATATGCGGCATGTAGGATCATGCGATCGGCCGCACCCATTATCATAGCATCATAGAATTTTAATTCATCAATGACATCTCTACGAATACTCCAGGCCAAGCCAGGGCTAACTTCTCTGCGGGTATGCCCCCACCCGTAAGGAGTTCTGCGTTCCAGTGAATCTATGCCCTGTTGTTGTATTTCGTAGATCAAGCCACGGCCTGCATGTTCGTAACTGTCAGGAACTGCGAGTTCTCCGGGTTCAAGATCAACAAAACAATTAAACAATTGAACCATGATGTTATCTTGTAGTTGGAGTTCAGCGTCGGCCACCCAACCGGGATTGTCAAACAGCACATCACAATCAATCCAGGCCACAGCATCACAGTCTGCAGGTAAGTGTTCAACGGCTATGTTTAATAGCCGTTCCTTTTGCCAGACCACAGCACCACCAGATATCTGTACCAAGTAGTCTGCATCGGATTTGTTCAGTTCAAACTTGCCGTCAAAACTTAGTTCCACTGTGATCAAGGGCACAGCCAACTGATTCCGGAACACTCGATATTTGGCCGGGTGATTTTGAAATCCAGCAGGGTTAAAATAAGAAGTTATTGCATACAGGGCCATGATTTATTATAGCATGTTGCTTGGTCAAGGTCAACAAAAACCCTGCCATAATGGAATTTTCATATAGCTACTAGGGTGTTGTTAGAGTTATGTTGGGTTATTTGTCAGACTCAAAAAACACCACTATCAAGATAAGTATTATTTAATAAAAGGATTTTAATATGGCAAATATTGGTGCAGGTACCGGCACAAGTCTAAGTGTAACAGGGAATGTTACTGCTGCTAATCTCAAAGCTACAAACACTATCACGGCCAATGGCATAATTAGTGGTGCTGGAAATATTGTTGCCAATAATATTTCAGCCATTCAATCTTTGGCATCAAGTACTATCATAGCCACGGCCAATATTGCCGGCGGTAATATCATAACAACGGGCCAAGTATCTGCTGTTGGAACTGTGCGTGGTGGCAATCTTGTTGCCATAGGCTCAATCAGTGCTGGAAATTCTATATATGGATACAATGTCAGCGTGACAGGAACCTTGACCGCAGCAAGTGCCAACATTGGAACATTAACTTTTGGAAATTTATCTATTCCCGGATATGTTTCAGCCACAGGTAATATTACCGGAGCAAATCTTTCTGTAACTGGTAACTCGACTGTGAGTGGATTTATTAGTGCGGCTGGAAATATCTTGGCCGGCAACTTAAACACTGCTGGCAATGTCACGGCCAGCGGGAATATCCGTGCTAATAGTATTTCAGTTACCGGTAATGTTATCATTAATAATCAACCAGCTATGGTATCTAATATCAATCGACGCATATGGGTCAGCAACACAACCCCAACCGGCGGCCAGGGTAGTGTTGGCGATATTTGGTATCAGTATTGACCATGGATATTTCACCAGCGATTATATCTGTAGAAGCTGTACCAGCAGTTGGGGGTATTCCTGCTTTTGGATATCTTACACCGCCCCAAATAGCAACTGCCTACAATATTCCAGCCAGCACAGGTGCTGGTGTAAAAGTTGGAATTGTTAGTCTGGGCGGTGGCTGGCTTCAAAGCGATCTTGATAGTTCACTGACTGACCTAGGACTTACTCCTCCTACTCCCACACAGATTTTATTAGATGGGGCCACAGGAACTTTTAGTGGAAATTACTATACCTATGATGGCATAGCCAGTGTTGAAAATACATTGGATTTATATTGTGTAGCCGGTATGGTGCCAGCCGCTGATATAAACATTTACATTGGCATCAATACTTTTCAAAGTTTTGCCAATGTTATTAATCGTGCCGTAAATGACAATTGCGACGTTATTACTATCAGTTGGGGCTCCAGTGAATTTTATGTACAGGGAAATCCGTTAGGGTCTGCATTGGCCAATGCTGCGGCCAAAGGTATCAGTGTTTTTTGTGCCACTGGTGATTTTGGATCTAGCTCAAACCAACCTTCATTCTATATTTCAGCAGGCTATCCAGCATCTAATCCAAATGCAATAGGCGTCGGTGGTACCAATTTGAAACTGGGTGCAGGCAATGTACGACTTTCTGAAACAGCCGACACTTCGTCGGGTGGTGGCATCAGTAGTAGATTCCAATTGCCTATAAGCCAGCAAGGATTGACCTATCAAACTTATAGTCAAGCTGGAAATTTAACCGGACCTGTGACTCCCTTGCCGCGTCGCGGTGTTCCGGATATAGCCGCACCAATGGAAAACTACATAATGTATTTTAATGGTTCGTTGGTTTCAATTAGAGGAACCAGTGCCGGTACTCCTGTCATGGCCGGAATGACGGCTAGATTTACAGAGTTGAATGAATCTCGCCCCATAACATTGGCACCAACATTTTATGCTAATCCTGATGCATTTTATGACCTAACCACAGGAAACAATGCCAGCCCTCCTACCAACAGTGGATACATGGCAACTCCGGGATGGGATCCAGTCACCGGATTGGGTGCACCAAATGGCGCATTACTTTATGCTGCACTTACCAGTGGCCGCTCGGCAAAAATTAAAAATAATTTAAATCAATGGCAATCAATTCAGCATGTAAAAGTCAAAACAGATGACACTGTCTGGAGCGAAGTGCAGTCGACCTGGATTAAAATCGATTCAACCAGTTGGATTAAAGTTAATTAACCTTTTAAAGCCAGAATATGTTTGCATTCTGCCCGTTGCCATTTGGCTGAGGGACAAGTACAAGACCACGAGCCGCGATCATTGGTTACAGTGTACATGGCGCCTTTACTGCCGGCAACCTTGTGTGTTTCTCCAACTAGAACTAATTCCTCTTTGGGAAAGAATCCCCAGGTATTAATCACTTCTTTGAATCGTCGACCGCTGGCTTTGAACTTGTAAGGTGTGCCCATTTCTTTGAGTTCGCCTGTGCTAGCTTTAACATAGCCATACATTTTGTCTTTGCTGTCACTAAGAAAGTACACATGATTTGGCACAGCAAATTCTGTTGCCCACTCGGTGATCTCTTGAAATGCTTTCATCCTGAGACCCGTGCATTGGGTTGAAATTCACGGACCATTCGAACCAAGGGATCGCGGTGTAGGTTAATCAAGGCCTGGATATAAGTAACCACAATATCATCATGCCCGCCCACATGCCATTCGTGTTCGTGATATGGAGTGCATTGTTCTTTATAGTCATAAATGCAGGCCACATTGCCATCTTCAAATCGTAAACGCCATTCGCAAGTGGTTTTATCAAGGTGATAATTCTCGGGTCCATAATCGGGTTTTCCAAATACTTCTGACAGTTCTCGGAAAGTGGTCCGAACATACCCACGAAGTCCGGTCATATTAATGTCAGCACCTTTGGTAAATTTCATACTTCTACCATTTCCCACGCACGAGTATCCGAGCTTGTTTTCACTTCTTGAGCCAGGATACGACCAGCTTCGGCCATTTCAATTAACTCATACGTTTCTGGAATTAGGCCAGTGTCAATAAAACGAACTACACCATTTTTAACTACAATGCGATCGATGTTCATACTTCTGTTACCTCCCAATTGTAAATTCTACGTTCAATTTCTGCCGTATACAGGTCCAACATTGTTTGATAATTAACTCCACGCGGTTCAAAGCTGGAATAATATTCAACTTTATCGGTAAGTTCCTTGATGGGTACGGCTCTTAAACTCTGTTTGAATTCTACGGTGGTCATTATTACTCCTTATTCTGACAAGTTGATAACACGACCCTGGTATTCCATGAAACTAACTTTCCAAGGAACAAACACAATGTCGCCTACACGATGCTTCTCTACTTCTTTATAGGCAAGTTCATTGAATTCACGACCGTCAAACACATCACGGGTAACACGAATCTTGTATGCTTGATAACCATGTTCGGTATTGGCACGCTCTAATACTTCGCCTTCTACAAAACAATCAGTGCGGCCTACCATTGGCTTGAAGTCGTATGCACGGATAATTTGGCCTTCTTTAACTTGTAATGTTGTCATCTCTTGCTCCTTTATTTTCACTATACATACATTATAGCAAATCAGCTATTTTTGGTCAACCGTTTGGTACGGCCATAAAAAAGCCCTGGTTATAGGGCTGTAAGATGTTGTTTTTAGACAACATTATTTCCTAAACAAGCTCTTGACGTGATCTCTGACCTGAGCATATAACCTACGCATTCTTTCGGTGCGCTGATAAGGGTCGTGCTGAGATTTTTCTTTACGATTGCGGCGAAACTTTTCTTTATCTGCTTCGTGTTGTTCATACGGTGTTGTCATGCTATTTCCTTTTGAGTTAGGTACTGCTTCGACCATTATCCCGGACTTAGGACTTACGGTGTTGCCACCTGCCCTGGTCTACTGCCGGGTTGGAGTATCAAATGAATGATTCTTTACGTCAGCATCTCTGCTTCATCTAAGTCTCTGGTGTCTTCCCACTCATGGGCAAAACCATAAGCACCTTTGATAAAGCGCGAGTCTGCTTCTTTAGGTAGCGACTTACAGGCGCACTTGTAACCGTAAAACGAGTCGTAGTAGCCCACGTACTTGAAGGTAACAAGTTTGGTGTTGCAGTGTGAACAAATCATGCTTTCTCCTTAGTGTTTGATATTATACTAAATCTTTCCAGGCCGCATTGAACTCGTTGCGGATCCGTTCAGCTTGTTTAGGAGTCATCGGAATTTCTGGATACACCTTGGCAAATACACCACGATTCACTTGAACCTTGGCCCCAACAAGTTGAACCATTGCTGTTGTTGGCACAGTAACTTTAACCACACGAGCCGAACGCTTGAACGGGTTTTCGTCTCGGGCATGTTGAACAAAAAAGTCCACGCAAGCCTGATCTTTAGCCATATAATCCATGGCCAACAATTCCTTGGCAGCTTCGGATTTAGTCGCAACGGGTTTGATACCAATCATGTAAACCGCTTCACCAAATGATTCTAATTGAAAAACACGTTTTTGATCGGTGGCAGTACGAAACTTCCAAGTACCATCTTTAAGAATACTGTAACCTGCGTATTGAATCGATTTCATTTCAGCTCCTAATTTTTACTATACAACTAGTATAACAAATTGAGCATTTCTGGTCAACCGGCGTAATTTACTAAGTTAGCAAGCACTAACTATAAATCCAACCCAAGTCTTCAATGTTGTGTATCCAGGTAAAAATGGGGGCTGTAAATGTTAGTGTCCATTTACCATTCCATCCAAGATAATTGTGGCTTTTTAACAACGGATCTAGAGCATGGCCGGCTTGATGTTGTTCTGTTGCCCAGGGCTCTGGATATTCGGGATAATATACCCCGGCCCAGACAAATCTAGGACTTTCTATATCATTAAACACAATTCGATCAACAACAACTGCTTTATCAACACCGGTCACTAGATCTGTATCGGTGTCTTTTTTATTTGTGAACTCGATTGTTAACTCATGCTCGCCGGCTGATATTTCTTGATCAATGCTAAAACAAGCAGATTCTGTCAGTGGCCCTTGATAAACAATACCCTGATCAAAACTTACTATAATTTCAGGCGGTTCCAGATTAATCTTGGGCGTCAGCCACAAATCTATTCTGGTATGATATAGTTTAGTATCCACGAGCAATAAATTCATCTTTTAATTCAGGATATAATTCAAGAGCATCATATCCATGCACATTGTCCCACTTGCGGCACCATGCCACTGCGTCAGTTAATAATGCATCACTGTTGGGCAATCTTGGCGCTGACAATAAGTTTAAACACTGCACTATTTGATTTTTAATCACACG
>Ga0136641_1001346_pt1 | contig 10341 bp, 11 predicted proteins | sample EliLak1302023Y_FD_115312 | JGI IMG/M metagenome (GOLD analysis project Ga0136641, IMG submission 115312) | Freshwater microbial communities from Elizabeth Lake, Yosemite National Park, California, USA - 13020-23Y | ecosystem: Environmental > Aquatic > Freshwater > Lake ... | reverse complement strand
TTCATGTCCCACTTGGAGCGGAATTACAAACCGCTACCGTCGATGGAGTTGACGTTCCACTAATCAGCGAGGGTATGGAAAATAATAGAACTGTCTGGCGATTAGATGTAGAACTACCAGCCAACTCGATTAAAAATTTGATTGTTACATTCTCCGAGCCAGCGATCGGCGATGAACCAAGCCCTACTCTTTGGACTCAACCCATGAGCCTTCCAATGGTCACCTCGGTAATTCCTGGGCCGCCGTGTGGCCTTGGAAAATCGGACAAAACGCCCTAATGTCGTTGTTAATGTGAAGCAAAACTGTGCGATACTAAGGATAGATTTGTGTTACTCTTTACATTATGGAACGGTGGGCAATAAAAGTTTGCCGAAACTCGTTGAAGGTTGCACCAGTGTTTATTTCTAGATCGTCACTAGTGCTTTCCGTCGCGCTAGCTTTAACAGTGCCGACGGTTGCGCATGCCTATCCACCAGGTAATAAAATTAGTGTCAACTTGATGGAGTCGATGGTAAAACCGAACACGAGCGTGACAGCATATGTAACAAACGCCAAGCCAGGTAACGTCGTAATCACCTTAGCGACGCGCAAAAAATCTAACCCTGTTGTTGTTGCGGGTCAGAGTGGAACGGCTAGTCGCGACGTGTCGCCAACTAAACCAGGGGTTTACACGGTTTCGGCTTTTGATACTTCGAACTTTGACAACAGGGCCACCACGCGACTTTATGTTCCCGCAGTTGCATTTCCAAAAACCGCGCGTAGAGATGTATTCACTTCGATCACGGTGCTTTATGCAAGGCCAGGCACAGTAGTGACAGTAACTGTCGGCAGCCAGACTTTCAGGGGTACTGTGGGCGCAACCGGCAAGGCAAGTGGCAAGGCAGTTGTTCGATTTAGAGTAACTGCTCAGGGTTCCAATACCGTAACGGTAAATCTTGGGGCCAATCAGAGTTTGGTTTACACCAAGTCCGTAACAGGTAAGTAGTTTCAACTTTCATTGTTCTAGCTGTTTTGGCTTAGGGTATTTCACGCACCGAGTCAGATCTGAAATTGATTGTGCGCACAGGTTTTAGGAAAAAAGTGCAGGTGTGAATTCGGACCTTAAGCAGATGATTTAGGAGAACCCTCGGTGGAGTTGCAAGAATACCTGCGCACTTTGCGAAAGCGCTGGAAGACGGTTGCAGTAACCGCAGCGATCACGATTCTGATCGCGGTTGGTGCAACGTTGGCAACCGACAAAATGTACGTCTCAAACGCCAAGTTGTTTGTATCTACATCTTCAAGTTCCGATGTAAGCAACATTCTGACCGGCGCCCAATTCTCAGGACAGCGGGTTAAGACATACACCCAGCTGGTCAAGACTCCGCAAGTTCTGGCCCCTGTATCTGCTTATCTTGGATACCCGCTGGGCAAAGATGAGGTTACCGCAACGAGTCCACTCGATACCGTGCTTATCAACATTGCGGTGACCGCTGATGACCCCACCAAGGCAGTCTCTGGTGCCAACGCAGTTGCAACCCAATTAGCCAAAGTAATTCAAGAACTTGAAACCCCACTGTCTAGTGGCAAGCCAAGCCCAGTAAAAGCAACCGTGGTGCAAGAGGCAAGCACTCCGTTAGGTCCTGACTCACCTAAGCCACTTCTTAATCTGGCATTGGGTATTTTGCTGGGAGCACTTTTTGGTCTCGGGTTAGCAATCCTTCAAGAAGTACTCGACAACTCGGTGAAGTCATTCTCCGATGTGCTCGCAGCAACTGGCTCAAATCCAATTGCAGTCATCGGTTTTGATGGCGCCGCTACCGAAAATCCAGTTGCGACACTGAGCCAACGAAGCCCTAGGTCTGAGGCTTTCCGTGTGCTGCGAACAAACCTCCAATTTGTTGACGTTGATAATCCACCAAAGGTAATAGTCCTTTCGAGCGCCTTGCCGGGCGAAGGAAAGTCCACAACATCATTGAACCTTGCAATCGCTTTGGCACAGGCTGGATCAAAGGTTGTGTTGATTGAAGCTGATCTTCGTAGACCTCGTGCCGCGGATTACCTAGGAATTGACGGGACAGTAGGTTTGACAAACGTTCTAGCTGGAACTACATCTTTCGAAGAGGCGGTAATTCCTTGGAATCGTGGTCTGCTGGATGTGCTTGCTTCTGGCCCAATCCCGCCGAATCCAAGCGAAATCCTGGGTAGTGATCACATGCTTGCGTTGATAAAGAAATTGCGAGAAGAGTACGACTATGTAATCTTCGATGGAGCTCCAATGTTGCCTGTGACTGACTCAGCGATTCTAGCGAGAGCCACTGATGGCGTAATTCTGCTAGTGAAATTTGGGAAAACTACTCATGAACAACTCCAGCGCGCAACGGAAACTTTACGCCAAGCAGGGGGGCACTTGATCGGTCCAGTTGTGAATTTCGCGCCATCTGGCGGTGGTGGCTACGGCTACGGCTACGGCTACGGCTACGGATACGGATACGGATACGGATACGGCTACGGATACAGCGACAAAGAAAGCGAAGAGCGTCGTGGTACGCTCAAGACTGAGACAGATCGAGATCTGAGTACTTAACAACTCAACTAAGAACGTTTCAAACTACGGGGGTAGTAATTCGCACGGTTCTTTAAATCAATTTTTATCGAATTCAAACATGAAGGACAACCCCAAACATGCCATCGGTACTTTTTGTCTGTGCGGCTAACATGTGTCGCAGCCCATTGGCGGCGGCAAAATTCCGGATCGGAATTAAACCCCAAAGTGACATAGATTTCCTGGCAAATTCGGCAGGAACCCACGCCATTTCTGGTCAGGAGTGGTGCCCAGTTTCAGTAGTTGCCGGGGCGTCCGAAGGATCAACAAGACAATTTGCCGAAAACATCAAGGAAATTGATTTACTTTCCTATGATTTAATTTTGACCTCAGGGACCGCGCAACGTTCAGCCGTACTTCAAAATCAGTTGAGTTTAAGGTCTCGCCTCTACACCATTCGAGAAGCAGCGTTACAAATTGAATGGTTGACGAAACCCGGTGGTGTCCTTGATGTGGCATCACATTTGGAGTCAAGTTTGGAATTTGATACATCTGCGATTCCCACATTGCCTAATTTAAAACCGGGTCGTTGGAACTGGCTGGTGACCGAAATGAATGCCTGGCGTGGATTTGCCAAACCCATTGTCAATGCGGCTGAGACATTTAACATTATGGATCCGCATGAAAGTAAGAAAGAAATTCATGTTGAAACTTTTTCCCAAATAGATCAGGCAATTACAAGCATTACTTTGGGGATTTCCAAGGTTCTTTACCGTTAAGGCGCGCTAATTCAATAACTGCACCTAATTAATTTTGTTCTTAGCTCAGTTGTTGGCTGTTTTAGTCCTTCAAAGCCAATCTGTTTGGATGAATGTCAGCGAATTGTGCGTTGCTCGCTGATGGAATTGCCACCATCGATAACTATTACTTGGCCCGTTAGGTAACTAGCTTCCCGACTTGCCAGGAAGCCCACCACGGCAGCAACTTCCTCAGGTGTTGCAGAGCGACCCATCGGAGTGCTGCTTCCTTCGTGACCTTCGCTGATACTTTGCGAGGCAGTTTGAATCCAGCCAGGCGCAACGGCATTTGTGGTAACACCATACTTGGCTTCATCGACCGCCAATGACTTAGAAAGCCCAACCATGGCCGCTTTCGTAGCACCATATGCGACGTCATTGCGAATCGCCATCACAGGTCCAGTCAGACTCGACATCATGATGACACGGCCGGCAGATGATTCCCGTAAGTACGGGAGCGAAAGCTTTGTGATGTAAAACGCAGAATTTAAGTTTCGGGCAATTGAGTTATGCCAACCATCAACGCTAATTGCGGCACCATCACCAGCTTCACCAACTTCTTGCATTGGCGCATTGACACTTGTCATGCCGGCATTGTTAACCACGATGTCCAAACTGCCAAGGAACTCTAAGGCATTTGAAACTACAGTCTCAGCTGCTGAAAATTCCGTTAAATCCGCAACACATCCAGCCACATTAAATCCCTGTGTCCGCAATTCAGCTACTCGATCATTTAGGCGCTCGCTCGCGCCAGTTAGGTAAACGCTGGCACCCATTTGGCACAACAACTTAGCGCTGGCATAGCCAATGCCAGTCGGAGAACCAGCTCCGGTTACTAGGGCTTTGGATCCTGAGAGGTTAAATGGTGATGTCATGTCTCTATCGTGCCAGTGAATTGGGGATCGCGAATAACTAATTCACTACTAGTTGGCGTGAAATGTGACTAAGTACCCAAGCACATGGCTGTTCTAGGCATTGAGTAATGGGACAATAGAGACATCCAAAGGAGAGATGAGTTATGGCCAATAACAGTCCAGGTTATGCAATTACATTGCGAGTTGAGTTATCGCCCGAATCATCATCCACTGCAAGTCTGGCGCAAGCAGTTATTGATACTGGGGCTGCGCTGACTGCACTTGACGTTGTGGAATCCAGTCACGAACGAATGGTCGTTGACGTTACCTGTGACACCTCGGATCCCGATCACGCTGATCGAGTCACTACAGCGATCGCAGGTATCGCTGGTGCGACCGTTCGCAAAGTTAGCGACCGAACTTTTTTATTACACCTGGGTGGAAAGTTAGAAGTAAAGCCAAAAGTGCCATTACGAACTCGCGATGATTTATCGCGCGCTTACACACCTGGCGTTGCTCGTATTTGTATGGCAATTTACGAAGAACCAAGTGATGCCCGGCGCCTAACGATAAAGCGCAATACCGTTGCAGTAGTCACAGATGGCTCGGCCGTTTTAGGACTTGGCAACATTGGTCCTGCCGCGGCACTGCCAGTAATGGAAGGTAAGGCTGCGCTATTTAAGCAGTTTGCTGATGTTGACGCTTGGCCGGTTTGTCTTGACACCCAGGACGTAGATGAAATCGTTCGCACAGTCCAGATTCTGGCGCCGGTTTACGGTGGAATAAATCTTGAGGATATCTCTGCACCACGCTGCTTCGAAATAGAAGCCCGGCTGCGCGAACTTTTAGACATCCCGGTTTTCCACGACGATCAACATGGCACTGCAATTGTTGTGCTGGCTGCGCTGACTAATGCGCTAAAGATCGTCAAGAAGAATCCAGCAGATTTAAAAATTGTGATGAGTGGCGCTGGAGCTGCTGGAACTGCAGTTGCACAATTGCTTTACGAAGCAGGTATGAAAAACATCACGGCTTACGACACTGACGGCGCCATTTACCTGGATCGGCCAAACAGCGAATCCACAAGTGCCTGGATGTTGGCCAACACCAACAAGGCTGGGGTAACAGGAAAGCTCGGCGAAGGTCTTGTTGGTGCAGATGTATTCATTGGCGTGAGTGCGCCAAACATCTTGACTGAAGCTGACGTCGCATCCATGGCTCCAGATGCAATCGTGTTTGCCATGGCCAATCCAGATCCAGAAATTGATCCAGTAATAGCCGCCAAGCATGCAAAAATTGTTGCTACTGGCCGAAGCGACTATCCAAATCAGATCAACAACGTTTTGGCCTTCCCAGGAATATTCCGCGGCTTATTGGACGCTGCCTCGTCAAAGATCACCACAGAAACCTTGCTGGCCGCTGCCCACGCAATTGCTGGATGTGTCTCACCAGAACAATTAAATGCTAGCTACATCGTCCCGAGCGTATTTGATCCAAAGGTTGCCAAGTCGGTAGCTAAAGCTGTTGAAGATGTGGCACGCAAAGCATAACTTGACTTTTGTAGTAGTTGAAAGTTAAACTAAGATAGTTAAATCTTCAACTACAAAGGAGTCACTATGACTGGACTTTCTTCAATTGCAGGAACTTGGGTTATTGACCCATCGCATTCCCGCTTGGGTTTTGAAACCCGTCATGCAGTAATCACAAAAGTCCGTGGCCATTTTGCAGATTTCGAAGGCACTATTGTCGTTGGTGCTGACGTAGCATCGTCATCTGCCAAAGTCACCGCAAAGCTTGACTCGATTGACACCGGTTCTGCAGATCGTGATGGACACCTAAGGGGTGCTGATTTCTTCGACACCGAAAATACCAACGAATTGATTTTTGAATCAACTGCAATCAAAGCAACTGGTGACACATTTTTAGTAACGGGAAACCTAACCATCAAGGGTGTAACCAATAGCATCGACATCACCGTAGAGCCAACGGGTACTGCAACAGATCCATTCGGTAACGCTCGCGCTGGATTTGAAGGTAGCGCCGAATTGAGCCGTAAGGATTACGGTCTAGTTTGGAACGTGGCACTTGAAACTGGCGGCTTTTTGGTCAGCGACAACATCAAGTTGCAGCTAGACATCTCTGCAATTAAGCAGTAATCAGGAATCGAGTTCTAACACTTTCCCAGCAAAAACTAAAGAGGATCGATGCCTTGGCATCGGTCCTCTTTTGGTTTGCGCAGATGAATTAGAACGCGTCGCGCAGGCGTTCAATGACGCTCTTGCGTGTGATGTTGTTCTTTTCCATCTTGTACGAGCGCACGATGTAGTTAACATCGGCATTGCGGTGCTCGCCAATTGCATTGTTAATTAGGACTGCATAGTTTGATTCCAATGCAGTGAATCCTACGACGGATCCGGTTTCGTTCATTTGAACACTCATGGTGTTTTTCCTTTCAGTCGCGGGGGTCTCCCACATCTAAATTCTCGCAGAGCTCAATGAATGCTTCACGTCGAGAAGGTGTCCTTAGGCTTAAATCCCTTGTGAGCCTTGCCACATTTCGTTGAATTCTCAACTAAATCGTGACCCAGGCCACAGTCCGCGTACGATTATCAGTTATGAGCAACTCTGATTTAACGCACATCGATGAATCTGGCAATGCCCACATGGTTGATGTTGCTGATCGTGAAGTAACCATCCGTACTGCGACCACAGTGGGGAAGGTGTTGCTATCTGAAAACGTCGTAACGCTCTTGCGCGACGGCAAGGTGCCCAAAGGCGACGTACTGGCAACTGCTCGAATTGCTGGAATCATGGCGACAAAGCGAACCCCAGATTTAATTCCACTTTGTCACCCAATTGCAATCCATGGCGTTTCAGTTGAATTGACTGTTGTTGATGAAGGTGTAGAAATCACCGCAACCGTGAAGACAGCGGATCGCACTGGCGTTGAAATGGAAGCTTTGACAGCAGTGGCAGTTGCCGGACTAACTATTATCGACATGGTTAAGGCGATCGATCCAAGTGCGACTATTACCGATGTGAAAATGATTCACAAAGACGGTGGGCGCAACGGGGAATGGAATCGAAGCTAAATGACACTTCGTACGGCAGTAGTTATTACAGCGAGTAATCGCGCAAGTGCGGGTGTGTATGCAGACACCAGTGGTGAAGTGTTGGCCGCAGGATTAGCCAAACTTGGATACGAACTCAAAGACCCAATTGTGATTCCAGATAATATCTCACAAATTCAGGCTGCCATTGAAATGTCGCTGGCAAGTAATGTAGACCTAATTGTCACAACTGGTGGAACTGGAGTTTCGCCTCACGATGTAACGCCAGAGGCTACTGCGCCATTAATAAAAAAATTACTTCCGGGGATTTCGGAAGCGTTCCGTGCTTTCTCTCGTGAGCGTGTGCCGACGACTGATTTATCGAGAGGCTTAGCGGGCGTCACTGGATCATCGTTAATCATTAATCTGCCAGGATCTCCTGGTGGTGTGAAGGATGGACTTGCCATTATCGAGCGGTTGGCTGGACATGTTCATGACCAGATTGCTGGGTTAGACCACACACCTACGATTAAGGCATGAGCCAACCAATTCGCATCACGGTGCGGGCAAGTGATCGATTGAAGCGCAAGCAATTGCGTCGAATGAAATCATTTGCAACAGGGCTCTTGCTGGCATCAGCTGTAATTTACATCTTTGCAAAACGCGCTGAAGCGGTCGGGGCACCGCAATGGGTAAGTTACGTTCGGGCCGCGACTGAAGCTGGCATGATCGGTGGCCTGGCTGACTGGTTTGCAGTTACTGCTCTATTTAGAAGGCCACTTGGGTTACCAATTCCACACACTGCAATCATCCCCACTCGAAAGGATGCAATCGGTGCGAGTCTTGGGGAATTTGTTGGTGATAACTTTTTGTCGGAAGAAGTCGTTCGAAATAAACTGCAATCTACCCAGATTTCAAATCGGCTCGGTAACTGGCTCAGTAACCCTCAAAATGCCAAACAAGTCACAGACGAACTTTCTGGTGTCGTGGCATGGGCAACCTCCCTTGGTAACGACAAAGACATTGCCGAGGTAATCGAAGAATCATTTCGACGCACCGCTGAAAATTTTGATATTGCGAGGCCATTAGGAATCTTCTTGGATAGGGCGGTTGAAAACGATGTCCACACTCCAGTCGTGGACATGTTGGCAAAAGCAATTCAAGACTGGTTAGAAAATGATCCAGCGCGAGCCAAGGGTTGGATTGATGAGCAGTTACCTAAATGGCTTCCGGGACTCGGTAAAGATAGAGCAGGTGAGTGGCTTTACGAGCGCCTGATTAAACTGAGTAAAAAAGTGCAAGTTGATTACAAACATCCGATTCGTAGGTCAATCGAAAGATTATTGCATCGATTTGCAGATCAACTTCAGTCCGATTCGGTCATTATTGAACGGGTCAATGTTGCCAAGATGCGATTAGTGGATCGTCCAGAAGTTCGCCATACGATTTCTGACATCTGGATTTCTACCAAGAAAACCTTGCGCCAAGATGCAGCGAATCCGGAAAGCGAATTGCGCGCCAGAATGACCGTTTTGATTTCAAACTTTGGCTCTAAAGTTGTGGGCGATCCAAGGCTACGGGAAACCATTGATTCCGCTATCGAAAATGCTACAACCCATTTGGTTGACAGGTACCGTGATGAAATTGCGGCAGTGATCACTGACACAGTTGCCCGATGGGATGCCGGAGATACCGCTAAAAAAATTGAGCTTCAGGTTGGTCGAGATCTGCAATTTATTCGGGTTAACGGGACGATCGTTGGGGCTTTGGCTGGAATCGCTATCCATGCAATTGGTGTATTAGTAGTTCGTTAGCTAGAAAGCTGCGCGCCGTAAGCGATCATTGATGGCTTGGGCTAATCCACTGCCAACTGGTGGCACGACATAAATCGTTTCAAGTCCTAAGTCATCACCCAAACGTAAGCAGCCATAAAGTTCGTGGGCAAAGTCCATGTCAGTTGCTGGGGATCCGAGTCGGACTAACTTGAAAGGTGTTGGCACTTCGAAGAATGCCAAAAATCCTGCTTTCGCTTCGAATGCAAAATTGGAAGCCTCTGAAATCAAAATGACTTTTGCGCGAGGCGCGTAATGGGCATCTAGTGATCCACTCACCCGAGGTGCATTTGTGGTGTGCGTTGACACCGCGACACCAGTAATTCGTTCGATGTCATCCAAAGTGACTGCGCCAGGTCGCAGGATAACTGGCTCTGGGCCAGTAGCGAGAACAATCGTTGACTCCAGTCCAACTTGACTACCGCCACCGTCCAAAATCAAATCTTCGTTAGCAGATAGGTATTCACCTAAATCAGCGAGCACATGAGCCGCACTCGTTGGAGAAACATGGCCAAACCGATTTGCACTTGGTGCAACTAGTCCTTTGACTCCATGATCTTTTAGCCTTTGCAACAACTCTTGGGCCATTGGGTGACTTGGAACTCGAACTGCTACCGTGTCTTGGCCACCGGTTACAGAATCACTCGCAAGTTCGGTGCGCACTCCAACAATTGCCAATGGCCCTGGCCAAACTGCGGTAGCCAAATCCATTGCCCAATTTGGAAGTTCTGCAATCCATTCCTTGGCATCGTCTTGAGATGCCACATGCACAATCAAAGGGTGATCTGCGGGACGACCTTTGGCTGCAAAGACTCGCGCCACAGCTGATTCATCTAACGCATTGGCCGCTAGACCGTAAACCGTTTCAGTTGGGATGGCGCATAAATTCCCAGCAGTAAGTGCTGTTACCGCGAGCGCAATGTCATTTGTGATCATGAATGTTTTTGTTGTGAATGTATCTGTCTTGAGTGAGTATGTTGTGAGTGTGATTGTTGCAACTTAGCAAGTGAGTTCATGAAACTAGCCCCACCAGAATGCAGTTGCAATACCTAGATACAAAGTAATTAGCGCCGCGCCTTCAAACCAAGTTGACTGTCCATCGGAAACCACAACGATAGCGATAAACACCGCCATGAACATCACTGCCAGAAGAAGCGGTGAAAGAACCAGCGTAAAAGTAGCAGCCCCAACCAGCGGTGCGCCAAGTGCAATCAACGGCGCCACAATCATTGCGACTTGAACGGGAGATTGCAAAATGATTTGTAAGGCATAACTTTGCTGGTC
>Ga0136641_1001344_pt1 | contig 10343 bp, 17 predicted proteins | sample EliLak1302023Y_FD_115312 | JGI IMG/M metagenome (GOLD analysis project Ga0136641, IMG submission 115312) | Freshwater microbial communities from Elizabeth Lake, Yosemite National Park, California, USA - 13020-23Y | ecosystem: Environmental > Aquatic > Freshwater > Lake ... | reverse complement strand
TTAGTTCCCTTGCGTACCGTCATGGACTATCGGACCCACTGTGGATCACACTTGTCTGGTGCACCCTTAGCTGCTGAACACATCCATGCTCGCCATTCTTTACCGTTCTTGTTGCCAGTCTTCCACTCCATTGCGCCGTGGCGACACATTGGTGTAGATGGTGCAGCTGATGAAGCATCCTGGACTGGTTGCTGTACTGGTGCTGGCTGTTGTACCTGCACTGGTACTTGCTGTGGTGCTACTTGCTGTACCGCAGGTGCTAGTGGGATGTGCTGGGCAATGGTATGGCCTGTAGCCAGGGCCTGCTCAACGGATGTGATTACTGCAACTAGGTCACCCATGTCATTGAGTGCGCTAATAAAATCTTCTGTACTGCTGGCGTACACGTTGTACAGTGCACCCGATGCTGTCTTGAAGTTGGCTTGGAACTTTGTGCTATCTGGTGCGCTCATTATTTAACTTCTTTCTTTGTTGTGGTTTTCTTATTTAATTGGAACTCTTGGTGCTTAAGTTCTTTCCTGTTTTCTGCCTGAGCCTTTGCAAGGCGCGAACGAAGTGATGCGTTCTCCAATTTTGCAATGTACAGTTCGTCCTGCAAAATCTGAATTTTCTTTTTACTGTTACTAAACATTGGTTTCCTTTTGTTGTGCGATTAGTGCTAATGGATCTACGGCATCCTTGAAGTCCCCGCCGTAAGCGTAGCAAAAGTCTTTCACTGAGCAATAGCTACACATCATGCTCAAGTTTGGTAAGAAAATTTGGTTCTGCACTGCAAACTCAAACTGCCTAAACAGTTCAGTAAACAGTGGGTATGTCCAGTTGTTAAAGCCTGCGGCTGGTAACAGCATGACATTACGTGCGTCGTAATAATAGCCCTGACTTGGGCGTATGCCAAATTGCTTCTCAATACTGCAGGCGTACAACGCCAACTGCATTGCATTGGTTGGCATGTTAGCACCAGTCTTAAAGTCAATAACTACAAGTTCACCATCAGGAGTAACGGCAACCAGGTCAACAAAAGCCTTGATGCGTACGTCACCATAGTCAATGTTGAGCTGTAATTCTATGGCCTTGATACCTTCAGGAGTTTCCCAGACCTGCCAGCCTGACTGCTCCCAGAACTCAATGAAGTTGGCAACCATCTCTGGACCTTTCTCAGCCCACCAGTCACCGTTTTCTTTGTTAGGCCAAGCCTTGCTGGTTCTACCGCCAGCTTTCCAATCAACTGGGTTAGTGCCATACTTTTCTTGCTCGGCACCAATGCTTTCATTGAAAGCCTGTTCCCATAATAGTTTAACATTAAGCATCAGGTAGCTCTCCCTTGAGGTAGCGTTCTGCTGCTAGGTGGAAGGCTGACCCTCCGACAAAGTACCATGCTGTTTCAGTAGGTACCTTAAGCTCCCGTTCAAGTTGCCATGACTTACCGCATTTGACCCAAGATGTAAATGACGAAAAGGATCTGTGTCCTATCGTTGTTTCTTTTAATATTCCCATACGCACACTGTACACACACTGAGTGCACAATGCAAACTGGCTTGGTAACGCCGTGATTTGACAAGTTCCTTGAGGGTGTGAGTATAATACGAGCGACAGCGAGTAAACAGGTAAGGGCGGTTTCACCGCCCAACAGGGCCATGGTGCGTAAACCCCTTAGTTATGCCCCTAGGAACGACAAAAAAGGGCCACCTGATACCGAAGTACCAAGTGACCCTTAAAGTTGCTCTACGTGGCTCTGAGAGCCAGCAATGGGTATTGTAGCCCATTGCCTATTAAGTTTATATAATCTTAAAATCAGTGGCTATGGAAGGATTAACGTATCCATCCTTTAACCAAAGACGTTGCTTCTGAACTTCTGTGTGTACGTGAGGACCGCTTACATTACCCTCTGCGCCACTCTTACCAATGATGGTTCCAGCTTTAATCTTCTGGCCGATCTTGACAATGGATGATTCCATGTGTGCAAGGTTTACCGTGTAGGTTCTTTTGCCAGATACAAACTCAATGGCAACTTGGTGACGGCCAAAGGATTGACCCCAGGTAGTTCCGATACCAACAACAACCCCATCAACAGGAGAGCGTACTGGAGTTCCAACAGGGCAAGCTTGGTCTACACCTTTATGTACTCCACCAACCCAACGTGGTCCCTTAACTCCGTAAGCGCAAGTTACTGGGTACTTATTAACATCTACTGGGTACACCATTATTTAGCAACATTTCCGTAGCGTGGATCCATGGCATTTAAGTAGTTGATTGCTATTGGTAGCGCAGCTACGATTGCAACTTGGACTACTGGGCTAAGGTTAAAAGAAGCGATGTTGTCTAAGCACCATACAAGTATTGCGCCAGAGGCAGCCTTAAACATTCCACCTAGCGGGCTATCAGCTAGCCAGATACCGAACTTACTTATTATTTCTGACATGTTCCTTGAACTCTCCTTTGAGTTGAGATAGATCATTACTTACGTTGTCTAACTTTGCATCCATTTTTTGCAAGTTGTTAGAGATGTGATTAACTGCTTCACGCAAACCACCACCATTAGGACCGAACTGAGACTCAATGCGGTCAAGTCTTACTTCCATAACATCTGAACGGGCGGCGCTGTTAGATTGGTGTTGGTCAAGCTTTCGCCAGATCCTCCATAACGCAAACAACATACCCCCTATAACAGATGTGATTTGTACAAAACTTGCAACGTATTGAATAGCCATTAGATTGTTCTCACCGTTACATAAATAACTCCACCAAATCCTTGGAATCTACGATCAGGTGGAGAGATACGATCAAAGGTTATTCTTTCAATTAAACCTTCTACTTGTTCACCACTTGTAAAGTCTTGAACGGTTATAGTGTTACCACTAGACTCAATGGTTTCTAATGCAGATAAACGCGACCAAGCACGGCCATCCCAACCAACCATGATGTTGTTACGATCTTGTTCAAAGTCGTAGCACATTAAAGGTATTGAGATACTGCGGGTTCGCTTGTTGGCAGGCAGTGACTTAACCTGGTAACCAATAATGCCACCACCTTTAGAGGTGTCAGTAGAACTACGGCCAAGGGTAAACCTAAAGGCTAATTGTTCTTGAGCTGTAGAGATACCAGTTGTAAAGTCTTGATCTGCTAGTCCCGCATTACCTAGGGTAGTGATGCTAGAAATGTCACCATCTTTGTTTATAGTGGAGATGGCCACAGTTCCTGCAAATGGAGCGGTAGGGCGAACCTTAATTAACTTAAAGTGTTTTTTCTCTATGGTGTTATAACGAATAGCGCCAGTGTCTATGTACCCAGTTGTAGTTAATTGAGTTGGATGTTCAAAGTACATTCCAGTACCTTCAACCACAAATGCTAGGCGGCCAGTCTCACCAATAAATGCCACACCGTTACAGTTACCCGTATCTGGAGAAGCAAGATCGTTAGCGTATGGGTATAGCCCATTACTATTTGGTTCAGATAAGTCAATACGAATTAACCCAGACTTACCATCAATGTCTTGCGTTACAGTTGCGTAAGCAAACTTATCTTCAAAGGCAAAGCCACTGATGTGGTCATTGGTTTTCTGCTTGAAAGTTAGACCACCATAAGAGATGTTTCCTGCAGTGTCTATAAGACCTACGCGGATACCTTTGTTTGTACCAATAAGCATGTACTTTCCAAGGTATGTAGCAATGCTTGTTACATGTTCTTCATCTGGGAAGTCTGCTGCTGTTACTGCAGATGTTAATGCAGGTAAAGTACCATCGGTGTTAAGGCTGATTCTAAAGATTGCAGATGTAGTACCTGCATAACCCGAAGCATAAATTGCAGTCGGTCCTTCAGCAATGGAAGTCCAAGTCCAGTTCGTATTTGGGTGGGTATAAATAGCACCCGTTGGAAGTGTTGGCCCAGTGCCAACTAGCTGGTATAACTTTTCACCAATACCTGCAACTAGACGCTGCTTAACCCAACCAATTGCTACCCTAGATGAACCAGTGTTCCAGGCAATAGCGCCAGTACCTACACCAGTCAGTAAACCTTTATAAATACCAGTGCTGTTAGCTGCATAGTAGTTAGTTCCATCCTGCGTTAACGCAGTAATGTTAGAACTTGAACCACCATAAATAACTGTTGTCGCAGTACCAGTGGCACCAGTAGGGGCAACACGTTTAAGTGCTGAACCGTCAGATACAAACACGCATGAAACATTGTTACCATCAACAGCGCCAAAGATTTGGCTTTCACCAGATACGGTTAAGACGTTAGTTACATCAGGCAACAAGGTTGCCTTGCCTGGAGTCCAAACATCTACACCATTGGACTTGTTAAAACGGTAAATAACATCTTGACCTTGCAATGGTTCAAGGTAATTGATACCTGCGCCTAAATGCCAAGAAGACTGGGACCGAAGCCACCAGCCTTCAAAGGTTTGCTCACCTGGTTGTTGGGTGAGATCTAACTGTTGCCGTTTATAGGAAGCAGTTTCCCTATGGTAAGGATACTTGTCCGAAGCTGCAAGGAAGAACGGTTCACCGCCAATGGCTACGTCATACACATTGTTTTGATTTGTGTAAAGGGTAGACGTTGCAGGTGGTCTACCTATGGGATCAACTGGATCCTCTGTAATACTAAACTGTGCCATTACGCTATTGCTATCCAGTAAAATGGACCAGCAACTTGTGCACCAGAAGTATCAAGGGCGTAGATATCAAATTGAGTTGCGCTTATGCGGCTTACATAAAAAATTCTTGGAGAGCCAGTTGTTGTTCCACCTGTACGTAGTGTTGCTACAACAGAACTTGGAGTAGTTCCAAGACCATGAGTTACGGTAAAAACACCACTCAAGTTTGTTGTTCCCTGTCCACCAACATGAGTTAAAATATTTGCAGTTCCATTAAATGAAATTCCGTTAATAGTGCGAGCAGTTTGGAGTGCGGTTGCACTAGCAGCATTACCAGTCGTACTACCTGAAGATCCACTAACATTTCCAGTTAAATTAGCAGTAACAGTTCCAGCGGTAAAGTTACCTGAAGCATCTCTGGCAACTATTGCGGAAGCAGTGTTTGCATCTGTTGCTGTTGTTGCACTGTTAGAAACTTTTAAGGCTGTAGAAATGGTAGCAAGTTTTGTATCAACAATAGCTGCACTGGTATTTATGTCTGCATTAACAATAGTTCCATCAAGAATCATTGTTGATGTAATTGCGCCAGTTGGAAGTGCCAATGTTCCAGTAACCGTTAGGTTACTTATGGTTGGACCTGAGATAGTTCCACCACTAATGGTTCCATTGTTAGTTAATGTTGATCCAGCTTTAATGTTATTAGTATTGCCAAGAGTTTTATTTGTTAACTCTTGAGCATCAGTTGTAGTTACTGCAGGTACGCCAACTTGTTGAAGTACCGTTGGGTTTACAGTGCCACCAGTGATAGTCTTGTTGGTTAAAGTTTGCGTGTCTGTTGTACCGACAAATGCACCTGTAACTCCGTGTACGCCCGTTTCAGCAGCAATATGTGCCTGGGCTTCAGTCATGTCACGGGCAGAGATAACATGCTTTACGGTTTCACCAGCAACGTGAGCTTGGTCATTAGTTCCATCTACACCACGGCCAGCAATGTTAGCGCCACCAGCAGCAGTTAGTCCTACGGTAAGAGTAGTTCCTGATGCACCAACAATGTTTACAAGTTCTTCGTTACTTGCGTTATAGCCAATGGCTAATGTGTATGGATATGAAGTTGGAAAACCTGAAGTTGATCCAACAACAAATGTTAAGTCAGTGCTTGAAATACCAGAACTTAAAGTTGTATCTATGGCAGTGGATGAATAGTAACGATTAACTGTTGGCATGGTTTACCTATCTTGTGTAGTGAACGCGAACATTGAAGAACTGTGATTGGCGATTAACTTCAGTAGCCAAACGATCTTTGTATTGAGCAAAGAGATAGCGAGATACTTGAGCGCCAGCACCTGATGGGTTTGACTGGTCAAGAGCGTCTGCTTCAACGGACATACCTGTAACTCTGGCTGCATCTAAGTAAGCTGCCACACGGTATGAAGCACCAAGAATAATAACTTCCTGGGCAGAATCAGGTAGGCCAGTTTGTGTAAAATCATCTGACGGTAAAGTCAAAAGACTTGGGCGCTTAGAATAAACTACGTGAACGGTACGCCCTGGAACAATGCTGTCATAGATAGACAATGACTTACCCGTGTTAAATGCCTGTGGGTTTGCAGTGTTATCCATGCGCCAACGGCGAATAGGCAACCATTCTTTTGTAGGACCTACAGTTTGCCAAGTAGCTTGCATAATGTTTACTGCATCTGATGGCATTTGGTAAGTGGATCGTGTAGGTACAAATGAAAATGTTGTGTAGTAACTTCCAAACAAACTAGGGTATACACCATCAATGGCATTGTTAATTGCCTTGGCTACTACCACTCTTGGGTAAGAAGGGCTAATAACTACACGCGCACCAGCATTGTGTGGTGCTACCGTTGAGTTACGGAAACCACGACCAGATGGTGAAATGTAAGCAATGTTATTTGCACGGTCATAACGATCAACCCACACAAGTTCATCATCAATTTCTACAAGACCACGGGAAAGTACATTTCCATCTTGTACTGTAAAGGTAAGTGCTGATTCGTTTATGGCAACCGATAAATATGTTGCTTGATCTTGGCGCTGAGTGTAACCAGCGACATTGATAAGTACCTCATCAACCATGTCTTGAAAATTCACGATACAATCCTTGCTGCGGCTTCGTTCTCACCAAGACCAGTAGTCCCAGCAATTTTGTTTAGTGCACCTTGAACTGCAAGACCAGATGTACCAGCCTTTTTATTCAAAGCACCTTGAAGAGCCAGACCGCTGGTGCCAGCCCAAATATTTGCAGCACCTTGAGAAGCATAACGTGGGACATTATTAGAGTTCAATGTTCCAGCCAAACGATTCAAGTGATATTGCAATGTACGTCCGTCACCAGCAGCCATGTTACTTGCCCTTTACTTTTTTTAAATTTGGGTTTTTCTTAACAGCAGTAGGGCTAGCATTGCGAGCACCTGCGGCCAAGATAGCACCAGCATTTTTCATAGGTATGCCTTGCTTTTTAGCAATAGATTTTTGGGCAGCCTTAAAGCCCATGCCTTTTTTTGCAACAGCCATTATTTGCTACCGCCAACACCTTCATAACCGCCGCCAGCCTTATCAGGCTTGCCAGTTAATTTGTCGTTGATCTTACCAATTTGGTTTCCGTTACATCCACATTCAACGCACATGTTACTTGCCCTTCTTTGTAATCTTTTTGACTACAGTGATCTTCTTTACTACGGCTTTATCAGCCTTCATGTCCTGCTTTGCAGTCAGAACTTTTTTGTCCATAGCTTTGTCAGCTTTAACAAACTTTGCTTTTTGTGCAGAACTTAAACCTTTTGTAGTTTTTGCATCCTGTTTCATATCAGCAGCTTTAGTATATTTACCAGCCATTTACTTGCCTTTCTTTTTAGCGGCATTCATGTTGTCCACTAGGTTTGGGTATGGTCTACCAGCAGCCTTGGCTTTAGCCTTGGCGCTAGACTTTTGACTTGATGTTAGAGGTTTAGATTTTCCTTTGGGATTTGGTTTATCCCATACTTCTTTCTTCACCATTTCTCCTTATTGGCCCAGTAAGCTGCAGACATTTTGCCCTTAGCAATGTTCTTTGCGTGACGTGCCTTAAACGCTTCGTTGCGTTTAGAACCATCGGGAGAACCAGATACACCTTGTTGACCAAATCGAATGGTCTTAATTTGTGTACCTTCTTTAGCCACAACAACGTGTGACTTAGTTGGATGACTTGGTGTGCGCTTTGGTTTGTTGTAACCAGAGACACCAGCGTTCTTCAAACGTGGATCGGGAGTATTAGGCATTACACACCAACTTCTTTCATAACATTTGCTGTTGCTTTATCTATGGTCTTAGCCGCTGGCATATTGCCTGCGTCATAAGCCCGCCCTAAAGTTTCACTAGCCTTTTCAGCTTCAATAATTTGACCCATGCGGGTACCTGCTGGTTGTATGCCTTGTGCCCTGGCATTAGCGTAAGCATTTAGTTCGCCATTCCATTTAGCATTAGACATTGCTTTGCCACTAGCGGCATCGCCAGCGTTCATTTGGATGTTTGAAGCACGTAAACAATCACCCCATGTGGCGTGATTTTGTGTGCGACAACCTGTTCTACATGCCATTAGTTTGTCCCTTCAGCATGAATTGGTAATTATCAATAAGACGTTGATCCGTAGGGTTTCCCTCTAAGGCTAATCGTCCCCATTTTTTAGCCGAACCCTTTTTGCCTAGGTTCCAGGAAGCAATGGCTAAAAGATCGTATGCTCTCCATTTGTAGATGGATTCATCCACAAGGTAATGTCCAGTTACCTCAAGTTCATTTACTTTATTTGCTAGATCAAAACATTCTTGCCAGTTCTGATTAACGTAATGCCAGTAAGCCAATGGAAAAATTGCTTCCATTTCATTAGGTAAGACAGCCATTCCTTTTTCGTACATTTCTTTGGCTAAATCCTGTTTACCTAGTTTGTCGTAAGCATCACCAACACCGCGATAAACAGCGGCAAGCTCACCAGACCAGCAGTTACCCACTCTGTCGTGAGCGAATAATCTTTGTCCTTCATCTATAAGTTCCTGCCATTTTTGTGCAAAGTAATATTCACGGATTAAGTATGCCCGCATACGCATGTCATCTGGCATTTCCTTGACGCACTCTTCTAACATGCTAAGGTATTGCCTACGTGATTTTGTGTTGTCTGGCTTGTGGTCTATAGTTGCCTGTATAAAACAAGGTTTTAATTCAGTACCCATACTAGGCACTGCAACTTCATGGCAAGCGTACTTCCATACGAATCCCTGGCGCGAATGTAGCCTGTCGGCTGCCCAAGTATTGCCAGTATTCAGCCCAATCCATCCACGATTCGCTGTCGAAATCCACTGCTCACGCACCTTATCAAAAAATTCTGGTTCAGGAACTTCATCTAAATCAAGGATAAGACACACATCAACATCATCTGGCACTAAAGCTAAAGCTGCATTACGCGCTACGTCAAAACGCCAAGGTTTAACATTTATCTTGTGTACAGTAACTCCTAGTTTTTCAAGCATTTCTGGAGTACCATCGGTAGATCCAGTATCTGCAACTACTCGTACGTCTGCACCTTTGGTGGCTTGCGCCCAACGAGCCACATGTTTTGCTTCATTAAGGGCTATGGTGTAAACTGCAATTTTCACATTGCAATCCTATCATACTACGGCCGTAATGACGATTTGTTTATAGCTACACCCTTACAGCAATCTGCGTAGGACTCACAGTCTTGGGTGGAACAACCTGTTCTACACGCCATCAGTCTGGTCCTCTGAAACTTTCCAATCATTGACCATGCCACCACAAGGACCACACATAAAGTCAGTTTTCGTTGGTCCTTGACCACGTACCATTACATTATCCCAGTCACAACCATTTGTGTGACAAGTAATCTCATACCAAACTAAATCACTCATTACCTAACTGCCATCCATGAGTAAGGTACTACTGCACCAGTAGTACCATTTCCACCATAAACCGTAAAAGTTGTTGCACCGATGTTTCCAACGTATACATGTAAGTGTGTTGCAGCAGCCCATGTATTACTTTTTGGAGATGCAACTACCGCACTAGGGGTGGTTCCAAGACCATGCGTGACTGTTGTATTTGCACTAGCAGATGTGCTTCCTTGACCACCAGTAGTTGCTTTAAGGTTAAATCCTAAAGCATCGTTACTTGCATTTGATGCAGTTCCATAAAGTTGTCCACTAAAGCCATTGCTTGCAATAATACTTCCTTGAACACTAATATCTCCTGATTCACTAACTTTTAATACTGGAGCGCTAGAACCATTTCCTTGTGGAGTATTTTGGATTCTAAATAAATCACCAATATGGGGATTTGCAGTTGTATCTATGTAAATAGCGGGTGTACCACTGGTAGATGTAGTAGCACTAATGCTGCCAGTTAATGCAGGACTTGCAGCAAGAACAACAGATCCAGTACCAGTTGCCGTTAATGCACCAGTTGACCCACCAATAGATGTAACTCCACCGCCACCACTTGAAGCATTGATTGTAACTGCGCCAGTTCCACCAGTAGGACTGATAGTTACGTTTGTACCTGCAATTATGGAAGTTACGCCATTAAGACCTGTAGGACCTGTATTTCCCGTAGCACCCGCAGACCCAGTAGCACCAGTTGAGCCTGTACTTCCCGTAGGACCAGTTACCGTAGAGGCGGCACCAGTAGGACCAGTAGGACCAGTAGGACCAGTAGGACCAGTAGGACCAGTAGGACCAGT
>Ga0136641_1001343_pt1 | contig 10348 bp, 10 predicted proteins | sample EliLak1302023Y_FD_115312 | JGI IMG/M metagenome (GOLD analysis project Ga0136641, IMG submission 115312) | Freshwater microbial communities from Elizabeth Lake, Yosemite National Park, California, USA - 13020-23Y | ecosystem: Environmental > Aquatic > Freshwater > Lake ... | reverse complement strand
TCTTAGACGAACAAACTTGCCAATGGACTGAATTATGAGCATACCCCGTAACCTATCAATTCTTGCCGAAAATACAAGTTCATTGGGCGTTGTTACAACGGCAACCAATGCTAATAACGTGGCTATTACTAATAATACCGCTACCGCAACGTCTGTTTATCCCATTTGGGTAACGGCAAACACGGGAAATTTGCCTGTTTACGTCACTTCAACTAAACTTAGTTTTACGCCATCTACTGGCGCATTACAAGCCTCGCAACTTATAATTGCACCATAAGGAAACATCATGGGAATTTTAACTTTTCAAGCAGCAGCAGGCGGGGCGCTTAACTTAAACGGCCCAAATATCGCAGGCACGGTTAATTTGACTTTACCTAGCGCGGATGGCACTAGCGGTCAACCATTGCAAACTAACGGCAGCGGCACGCTTTCTTTTGCTAATTTGGCGATTGCTAATGGCGGCACTGGCACTACGTCTTTCACGGCTAACCAAATTCATTATGGGTCGTTTAGTCAATCTGCTGGCCTGACTTTTGACGGAACGAACTTTGCTACTACCGGCACGGCATCTGCAACAAAACTGATTCCCACTGGCACAAGCGTAACTGGTAACGGGATGTACTTGCCTGCTGTCAATTCTGTGGGCATCTCTACGGCAGGCATAAACGCTGTCTATATAGACGCAAGCCAGAACGTAGGGATTGGGACAAGTTCGCCAAGCAGTTACGGAAAACTTGTTTCTGTTACTGGAGACAATGTAACCACTTTTGCTGCTGTTGGCGCTACCAATATGCTTCGTGTGCAAGGGTACAACTCAACCTATGTTGGCACAGTCTTAGAAGCTGTTAATTTGGCGCAAAGTGCAAACACGCCAATGTTTATTAATGCTTCTCAGACTCTGTTTGGTATTAGCGGCGCAGAACGTATGCGTATCGACACCAGCGGTGGGTTAATACTTGTAGGTTCAACCGCACAAAAGGCTACAGGAACAACTTGGTCTAATCCATCTGACCAAAGGCTTAAAGACAATATTCGTGATTATGCAAAGGGCATAACAGAGTTAATGCAAGTGCGCGTTCGTGAATGGGAATACAACGGCAAAGGCGGTACAGTTGAAGGCACAAAAGGTCTTGGTGTTGTTGCTGATGAAATTATGGTTGTGTTGCCTAACACAGTTGAAAATTATGAAGCCAAACTAAATACGGAAGATGAAGAAGTTACGGCAATCAAGAAGTTTGATGCAACAGAAATTACTTGGCTGTTAGTAAAAACTGTCCAAGAACAGCAAGCACTTATCACAACCCTAACCGCCCGTATTGAGGCGCTGGAAGCAAAATGAACGACAAGCTATCTCTATCCGTAAATTTGCTTAACTCTGTTTTAGCTTATCTTGGCTCGCGCCCATATCAGGAAGTATTCCAATTAATTGATGCGCTGCAAAAAGAAGCTAAAGAGCAATTAGAAAAAGAATGATTACAACTTGGAAAATTCTTGATATTTCTGTGGAAGGCGAGGCAATAACCCACGCCAAGTATCACGTTTTAGCTACTGATGACAAAAACGTAGTGGAAACCGAGGGAAATTGGGAGTTTGACAAGTTTAGCGTAAAAACACCTTATGCCCAAGTCACCGAAAATCAGGTGATTTCTTGGATAAAGGAAGGTGCAACCCAATACGGGAAAAATGTAATAGAATCACGGTTAGAGGAACAATTGGCGCTTTTTGGTAAGACGAAATCTGTTGTGCCTCCCTGGAAACCGCCTGTGTTTACCTTGGAGCAACAATGGCCCAGCCAATCGACATAGTATCCAGATCGTTAAAAGACATCGGCGCATTGGAAGCCGGTGAAACGCCAACGCCCGAAGCGGCGCAAGATGCGTTTGAAATGCTCAACGATATGTTAGATCAATGGTCTAACGAAGATATGATGGTCTATAACTTTACGGAAATCATTTTTCCCGTAGTTAATGGACAAACCCAATACACAATTGGCCCAGGCGGGTCTGTTGGAGCAAGTTTTACCGGCTCAATCACGGGTAACGTGTTAACTGTTACGGCTATTGCATCGGGCGCTATTACGCTAAATCAAACCTTGACCGGCACGGGAATTACGCTAGGAACATCCATTGTGTCGTTTATTAGTGGTGCTGGTGGTAATACTTTAGAAACTGGAACGTACCAAGTAAACATTTCCCAAACGGTAGCTAGCACAACAATCTCAGGCTACTACCAAAAGCCATTGCGGGTAAATTCTGCTTTTGTGCGAATTAACACTACATCCAATGGTCAACCCATTTATGGCGGCGGTCTTGATTACCCTGTGGCAATTCTAACTTTAGACGATTATTCTTTAATTGGTCTAAAGACATTAAACGGCCCGTGGCCTAAAGCCTTGTACTACAACCCTGGCGACACTTTAGGTAATTTGAGTGTTTGGCCTAACCCCGCGCAAGGCGAAATGCACTTATTTACGGACACAATTTTTGCCCGTTTTACAACTATGTACGACATCATGCGTATTCCGCAAGGCTATGTAAACGCCCTTCGCTGGTGTTTGGCAGAACGCCTAATGCCAATGTACGGCAAGGCAAGCCCCATCCAAATCGGCATGGTACAGAAGTTTGCAGGCGAAGCAAAAGCAACAATCAAGCGTACCAATATGCGCCCACAGATGGTTTCGCGGTATGCGGATGCGTTGCTTACAGGTAAATCAAAAGATGCTGGTTGGATTTTGACCGGCGGCTTTTTGCGTTAAGGTATAAAGATGGCTGACTTTGGTTTTGTAGGCCCATCATACGAAGCACCTTCGATTTATCAAGAATCGCAAGAGTGTATTAATTTTTTTCCCGAAGTTGACCCATTAAAACAACCTGGTGTTCGCGGTATTGTTGCGCTTTATCCAACGCCAGGAATAACGCTTCAAGCCGTGCTAAACAATGCCGAGGTGCGCGGAATGCGTACTTTGTCGGGCGGCAGCCAAATGGTTGTTGTTTGCGGTTCTTATGTTTACGTCTTTACGTCTAATCTAAGCGCAACGGTTGTCGGCATTCTTAATTCTTCGTCTGGTCGTGTTGGCATTTCTGACAACGGCCTAAACGCTTATATTGTTGATGGGGCTTATCGGTACACATGGCGCATTTCTAGCCCTGCAAACGCCGTTTTTACGGGTTCTATTAGCGGAACTGTCCTAACAGTAACAAACGTCAGTAACGGCACAATTACGGCTAACCAAAGCCTAACGGGTATTGGCGTAACGGCAGAAACAGTGATTACGTCTTTAGGTACGGGGACAGGCGGCGTAGGAACGTATAACATAAACATTAGCCAAACCGTATTAGCCGAACCGCTTACTTCTGCCGCTGTGGGCGCTAGGTTTACGGCAACAATTGCAAGCACTACATTAACTGTGTCTGCCGTAGCTTCTGGCACTATTTATTTAGGTCAAACTTTGCAAGGCGTTGGCATTACGGCGGGAACAATCATTACCGCTTTAGGCACGGGTACTGGTGGCACGGGAACTTACACAATTAGCGTTGCTCATACTATTGCGGTTGGTCAAACAATGTATGGTCTTAACTTTAGCGTTTTGCCAAGCACGGATGGCGCTTTTAGCGGCGGCACATCGGTAGATATTATCGACAATTATTTTGTTTACAACAATCCTGGCACACAACAATGGGGTTCTTCTAACCTACTAAGCACAATTTCTACATCTACAAGTTACGCTTTTAAAGATGGAAGTTCGGATAAGTTGGTAGCTTTAATTGTTGACCATCGGGAAGTTTACTTAATGGGCGAATCTTCGTCCGAGGTTTGGAGTGATGTAGGCGCAGTGCCTTTTCCATTCCAGCGTATTCCAGGCACGTCTACCCAGCACGGCATTGCGGCTCAGTTTTCGGTAGCCCGTTTAGGAAATTCGTTTGCTTATGTATCTCGCAACAACCGAGGTCAAGCGCAAATCATGCAAATGAATGGTTACATCCCACAAAGAATTTCTAATCATGCGGTAGAAAACACGTTAACAAACCAATACATTAATGATGCAATTTCGTACACTTATCAACTAGAAGGCCATGAAGTTTACGTTACGACATTTCCTACGCTAAATCTTACATGGGCGTATGACTCCACTACGGAAATGTGGCATAAATGGTTGTCTATGGCTTTGGATGGAACGTACCAACGCCACCGTAGCAATTGTTCTGCTGTGTTTCAAGGTTTAGTTTTAGTTGGCGACTATGAAAATGGCAAAATCTATTCATTAGACAAGGAAAACTATACCGACAACGGGCAAAACGTCCGCAGGCTGCGCCGTGCGCCTCATTTGGTTACGGACTTTCAACGTCAATATTTTGATGAGTTGCAAATTCAGTTTCAACCTGGTGTTGGTATTTCTGGTCTTTCTGTAAACCCAAATACAACAACTGATATAAGCAATTATTTAGGAACGCCATACGTTATTACTTCGTCTGCTACGTTTACGATTGCTCCATTGTCAACGTACATTATTGGTAATCCTGTAGCAAATTATTACACTGTTACAACAACTAACCCGCAAGCCATGTTGCGCTGGTCAAATGATGGTGGCTCTACTTGGTCGCGTGAATATTGGACAAGCATAGGTCAAATTGGTAAATTTAAAAACCGCGCTATTTGGCGGCGTTTAGGTATGGCCCGTGATAGGGTATTTGAGGTGTCGATTAGCGACCCTGTAAATGCGGTAATTATTTCCGCGAATCTAAAAACAACAAATGGAGAAAATTGATGGCACTATCAAACACACAACAAATTAACCCGTATCCACAAGCCCCGTTTTTGGATGCAAACACAAATCGCCCATCCCGTGCATGGCAGCAGTTTTTTCTTAATTTGCTTAATTTTTCTAGTGCTACGACTGCAACCGCTGGGTCTGCTTCGTTGCCAGCTAATCCTGTAGGGTTTATAAATGTCACCGTTAACGGTAACGCTTATAAAATTCCTTACTACAATGTTTAAGGAAAAATATTATGCCTCGGCCTGTTGAAGTAGACCCTTCTGTAGCAAGTTTGCCTGCGTGGATGCAAGATTCCCCTGCGGGAACTTATACGCCTACAACTTATCAAGGTCAACCTGGTTATTCAGACGCTAGTGGTCAAATAATTAGCGGGACAGGTGCTGTTCTTTATCGTCCACCTGGTTGGCAAGAAAAGATTGATGCCATAAATGCGGCGCATCCTTCGCAAAATGCTTTGCAAACAATAGGAAGCGGTATTTCTGCAATGGCAAGCAATCCACTTGTCCAAGGCGCAGCATTAGCCGCTGGCGCATATTTCCTTGGCCCTGTTGCGGCTGATTTATTTAGCGGTGCTGCTGGTGCTGGTGCTGCTGGTGGCGGTAGTCTTGCCGCATTAGCTCCTGAAGAAGTTGCAGCAATGACTGTTGCACCAGAAGTTGCGGCATCAAGTACAGGGTTAACGGCTGGCGGTGCTGGCGCTGCTGGAATGGGTGGTGGTACGGGATTGACTGCCGCTACAAGTGCTGACCTTGCGGCTGGTGGTGCATTAACGGCTGGCGGGGCTGGCGCTACTGGAATGGGTGGTGGAACTGGATTAACCGCGCTTTCAAATGTAGGCGCTGCGGCTAATGCACCATTAGCACTTGCGGGAACGAGCCTTGCTAACATGGGTGGTGGTACGGGTCTTACAACACCAGCAGCCGGTGGAGGTACTGTTACCGCTAATGGCGTTGTTCCTCCTGTTACTGGTGCTACTACTAACGCTTCTGATCTTGTATCAGCAGCCAATACAGCCGCAACCGCAGCAGCAAAGGGCGACCCTAGCTTGTTAGACAAACTAAAAAGCGCCACTGGTTTAACCGGCACTCAACTTGCCGCACTAGCCTCTGGTGCTACTAGTGCGCTTACAGCAGTAAATACGTCTAATGCAATAGGGCAGGGTTTAAAAGCCCAGCAAGACGCTACAACGGCTTCGCAAGGCATCTTAAAAGGCATTTACGACCAACAGTTAGGTTTCCAAAAGCCTTACCAAGCTACCGGCTTAAATGCGCTAAATCAAATTGGTCAAATGGGTGGTGGTCAGTATCAAAAATACGACCCCGTAACAGGTCAGCCCACCACAATGGGCACAGGAACTGGTTATTTAACGCATCAATTTGATAAAAATGACCTTGCCGCTGGATTAGCGCCTAACTACGATTTCATGCTCCAACAAGGGCAAATGGCTAATCAACGGGCGGCTAACGTAGGTGGTGGCGCATTGTCGGGTAACACTTTACAAGGCTTGCAAAACTACACGCAAAACTATGCTGGCAATGCGTATCAAAACGCCTTTCAAAATTACCAAACGCAACGCAATAACATTTATAACAATTTGTCAAACATGGCTAAAATTGGTGAAACCGCAAACACGGGTGCGGCAAATGCGGGAACTTCTTACGGCACAGGCGTAACTGGCCTCAATACGGGCCTTGCAAACGCTACCGCTGCGTCAATACTTGGACGAGCACAAGTTGCTGCTGGTGGCGCTAATTCGGCGGCTAATGCTACATTCCTATCTAGTTTGTTAGGACAGACAGGAAAAGTTCCTGCGACTACGCCTACTACCGCATAAGGATTAATCATGCCAGACTATTTCACCGGCTACACCAATCCCATGCCCCAGCAAACTTCGCTGGCAGACATGATGAACATGGCATCGGGTGTTCAGCAATACCAACAAGCGCAGCAAATGAATCCTTTGGCTTTGCAGGCCAAGCAATTAGAATTGCAGCAAAATCAACAATTATTGCAACAGCGTCAACTTGAATATAAAAAATTGCAAGAAACTTACGGGCCTGATGTTGCCCGTACTATTGCGGAATCTCAACGGGCAGGAACTGAAGCTAATGTGGCTGCACAAACAGCAGCGCCTCGCATATCAACAGCAGCATCACAAGCCTCTGGCGCAGCAAGCGATGCTGATGTTAAACGAATTCAAGCGTTAAAAGAATTTCAATCAAACGCTGCGCGTCAACTTCTTGGCCTTGCAACAAAAGAAAATATTACGCCGCAAGACATTACGGATTCAATGAGTAAAACACTAAAAGATAGTGGCGCAAGTGAAGATGCTATAAAACAATCAATGGCGCAAATTCCAAAAACTGGTTCTCCAATTGAACTTCGTCAATGGTTAGGGCGCAATGGATTGCAAGCATTAGAAGCATCGGCTCATATTGATAGGTTGTACCCAGCAACGCAAGCAGTTTCTACTGGCGCTGCAACTGTTCCTATGACTGCTGGTAGTTCGCTTGCAGTTCAGCCACCAGGCCAACAAGTAGGGCAAGGAATTGAAACACAATTGCCGCCTTCTACAACGGTTGCAGGGCCATTGGGTGAAACTACTTACCTTGGCCCAATGTCGCAACGTCCAACAGGGCCGGTGCAAGCGGGAGTTGGCCCAGCCACTACAAACTTGCAAGCTAATTTAGGCACAACTTTAGGTGGTGATTGGACTAACACTTCGCAAAAAGCAAGTGAAGCGCCGCAAAAAATTGCAATTTATCAAAACATTAAAAAACTTATTCCTGAGTCTTATACAGGCGCATTGTCAGAAAAAAAACAATTTGTTGCTAATCTTGCCCAATCTATTGGAATTCCTTTTAACATTTTGGAAAGTTCTTCTACGGATGAATTGGCAAAAAACACCAAATTGTTGCAGCTTGCTGGTGGCAATACGGATGCTGCTCGCGGTTTGGCTGAATTGGCTAGCCCTAACACCAAAATGACAAAAGAAGGTATGTTGCGCGTAACTAATCAATTAATTGGTCAAGAACAATTTAATGGTGCAAAAGCTAATTTTTTGCAAAGCGCAATAGGAAACCCAACGGCTTATCAAAACAAACTTTTACAATGGAACAATGCTGCTGACCCGCGCTTTTTCCAAGAAATGTCACAAGAAGATGCCAAAAAAATGATGTCAGCTATGAGTTCTGCGGAACTTACCGCATTGCGTCAAAAACGTGCAATGGCTAAACAATTTGGGATTATTCAATAATGGGAACGCTTGCCGATTTCCTTGGTGATGGTCAAACAACCGCGCCAAGTACAAAAAGAGGACAGCTTACTAAAGAAAGTATGTTGGGCTACAGCGACCTTGCCGATACGTTAAAACAATTAAAGGCAACTACACCACAATTAGTGCCTGGTTCTGCAATGCACCAAGATAATTTGGCAAGCATTGCTGAAGCTGAAAAAGCATTAACAAAGGCTGGTGTTCAGTCAACTCAAACAACGCCACAATCTGCACCACAAACCGGCACATTAGCCGATTTTCTTGATATGCCTGCAACTACAGACGTAAGCGGTGGAAGTGGTCGAGGCGGTCAAGGTGGCCCAACGGCAGCAGAATTGCAGGCTTATAAACCACCAATGGGGCCGGTTGCCCAAGCATTTCAACGTGCATTGCAACTTAAACAACGTGCGCCTGGCGAGACTGCTGCCGTGCTTGATTTAGTTGGCAATATTCCTTCTGCGGTAGCGGGAACGGTTGGATATGGTGCTGGTCGCATATTTGGCCTTAACCCCGAAGAAGCTACCGCAGCGGCTGCTCCTGTGTCGCAAGCATTGGCTAATCCTTTTGGTAGACTTACGGGAACTGTTGGAACGCCAGGTTATCAAGGTTCATTGCCAACTCAGGCGGCACAAGCAATTGGCGGCGTTATTGCAAAAGGCGCAGAAGCGGTAGGTCAGCGCACTGGCATTAGCCCTACGGACATTGAACAAGGCGTGTCTGCTGCAATGATGGCGTTGCCTGCTGGTGTAAAACCTGCTAAAGCGGTTGTTGGCAAGATTAAGGCGGCGTTGCCAGAATACACGGTTGAAGTTGGAGCGCCTGGAACGGCTGGAAGCGTAGGTGCTGCGGCAGTTCCAACAGAAACAACTATTAAAGCGGCATTGGCAAGCGCCAGCCCCGAACTACAAAAAGTGGTTAGCAACATACCGCCAAACAAAGTTAACGTGCCTGTGTTGCAACGTCACATTGAGGCAGATTCATTGCCAGAGCCGGTACGCCTTACCAATGGACAAGCTACGGGTGATGTTAGTCAATTGTCAATGGAGCAAAACCGTAGAGGTGTAGACCCTGAGTTAGCAGCACGGTTTAATGAGCAAAATGGGCAATTGGTTAAAAATCTTGATGCAATTCGTGAAACCGCAGCGCCTGATGCTTATGGTACAAAAACCATAGAAAACAGCGATTCATTAATTAACACATATAAAGAATTAGATTCTGCGCGTAATGATGTAATTAATCAAAAATTTCAAAAATTGCGTGATGCTAATGGTGGAGAATTTCCAATTGATGCTCCTACTTTGTTAGATAACGTCAAAGCATCATTAAAGAAAGAATTGTTGTCTAATGATGCGCCTGCAAGTCAAATGGCTGAACTTAGTCGCATGGCTGCTGAAAAATCAATGACGCTTGAAGATTATTTAAGTTTGCGCCGTAATCTTGGCGACATTGCTCGTACTAGCATTGATGGAACAACCCGCCGCGCTGCATCTTTAATGATTCAAGAACTTGAAAATTTGCCTTTGCAAGATGGGGCAAAACAAGTTAAGCCATTGGCAGATGATGCTAGAGCAGCAGCAAAAGCACGTTTTCAAATGCTTGAAAAAGACCCTGCTTATAAAGCGGCGGTAGAAGGTAACATTCCTCCTGACAAATTTATGGAAAAGTTTGTCATTAATGGAACACGCGATAACGTACAAACAATGATTGACCAATTAGGTCGTGATTCTGTAGCTCACCAACACATGAGCGCAGGAACGTTAAATTGGTTGCGTGAAAAAGCGGTAGATAGTTCTGGTAACTTTTCACAAGCAGCGTTTAATAAAGCGTTAAACCAGTTAGACAAATCGCAAAAATTAAACCTTGTTTTTAACCCTGACTCATCTTCTACGTTAAAAACATTGGGCAATGTGGCTCAATACACTCAAGCGCAACCTAAAGGCAGTTTTGTCAATAACTCCAATACACTTGTAGGCGCAATGGCTGAACGTGCTGCTGGTGGTTTAGAGGCTGCTGCAAATGCTGTAAGCGGTGGTAAATTTGGCATTCCAGTAGGAAGCATGGTTCGCGGACAAGTGCAAAAATTTAAGGCTGCAAAGGAAACAAAAAAGGCGCTTGAGCCTGCTGCTGGCGTTACATCATTAAAGGACATAGGCAAATGAGCGTTAATCTTTCACCCATAGGTAACGGATTTCAATTTTTTACCACCACCGGCATCCCTCTTAACGGGGGATATATTTACACTTACCTTGCGGGTACAACTACGCCTGTTGCTACTTACACCACATCCGCAGGCACGATTG
>Ga0136641_1001342_pt1 | contig 10350 bp, 7 predicted proteins | sample EliLak1302023Y_FD_115312 | JGI IMG/M metagenome (GOLD analysis project Ga0136641, IMG submission 115312) | Freshwater microbial communities from Elizabeth Lake, Yosemite National Park, California, USA - 13020-23Y | ecosystem: Environmental > Aquatic > Freshwater > Lake ... | reverse complement strand
TAATCTTGTAGTAATAATTGGCAGGCGTCGACCCCAAATAACCAAGAGTAAGAAACGTTTTTCCGCTAGTTTGCGTGAGAACCTGCGTTGTTGGCGTTGCAGACGCATCACCATAGATTGTGGCAGTAATCGTGTCTGGCTCACCACCTGCGCTTACCCATGTCCATTTTGGTGTCGAAGAGGTGCTTCCCTGTACACCATCCCATATGAAAGACGCAAGGGTAAAACGAGGCACTGTTAAGCTCGAGAGGTTCTGTTGCGTGTCCGAGAAGCTCAAGGTCCCGTTACTGTAGAGGTTGAACTTGTAGTACCTGTTCAGCAACGTTGCACCTGTAAATGCAAAGGTTGTAGCCGGCGTGTTACCGTAGCCAGCTGGAAGCGAACCGGAAAGGATGAGAGTCGTTGGCGTAGAGCTTGCGTCTGCATAGAGCTGGTAAGTCAACGTGTCGGGCACAGAAGTTGGGTAGCTTATGCTTGCAATAGTCCAGATCCAAGTCGGCTGGGCAGTAAGCGTCCCGATGCCACCAACCCACGAAAATGAATTCAATGTAGCAGTTGCATCTGAGTTGTACACCGCGTCAGAGCTAAACGTTGCTGTGCCGCCGGCGTTAGACGCTACCAAAACAAGCATGAAGCAATACCCAGTTGCTGTCGTGGTTGATGTGCCAATGGTTGTCACGGTTCCTGCAAGAGTCCCACTTGCAATGCTAACATAGCCGCCCGAAAATACATTTGTATTTAGCCTATAAATGTTATACTTTATCGATGAAGCTTTGGCGCTCGTCGACTTCCACGTCCATGTCGGCTGGGAAGAGGTTGTCCCCTGCCCACCAACCCACGAAAACGTGAGGAACTGAAGAACTGGCGGGTCGCTGCCAATCGTAGAGGTTAAGGCGGTCTTTGCATACTGTGCGTGAAACGCGTCTAAAGGCCTTCCCGTTGGCGATGATTGCGCATAAAGTTGAGGACCTGTTGGAACAAAACCAATCAGCGGCCTCTTTGATGGTGGTAGCCAGCAACCACTCAACGTCACTGCTGAAAAGGACGACATCCTTCCACAAACGCGGACACCACACCACACACCGAGAAAATGGCAGATCCACGTATTTATGATCAACAGCGAGCCTTAGATGCCCTTATGCGCACGCGCCGTACCTATGCAACCATGTTTAGCCGCAACGGAGGCATTCGCCAAGGCACGCCAGCGGTCCCCAATCCACTGACGGATGGGCCCCATGGTCCTCTAAACGCAAGAAGTGTCTACAAGATCCGATACGTGCTCCAACAGGCGTTGATCAAGCGGTTTCGGACGTGGAAAGCCACCATGGCAGATCGGCAAATCCGAAATCTGCCATATGATCCCGCCCATAACAACCGGCCGCGCGCCGAGCTCGATGCGCGGCGCGAGCTTGCCGATGCGCGCATGGCCGAGCCTCCCAAGTCGCACCACAAGCAGCCCGGAGGCGCAGCCTCCTTTGATGCTGGATTCGAGCGAGCGGCTGGCCCGCTCAATGCACAACCTGAGCGCAATGCACAGGTGTCGCGCACCCATTTGCTAGGTCGTGGCCAAATGAACGGCGGACGTCTTGGCTATCCTGGCAATGCAGCTCTTGTTCAGCGCCTTATTGGCGAGAATGCCAGATACTGGCACACCGTCGCCCTTCCACCAGGCGTTGCCGTCGGCGCACCTAACGCAAGACCGAACCCTGGCCCGGGTGGTCTTTACGCGAGGCGCATCCCCACGGCTGCTTTTAATGCTGCACCCTACGATGAAACGTCCGGACAGCTTGACTACATGACACGAGCGCATGTAGACGCAATTACCGATTTCAAGAGACGACAGAATTCGTACAGGTTTGCCGGTGGCCCAGGCGATCAGCATGGCGTGCCCTATCAACTTGGTAATATTGAAGAGAATTTCGACTTAAATGAGCTTTTACGTCCAAATGGTCAGCTCAATGGAGACTTCCTCAAAAGCGCAAGAGGCAATCTGAGTGGGTATCGCTGGCTCCTCAAGCGGTTCAGAATGCCCAACACACAGATTAATGGTTTCCCAGCTCCTCCACCGCCCGGATTTCCTCCGCTTCCACCTCGTCCAGGGGGTGGCGCGCCGCCACCGCTTCCTGCTGGCGCGCTTCCACCGCCACCGCCACCGCCACCGCCACCGCCACCGCCGCCGCCGCCGCCGCCGCCGCCGCCGCCGCCGCCGCCGCCGCCGCCGCCGCCACCTCACTATGTCTTGCGCCGAGGCCAGAGAGAAAGGCAACCCAGCCGCAGGGCGAGGGAAGCAGCAGGTGGACGGGGGATGCCTCGAAACGGATCAAATTACAGGAGCCTAATGCTGCATGGATATGATTCAGACACGTCTACTTCAAGCAGCGGAAGCAGCGGAAGCAGCAGCAGCGACAGCGCGTCGGGGTCAGGCAAATCTGCAAAACGACAGCGGACGGATTTGTTTGACCCGCACGGCAAGGTGGCAGAGTACCCGCTGTCGGAGGATGACATCCGCAAAATTGCTGGAAATGTCCCCATCTACCGCTATCCTGACCTGGCCCACATGACAAATCCTGATCAAATGTTTAACGGTAGCAAGGCCGCAATCCTCCTCTTCCTAACTGACGACAATGACACTGGCCACTGGCTCACAGTCCTTAACCATCCAAACGAAATCGAGGTCTTCGACAGCTTCGGGGTAGGTGCATGGTTAAAGTGGTTATGAGTGGTGTTTTGTGGTGTGCGTGGTAAAATGTTTTTTGCCTGGCAGGGAGCAAGTGTTTCGAGGTGAAGCTAAGGAACGGTCCTGGGGGCTGGTCGCCTCTTCTACTTCACCTCGAAACACTTGCTCGCTACCAGGCAAAAAACATTTTGCCACCCACACACACTTTCACCACCTCAAATCACCACTAATCTTTTCACCACCCTTCCCGACCGCCCCGCAGACTGCTATTGATGGCGATCGCAGTTGGATGACCAAGGACGAACTTGCCAAGTTCAACGAGCTGACACCGTTACTTAAGAATTTGATAGGAAAGGGTAGCAAGCCTGTCATTCACAATACAACCAAGCTTCAGCATGACGACGCTTCAACTTGCGGCCGTTACGCTGCCGCTCGCATCATGAATACGGACATGCCCATGGAGGAGTTTGTTGCCCATTTGAAGAGCGGCCCTGGGACGCCAGATCAAAAGGTGACTGCCTACACGTACCAGTTCTTGCATAAGTAGACAGGATGTATAAGCGCGACCTAAATGGGACAATGATCAGCGCAGGTGTCGTGACTAGGGGTGGTGATGGCACTGTTCACTATGACACAAACATTTCATGTAAGACGTCCTACGATAGCGGTGTCACAAGCAATGGTTCGCATGGCCGTTTTGCAGTCTTTTCCGACACGCGCACGCGCCCCTTTGTCGGAAATTCCGATGACTACCAGCTCGCGCTCGTGCGTGGTAGCGTAAGCTCAAGTGCAGTTCCCCTCTTTATGGCACGTCCCTCGAAGCTGATTACTGAGAATGGAGTGCAGCAGTGGGAGGCAACTGCACAGCCTGGCTTGAGTTACACGTGGACCGGTCCGGTCTACACAACAAACAAGGTTTCAATCGGTCCCCAGACGGATGTAGACTGGCTGTATGCGGCCTACCCGAATTTTGGTTGGATCCCGTTTTACACCATTACAACAGCACCAGGTGGAACGCCGACCTCGACCCAGGTCACATATGGAGCAGTCGACCTTTCGACGCTTGGCGTTTCGTCAGATTGTCGCGCAACTGTGGTGGCGTCGCGCCTTACCACGCTGCTCACGGCTGCGGCTGGCTTTACTGTGACGGTGACGTCTCCAACTGCGTCGCCATCTGCGTCCATGACCCAGCAGTATTCGTTTGCCAATGCAAGCACGTCGCAGAGCCTTTACCTCGACTTTTCGCTCCCGTCGGGCCAGGGCCAGTTCAACCACTGGGTACGTACATACGGACCCGCGTCGAAGGCCGGCATTCTGCAGGCATGCAAGCTTTTGGGCTTTGTGCCTGGCCAGGTCTTCACGGTTCCTCCTGCAAGCACGGTGCTCACGCCGCGCGCGTACCAGCTGGGCTTCCGCTCAACCATCAACATGTACTGCTACAAGACAATGCGTTGGGTTCCTGAGGACACGAATGCCCGTTTTCCGTCTGCGCAGGATATCAGCAACAACAACGTTCAGTCATTGACCTACTTTGATTGCTACTCGTACCAGCATGTTCTAAACCAGTGCATCAACCCTACATTCCAGCGTTGTATTTATGACCAGTGGGACGCTGGAAACATTTTCTCTGAGCAGTGCCTGACACGACAGCTTAACCTTAGCTGCTTATTCAATTGTGCAGCCGTTTATGCGTGGTCGCCAACGACAAGCTATGTCCTTAACCAGGCTGTTGTGTTTCAAGGTTTGGCATGGACCGTTACACTCGCAAACACAGGTCAGCCTCCTTCAGACGCATCTACGTCGTGGCAGAGCTGTGGCGCTGCAATCAACTACTCTTATGTGGATGGAAAAGTTGGCTATCTTGCGAACGACGTGGTGACGATTTCAAATGGTACAAGCACGTACTATGCCACCGCGACAGGGACGACCACTGGTGCTCCGCCGACGTCCGCGTCGAGTGCAAATGGATGGACATCCGTATTAGGATTCGCGAACAATGGAGACTTGACGCAAATCCAGTTCTCAATCCCTGCCGTTGCTACAAACGCGCCGACAATCAGCTTCAATTCGTCAACCAACCTTTTCACGCTCAACCTTGATAGCTATGGTTTTGGTGGCACGCAGAGCTCAAATGTTGACGATGGCTATAGTGGCTATGTTGATGATTCCTATTACAGCTTTAATGTGCAGCAGCACAATTACAATGCATCGCTCAATGACATTGCTCGCGATTCGTGGGGAATTACCGGCACAAACACGTTGACCACACCGCCTTATGTTGTGGCGAGGCGTCCTGGTGTTTCTTTCGATGAGAGAATGAACGTCGAAGCAGATGACTACTTCCACCAGCTCTTTGGCAACTGGCCTGCGCTTCTTCTGAGCTACTTTGACCCGCGAACGAGCCTGACAACGTCCTACGTGCGCTATTTTCCACAGGCAATCAACGCGGGTCTCGCAGTGCAGAGCCCCTTGCCATTGACGGCAACCACGCCGGGTTCGGTGGGTCTGTCCGCATCGTATTTGCCCTATGGCCGCCTGGGTGGCACAGTGCCCTACATCTACACATTCCCTCAGGATTACCCGTCGATCGGAAACATGTGGCAGCCGTTCGATGCGATTGTGGTGCAGACCGGAAGCGTTCCAGTGGAGGCAGACTACACAACGCCGCTCTTCCAGTTGAACGATGCGGGTATTCCACAAAACGTCCAGACCAACGGGAACACGCTAAAAATCATCGCTGAAATGAACATCAAGCCGCTCTCAAACTTGCAGAGTGGTCTTGAGTACCGCACGGAAATCTTGTTTGATCCTCAGACGCCCGTTGTCATGGAGCTTCAGCGTGGCCGTGTATTTAACCAGTTCGACTACCAGCTCTTTCTGCGTGTAAAGGGGGACAATAGCCTTCGGCCACTCTCCCTTTCGGACGGAGGATCTGCATACTTGCGCTGGTCGTTTTTGCGCAAGTAATTCCGTGAACTTCCGTGAACGTGTGTCCTCGTCACAACACTGCTCTGAAAGCGTAGCCCAACGAAGGAAAGATGTCGAAGATTCAGAAGATTGCCATCACGGATGCCCGTCTCATGCAGGATGAGCCGGCGTATGCCGTGCAGAAGGGCGCGCTCTCCATATCTGTTGCGCCGTTTGCTGCCATTGCTGCTTCGTCTTCGCAGATGACTTTCCAGGTTCTTGTGCCTTCGCTCAACGTGTTCATCGACCGCAAGATTGTGCTTGCCACGCCACTGTCTTTTAACGCAAACGTGTTCTGGGGTGGCGCGCGCGGCGCGTCGTACAGGACGGTCTATGTGTGCGTTTCGACTGGAACGATTGCCACGAACGTCAACACATTTACGACCTCAAAGATCTCAACTGCTGGTACTGCTCTTCAGGCTGGTGCTTCACTAACCTTGGGCGTTGCTGCGACTGCAATCACGGCTCAGATTGCTGGTGGCCAGCCTCCCCAGATTTTCGGTGCTGGCTTTGCACCTGGCACGGTCCTCACTGCCTTTGCTGATAGCGGCACCAGCGACCAGGCAGTGATTACGTTTGAGCCTCCCACGCAGGCTGCACTTGCGGTGACTGCCCCGTTCCTCATTGTTTCATCTACGCTGTTTGATGCGCCGGAGCCTCAGATGAGCTCGTCGCATGGCGCCGGTATTAACCAGGGCGTGGACCTGGGCATGTCGATGTCGTATGGCGGTCTTCCTGGCGGTCTGTCAGGCTGGTGCAGTGCAGTCTCTGGCAAGGACCTGGCCCTCACCCAGTTCCCGATCCAGAGCTGCCTGACCAACATGACGGCAACGCTGAACGACTGCACGGTCACCACCAACGGCGACACGCTTCGCGAGCAGCTCATGCTGACCTCGTCGCGCGACACTCTTAAGCAGCGCACCACGCCCACGAATGCTGACGTTTTCTCGTGGGGTCGCGACGACGTGCAGAATGGTGCCGGAAACTTCTCGACGTACTCTGTGGCAAACGGCTACGGCGACGTTGCGAACGGCGCATGGCCTATTGCCTGGTCAATCAACCCTAGCTGTGCAACGCAGCTCCAGGCAACAGCCGCCACTTCACTTACGGCAAAGGGAGCCGGAACTGCAGGGTCCTGGCCATTCCTTGCTGCTGGCGTGGTGAGCAATTTCGTGCCTGGAACGTCCGTGTCTGGCAGTGCGGCATCTGGTGGCATTGGGTTTTACATTGCTGCTGTCTCCACGGGTGTCACTGTGCCTACAACGCCTGCCTATACCGCAACGAACGTGCTGGTTCCGTTCCTCAATTACCAGCCTGTATGGACGACTGGCTTTCCGGGTGGCGACCTCCTTGGCAGTCTGAGCAGCACCAACGTTCTTTACACTGCTGCCACGGGCGCGAACATGTTTGTTGTTAACGCCGCTACGTCCGTGCTTACACTCAACATGGCGGTCCCGCCCATGAGCATGGTTGGTGCTCGTCTCTATGATGCGCTGGCGGGTAACTACTCTACAAGCGCTGCTCCCGCGGCAGCTCTTACTAAGAATAATTCCGCAAACGGCGTTTTTGCCATTGTGACGTCGCTCATTGCCGGTGGTCTTGGCCAGATCGGATCTTCTTACGGCCTTTCGTACAGCACGACAAGCACCATTACGATTGTCCCTGTTGACGGCGTTTCCCCGACGGGTCACGTCCTGGCCCTCTCCGGTGGCTGCCCGGTGGGCTACCCCCTGCCCGTGTATGGTACCATCGCGTGTGCGGAGGCGCTCGTAATTTCTCCTCTCGTCTGGGCGGACAGCGCTGAGTTCATGTCGGTTGGTCTTTACGGCATGACCAACATGCAGTTTGTTCTTAACTTTTCTGCACTTGGCTCGACGTTTGCAGGCCTGAATCCTAGCGTCGCCGCTTTGGGCACGATTACCGGAAACACGTCAAAGGCCCTCGCCTGTCTTCCGCTTTACATTGACGACCTGACCAAGCAGAACCCGAACACGGGAAATATCCTGCGCTCGTCGAACGTTCGTTCCGTCGTCTCGGATGTCAAGTATGCTGCCGCAAGCGGTTCGTCTGGCCCCTGGGCTGGCGGCCCTGGCGCGTCCATTGCGACCGTGTCTGGCACGGCCCCGACTCTGTACACGACGTTCCTGACGCCTGGCGTGGACGTGCCCCTGCCCGAGGTTTCCACTGTCCCGTATGTCGAGTTTCCTCGTTACTTCTACTCCACGGGTCAGAGCCTCGGCACGTCGGCGCCCACCATCAATTCGCAGACCATCTCGCTCACGTCGATTCCGGACATGGTTATGATCTTTGTGAAGCCGAATACGCGCGGCCCGTCGCAGCTTGACCAGTACATGCCGATCAAGTCGCTGTCCGTGACCTTTGACAACTTCAGCAACCTCTGCTCGAGCTTTCAGCAGATCAATCTGTACGAGAGCGCTGTGGCTGCGGGTCTTGATATGGATTGGCACCAGTGGCGCGGCTTTACGCAGGCCCAGTGGCCGTCTGGCGTTCTCCCGTCGACGGCGGCAACGGCGCTTGGCACTTACAGCCAGCAGAGCCCGTTCACGCAGCTCAGTGGCGGCCCAATCCTCCTGCGCATGGGTACGGACATCACGCTGCAGCCTGGCCTGGCACCCGGCTGCCTGGGCAACTATTCGTTCCAGGTCAACTGCACGATTGACAACTCCAAGGGGTACTACAACTATGTGAGCAACCCGGTGATCACGGTGGTCGCAATCAACACTGGGTTTTTCGAGACCATGCGTGGCCAGTCGGCGATCCGCAAGACGATTCTGCAGATGGCCGATGTTGCGGCTGCCACGAGCGATTCGGGCATGTCGAAGACGCACCTGAACCGCCTGGTGGGCCGTGGCTTTTTCAGCAGCGCCTCGAACCTTGTGAACAAGGGTCTTTCGGCCGTGAAGAAGGCCAAGGAGATCAATGACCAGTATGGCATCACCAACCTTGCTCGCACCTATGGCGGCACGACTGGCGCGTCGCTCGCTGACATGGCGGACAGTGCCCTGAACAAGGGCTCCGCTGCGCATGACTCGCTGTATGGTCAGCAGACCGGCAAGCGCCACCGCAGCTCGGGCATCATTTAACTAATCTCAGCTAGACGTGGAATAACCAACTCGTCAGGTACGCATCGTAAATCATCAACCAACGTCAGCCACGTCTAAAAAATGAAGACGGTTGGCTCTCGTGCCGAGGTCTTCCATGGCAATGCCAAGCGCACAAGCGGGCGCCTGGTCAAGGACGACCTCATGAAGAATGCGGCAGGGCGAATTGTGTCCAAGAAAAAGCATATGGCTGGCAAGGGCGCGCTCAAGTTCCTGCATGCCAAGGGCTTTATTGCGGTGAAGGGCAAGTTCGGGAGCGCGCGCAAGCTGGAGGGCGGTTCAACTGGTGGCACTGCTAGCGCTGCCACTAGCGCCACTGGTGGAAAAGTGGACCTCGACAATTTGGAGACTGTCATCCCTGCTGTTGGGGTTGACACTGCTCTTGCAGCTATTGGTGCAGTGGCTTCGTGACTTCAGACGACAGGCGTAGCACTCGTTTTGGCACCGTACAGTGAACGTATCGTCGGATTGCTCCGCCTCCGCTAGAAATCGCGCGCGTAGCACAGCCCTGATGTTTCGTGACAGGGCATTGGTCACAAAAGCCCGTGGCTCCATTTGACAGACCCCGCTAAAAGCCAACCCCGCTTGTCACCTCACAGTCGGCAAACATCAGCCGAAAAGTGAAGGGATTTTTCGATTCACACTTCCGAAAATCAAAACATTTGCCGATTTCCACGAGCGCCCACCCCTTCCTTCTACTCGGCGCCAGCAGACACGGCCACTTGTTTCCGGGCAAAAAGCTTTTGAATCCATCGCAAACGACATCTAAATCGAAAAAGAATGTCATCTGACGCGTTCGCCTTTGCGACGGGCGAGACCGACGACGACGGCCAACTGCCTGCAGGCCCGCCAATTTCGCGCCCACCGCCACCACCGCTTGTGGCTCCTCCGCGGCGCCGGCCTACTGGAGGCATAGTCCCTTCACCCTTTGTGCTGCCCTGCGCGCGGCCCGGATGGAGCGGCGCCAAGCCGCCACCTGGCTCGCTGCAGCGCGACATTGCGGCGCGCGCGGCCGAGCCGGCGCCTGATTTTTCCGATGACGAGGACTACCTGCATGGCCACGAGCTGCATCGCCGCCACCAGAAGGAGGAGCGCGCACGGAAGCGCCAGCAGCCGCCGCCAAGTGATGACTCGGAGTCTGAGAGCGAGGGCGATAGCTTTGGCCCTGAGGCTGCTGCGCCTGCGGCGTATTCGCAGCGCCTCGCGCCATATGCGCCCGCGCCACTGCCTGTGCAGCGCCACGTGGCTGCCATTATGGGCGCAGGTGCGCCGCCCGTTGCCGAGTCCTCCTCCTCCTCTTCTTCCTCGTCGTCTTCGAACGTCTCAACGCTCATGGAAAGCGCCGTGCGCGAGGCCTTTCGGCAGGGCATCGAGCAGGGCAAGCGCATGCAGCTGCCGCAGCAGTGCAAGACGTGCGCCGTGCGCAAGGAGCGCAACCGGCTGGCGGCCAAGGAGTCTCGCCACAAGAAGCGGCGCGAGGCGGAGGTGGTGGCTACGCGCAGCCTCATTGCCACGGCGGCAACGATGGTGGCATCGCGTGCCACATTGCCGCCATTTTCGCCCGTGGTGCTGCCAGCGGCAAGC
>Ga0136641_1001338_pt1 | contig 10360 bp, 12 predicted proteins | sample EliLak1302023Y_FD_115312 | JGI IMG/M metagenome (GOLD analysis project Ga0136641, IMG submission 115312) | Freshwater microbial communities from Elizabeth Lake, Yosemite National Park, California, USA - 13020-23Y | ecosystem: Environmental > Aquatic > Freshwater > Lake ... | reverse complement strand
TACAGGGCTTTTATGAGAAGGGTCCTGATGCACAATTAGGCTATACATTCCCAACACTGCTGACAGAATATGTCATGAAGAATACCCATGTGCCTGTTGGTCCGTGGCGCGGTGTGAATACCAATCAAAACGGTATTTTTATGGAATGCTTTATGGACGAATGTGCTAAGGCTGCAGGCAAAGACCCGGTGCAATTTAGGCAGGCACTCATGCAAAGTCACCCCAAGCATTTGGGCGTCTTAAATGCAGCCGCTAAGAAGGCAAACTGGGATAAGCCATTGCCGGCCGGAACATACCGTGGGGTAGCCCAATTCATGGGATATGCCAGTTATTCTGCTTGTGTGGCAGAGGTTTCAGTGAACAATAATGTGGTCAACATTAGCCGTTTAGTCTTTGCATTAAATTGTGGACATGTTGTTAATCCCTATTTGACGCGTGAACAAATTGAGGGTTCAGTAGCGATGGCATTGGGTGCCATCTTCAATCCAGAGATCACCGTAGAGAACGGGCGCATTAAGCAACAAAATCTGGATACCTATCCATTACTCAAATTAGCATCCACCCCAAGAATCGAAAGTGTCTTAGTGTCTACATACGATTTCTGGGGAGGGGTAGGTGAGCCCACAATCTGTGTTGTGGGCCCAGCTGTGGCTAATGCCATCTCTGCAGCCATCGGGCGTCCTGTGCGAAATTTCCCACTTAGTAAAGAAGGTTTGAGCTTGGCCTAACTTTAGGGCTGAGTTAAAACCCGTCACGACCTATCAGATGTTTGATGGGTCGTTTAATATGCGTTGATGACGTATTTAAAAAGCGCTGTATTTCTGCTAGCTCTCCTGCCCTTAGGGCGCTTAGTCTGGTTTGGCTACCAAGGAGATCTTGGCGCCAATCCGATTGAATGGATTACCCGATCTACGGGGACTTGGGCACTCATCTTCTTATGCATTACCTTAGCAATGACACCATTAAGACTCATCACGGGGTGGGCTGCTTGGATAAAATTACGGCGTATGTTTGGTCTCTTTTGTTTTTTCTATGCTGCGATCCATTTTTCAATTTGGTTTTGGTTAGATCAAAATCTTGATCTACAGGCAATGTGGGCTGATGTTATCAAGCGCCCTTTTATTACGATGGGATTTACATCATTTCTATTGCTTATCCCATTAGCCTTAAGCTCAAACCGTTGGTCATTACGAAGACTAGGAAAACGTTGGTCTACATTGCATCAATTAATTTATGTGATTGCGTGTACGGCCATAATTCATTACTGGTGGCACAAAGCGGGTAAAAATGATTTAGATACCGTCATGATCTATGCCGCAGTGATTTTGGTGCTGTTAGCGTTTCGTCTGCCGATGGTCAGGAAGCGCTTATCACTTTTACGCCAATATTTTATTTAAGCCATTTTTTGTCCTCTAAAATAGGTAGATGAAACTCAACTCAATCAAATCAAGCTATTTCCTGCTCTTAATGGGTGTCTCACTTACAGTAATGGGGCAGGCTAATTCAGGTATGACGACTTATTCGCCCTATACCCCTGAGCAGATCAGAGAATTTAATCAGCAGCCAATCTCGCCAGTGGAAGGTCCGTTTGGACCAGTCAATCCTAACGTTCAAGAGCAAGAGCGTGCGGCTAAAAGGCAATCCATTGACTCCAAATACTATCGTCAGTCTTCGGGCGAAGAAGAGGCGGAGGCTTTGGAAACAGAATCTGCCGAGCCCTATCAGCCGATGAAACCGGTGTTAACGTTCTAAGGCTTAACCTTATCCAGTGTCCAGTGTAGGTGCTGGTAATATTATTCCTCTATTTTAAAAAGATAAATATCCATGAAATTTCTATCCCATTTGTTTAAATCGATAGCAGCTCCTATAGTTGCTGTAAGTCTGTTATCAGGACTTTTTGTAGGTTCCGCACTCGCTCAGCAGAGTGGTTTGCCAATCAATGCGGCTGCCTCTGTCAATGGCGCAATTATTACGAATGATATGGTTGAGCAGGGTATCAAAATGGCCCTTTCTCAAGGACAGAAAGACTCTCCTGAGTTGCGTAAGGTAGTTATCCAAAAATTCATTGAAGTAATGTTGTTATCGCAACGGGCTGAAAAAGATGGTTTGGCTAATTCCGAAAAAGCCAATACGCAATTGATGCTCATCCGCCAAAATTATTTAGCTGATCTTGAGTTGGCTACGTTCATGGCACAAAATCCAATCACTGATGCGGATGTTCAGGCTGAGTACAACAAAGAACTGGGAAGTCTAGGGCCACAAGGAATGATTGTGGAATACAAGATTAGCGACATCGCCGTAGCCAGTGAAGCAGATGCCAAAGCTGCGCTAGCCAGAATTAAAAAGGGTGAGCCATTTGATAAAGTGGCTCAAAGCGTTTCACTGGCTCCCAATAAGGCTCAGGGCGGGGCAGCTGGTTGGGTACAGATTGGCCAAGTACCACCTCCAATTGCTGCTGTCTTAACTACCCTAGCCAAGGGGCAAGTTTCTGCAGCGCCCATTCAGATGCAACAAGCTTGGTATCTAGTCAAGCTTGAGGATAAAAAATCCAGCAAGCCACCCACTTTTGAGCAAGCTAAACCTGCTATTCGTAATGGCTTAGCTCAGAGAAAGCAGTTTGAGTTTGTGTCTCAGATTGCGAAAGAATCCAAGATTTTGATTCAGTAAGTATTAAGTAGGCAGTGAATTCAATCTAAAGGGCTCCTCGGAGCCCTTTTTATTTGCTGCTAAATTGATAGTGCGCTATTGACGCTCAAGAGTAATAAAGTGAAAAGTGATATCACCCTCAGATCCTGAAGTGCGTTCTATTTCTTTCCAGGAAGCCGGATCGGGAACGTGAAAGAAGGTATCGCCACCATCTACATCCATATCTATCTCGGTAATATAGAGACGATCAGCCTTGTCAAAAGCTTGCTTAAATAATTGCTCGCCGCCGATCACAAAAACACGGGGTGATTCACGTAAACGATCTAATGCTTCATCCAGTGAGCCGGCCACCTCAGCACCGGTTAGTTGTAATTGGGGATTACGGCTAACGACGATATTACGGCGTCCAGGCAAAGGGCGCCCAATCGATTCCCAGGTCTTACGTCCCATCACTACTGGGTGTCCCATAGTGACGCGTTTAAAGAACTGTAAATCGGCAGAGATCTTCCAGGGCATTTGGTTATCACGACCAATGACATGATTGCGCGAACGGGCAACGATCATGGAAATAGCGGGATATGTCATGAATAGTTTTCTTAAATAGCTACTGGAGCTTTAATGTGTGGATGGGATTCATAACCAAGGATTTCAAAATCCTCAAACTCATAGTCAAAAATAGAGTCAGGCTTACGTAAAATATGGAGTTTAGGCAATGGCATGAAATCTCTGGATAACTGCAGATCGACTTGCTCTAAATGATTGCTATACAAGTGGCAATCCCCGCCGGTCCAAACGAAGTCGCCCACCTCTAAATCACACTGCTGCGCCATCATATGAGTGAGCAAGGCATAGCTTGCAATATTAAAAGGTACGCCTAAGAAAATATCGGCGCTACGTTGATAGAGTTGGCAGGACAATTTTCCATTGGCAACATAGAACTGAAAAAACGCGTGGCAAGGCGCTAAAGCCATGCGCGGAATGTCGGCCACGTTCCATGCTGAAACAATCATGCGACGCGAATCTGGATTCTGTTTGATGGTATTTACAACTTCGGTAATCTGGTCAATGTGCTGACCATTGGGTGCTGGCCAAGAACGCCATTGATAGCCATAGATTGGGCCTAATTCACCATCCGGGGCAGCCCATTCATTCCAAATGGATACGCCACGCTCTTTAAGCCAGTTATTGTTTGTACTGCCTTTGAGAAACCAGAGCAACTCATAAATGATGGACTTCAGATGGAGCTTTTTGGTCGTAACCATCGGGAAGCCATCTGCGAGGTTAAAACGCATCTGGTGGCCGAATACAGAGATTGTGCCTGTGCCAGTCCGATCGGATTTTTGGACGCCCTTAGCAAGGACTTCTTTCATTAAATCGTGATATTGGCGCATAAGAATATTGGCAAAAATAGGTTATTGAGAGATAGCTTACTCGAATATGGGAGGCGTTACCCCAAGGACTTTGTGAAGTCTAGGCGAAGTAGTGGTGTACTGGAGTTGAATGGATTTTTCAGGGTCCAAGTATTGTGCAGCAGCAAAGGCCGCTAAGGCAGCCTCATGGAACCCAGAAAGAATCAGTTTTTTCTTGCCAGGATAAATATTGATATCGCCCACTGCATAAATCCCAGGGATGCTAGTCTGAAATTTCTCGGTATCGACGACGACTTGCTTACGCTCGATTTCTAAATCCCAATCAGCAATCGGCCCTAATTTGGGAGAGAGACCAAAAAAGATCAAAAGATCATCTACCGGAATAGATTGTGTATTGCCGTCGATACCAGTAACTGCTATTTGTGAAATTCGATCTTGTACAAGTTCATAGCCTGTAATTTGTCCGATCAGGAGTTGTATTTGATTGTTAGCGCAAAGCTCACGCATCTTGGCAATCGATTTTGGTGCGGCTTTAAAGTCATCGCGTCGATGAATTAGGGTAAGACTGGTTACCTTATCAGCAAAATACAAGGCCCAATCTAGTGCCGAATCACCACCTCCACAAATCACAATTTTTTTATTGATAAATTGCTCGGGATTTTTGACGTGATAAAAAATCTGCTTGTTGTCAAAAGCCTCAATCCCTTCAAGGCGCAGGGTACGGGGCTGGAAGGCACCAACACCAGCAGCAATAAACACGATCTTACTTAAAAAATGTTGGTCTCGTGAGGTGCTGATTAGAAAGCGACCGTCAGGCTGCGGCTCAAGCTTGGTGACCTCTTGACCCAGATGAAACTGGGCGCCAAAAGGTTCAATTTGTTTGAGTAAGTTATTGGTTAGTTCGCGACCAGTGCAAACGGGGATCGCTGGAATATCGTAGATTGGTTTATCTGGATACAGCTCAATACATTGACCACCAATCTCTGGAAGTGAATCAATGACATGTGCTTTGATTTCCAGCAGACCAAGCTCAAAGACTTGGAAGAGGCCCACGGGACCGGCGCCAATGATGACAGCGTCGGTTTGGATGGTTGAATGCAACACGAATTCTCGAAAAGGATATGGAGAAATTACTTTACGAGCTGATCAAGTTTATCTTTGACATCTTTCCATTCGTCTGCGTCTGGAAGAGCGGCCTTAGACTTGGTAATCGAAGTCCATGATGGAGAGAGATCAGCATTGAGTTTGATGAAGGCCTGTTGATCACTAGGAACATCGTCTTCTGCATAAATCGCATTGACAGGACACTCAGGAACACAGACGGCACAGTCAATGCACTCATCCGGATCAATGACTAAAAAGTTAGGCCCTTCGCGAAAGCAGTCAACGGGACAGACATCAACACAGTCAGTGTATTTGCAGCGGATGCAGGATTCGGTAACAACGTAAGTCATGGTGGATTTATTTCAAGAGCCCCCAAATTGAGGGTTGCTAAGTTATAAAAAATCAATTTTAGCTGAAATAGCCTATTTTTCAGGCAAAAGGGTCAAATTACTTGAGGTAAAGTTTCTTCTATGAATACACAGCCCAAACCCAAAATCCTAGTCGCCCGAGCGATTTTTCCAGAAGCATTAGCCAAATTGGAGGAATCCTTTGAGGTTCGCTCTAATCAGGCCGACCAGATTTTTACCCCTGGAGAGTTGCAGAAAGAGCTCTCCTCAGTAGTAGGGGCATTAGTTGCCGGAAGTGAGCGGATTGATGCAAATGCCTTAGTACTGGCTAATCATTTAAAGGTAGTTGCCAATATTTCTGTGGGCTACAACAATTTTGATGTGCCTGCAATGACGAGCGCTGGCGTGATGGCTACCAATACTCCTGATGTATTAACGGATACGACTGCAGATTTTGGTTTTGCATTGCTAATGGCAACCGCACGACGCATTGCTGAATCTGAGCATTGGTTGAGGGCAGGTCACTGGGATAAGTGGTCAATTGTGAATAATCCCTTGGGTATGGACTTGCATCACAGCACAATCGGTATTATTGGCATGGGGCGCATTGGTCAAGGCATTGCAAAGCGGGCTTTGGGTTTTGGGATGAAAGTGATTTACTACAACCGCAGCCGTCTTTCCGAAACTGAAGAAAAAGCTTGCGGTGCTACGCATGTTTCTAAAGAGGAATTACTGCGCACTGCTGACCATGTAGTTTTGGTATTACCCTATACAGCAGACAATCATCATACCATTGGTGCAAAAGAAATAGCTCACATGAAACCGACTGCAACCCTGATAAACATTGCGCGAGGGGGAATCGTCGATGATGTGGCTTTAGCTAAAGCGCTTAAAGAAGGGAAGCTATTTGCAGCAGGCTTAGACGTATTTGAAGGTGAGCCAAACGTACATCCAGACTTACTCAAGTTGAGTAATGTTGTTCTGGCACCGCACATTGCAAGTGCTACTGAGAAAACCCGCAGAGCGATGGTAGATTTAGCAGTAGAAAATCTTCGTGCTGCCCTCGATGGTAAGAGGCCACCAAGTTTAATTAACCAGGAACTGTTTATCGGTTAACAAAGTATTGCGGAGGAAAAAATAAAGCCGAGTAAGTGCTCGGCTTTATTGCTTCGGGCGTACTGAATTTTTGTTTTTACTCGGCTTCAATCTCTTCAGGTAACTCGCGTAAGGCCAATTCAATTCCACCAAATTTTCCAGCAACCCAGTTATACACTTTGCAAGCAATCCACAGTAAACCAAACCCTAATAAGGCATTCAGAATCAAGGCGGATAGCACGGTAAAACCAGGGATTGCGCCGTCACGAATGAAGGCTACAAAGAGTGCCAACAAGACGATCGGAACTGAGAAGCAGAGATAAACCAAAACTAAGGTTTTGGCTGTGTGCATGGGGTCGAGGAAGACAAGTTCTTTTTTACTAAGTTTCATAATGACGCAATCTTAAAGCAGTCCATCAAAAAGCGCTACATCTACCCAGTCGCCAGCGGCAATATTTCCTTGCTCGTGGCCAAGAATGACAAAGCAGTTGGCTTCACTCATCGAGCGCAAAATGCCCGCCCCTTGACTTCCGGTGAGCTTGACCGTGGGCTTGCCGTCGGGACTCCGCCCAAGAATGGCGCGCTGGAACTCGGTGCGACCCGGTTTCTTACGTATAGGCGCTTCGCTAATAGCCTGCATGAGTGGCGGCTCAGTTTGGATGGCACCATTTAACTGCAAAAGAGCGGCACGCACAAATTGATAGAAAGTCACCATGACTGCAACGGGATTACCAGGCAGCCCAAAAAATAAGGTTTTACGAGCGGAATGGTTTCCTGCAACTGGCTTTAAGATCCCAAAGGCCATCGGGCGTCCAGGGCGCATAGCAATTTTCCAGAAGCCCACATCACCAAGCTCTTGCATAATTTGCTTGGTAAAGTCTGCCTCACCAACGGAAACGCCTCCAGAAGAAATCAATACATCTGCTTTTATGGCTGCGGCACAGAAGGCTTCTTTTAAAGAAGCGGGTTCATCGCGCACAATTCCGCAATCAATGATTTCTAGATTTAGACGATTCAGTAAACCAGTGAGGCTATAGCGATTACTGTCATAGATACTGCCGACATCCAATGCTTGGCCTAATGAGCGCAATTCATCACCCGAAGACAAAATGGCTACCTTGAGCCTGCGTTTTACTTTGAGTGAGGCGATACCAAGTGACGCTGCTAAACCTAAATCGGAGGGGCGCAATAAGCGACCTGCCGCAATAGCCGGTTTTCCTTGCTGTAAGTCTTCGCCACGAAGACGACGGTTCTCGCCTCGCTTTAATTGATTTTGCTGAAATCCAATTTTCAGATTTTCTGTTGCGCTAGTCATTTCTTGAGGAATGACCGTATCACAGCCAGTAGGCATCAGAGCACCAGTCATAATCTTTACGCACTCACCCGGTTGAATCTTGCCATCAAAAGGTTTGCCTGCAAAAGCCGTACCGACAATTCGTAAGGTGATTTCGGAAGTGTTGGTATCAAGGCAGGAGCCATCAAAGGCAAAGCCATCCATCGCGGAGTTATCCGCAGCAGGGACGTCGATTGGGGAGAGTAAATCCTCGGCTAGGATGCGATCGATAGCCTGATCCAAAGAAACTACTTCAATATCGCTGGGGTCACCAATCGCGCTGGACTCTTGAATCAGTTCTTGAACCAATTCAGAAATTGCTTTGCGTGCCTCATCAACATGGAGCGAGGAGGTAAGGAGTATCGGACTATTAGGAGAACACTTCATACCGAGGCTTCTTCTAAAGTTTTTAATTCTTCTGGTGTATTGACGTTGGCAAATGCTTGGGCATCATCAAATACGACTGTACTGCTCCGCAATTCTTTAAACCAACGATCAATTTTCAGATCTCCTTTTTGGAGAAAGGCTTCTAAAGATTCTTGTAAATTCGTACGCATTAAGCAAAAAACCGGTTGTGCCCATACCTTGCCATCAGACTCTTTGCTAGAGGCATAAACTAATTGATAGTCACCCGCCTCCATTTCACTTGCTAACTGAGAAGCTAGGTCAATTGGGAGTAGTGGCGAATCGCACGGTGAGGTCAGGAGAAAGGGGGTATTGCAAACCTTGAGACCAGCTGAAAAGCCAGCTAATGGGCCAGAGAAGTCAGGCGTCTCGTCCATTATTACCGGATAGCCATAAGCAGCATATTTAGTGATGTTGCGGTTTGCATTGATGAGGATGGAGTTCACTTGACTCTGGAGTCTGGTAATAGCCAATTCAATTAAGGGCTTGCCATGAAAAGGAATGAGGCCTTTATCAATGCCACCCATGCGCTGCGCACGACCGCCAGCCAGAATCAGTCCAGTAATTTGATCAGCGTGAATCATTAACCACCGATATAAGACATCTCAACCTTGCGATTACCGGTTGATGGTTTTGCAGTATGAGAGCCACGAATTTCAGAGTAATGATCATCGCGTATCGCCCAGGTATTCATGACTGCATTTGCAATTTCTAAATCACTCTTTCCAGAGCGCAATAGGGTTTTGAAATCGAAACCTTCATTGGCAAAAAGACAGAGATACATTTGACCATCGGTCGAGATGCGGGCACGCGTGCATTCATGGCAGAAGGTTTGGGTCACACTAGAAATCACTCCAATTTCACCAGAGCCATCCGCATAGCGCCACCGTTGCGCTACTTCACCCGAGTAATTCGCTTGCGCCGACTCCAAAGGAAAGACTTCATTAATTCTGGCAATGACTTCTTGGGAAGGTAGAACCTCTGCCATATTCCAACCATTTGAACTACCTACATCCATAAATTCAATAAAACGCAGAATCACACCGCTAGATTTGAAATGCTTGGCCATGGGTACGATCTCCTGATCGTTTATCCCTTTTTTGACCACCATATTGACTTTGATGTTTTCAAAACCCGCTTCTTGAGCTGCTTTAATGCCATCGAGTACATCGGCTACTGGAAAATCAACATCATTCATTTTCTTAAAGATGGTGTCATCTAAACCATCGAGACTCACTGTGAGCCTTTGCAAGCCAGCGGTTTTCAGTGTGGCAGCTTTTTTACGCAGGATGCTGCCATTCGTCGTTAAGGTGAGGTCAAGAGGCTTACCTTCGGGAGTGCGAACTTGGGACAGCATCTCGATGAGGATTTCTAGATTCTTACGAAGTAAAGGCTCACCACCCGTCAGTCGAATCTTCTCTACGCCCAGCGTGGAAAAGATGGATGTCAGGCGGGTAATTTCTTCAAAGCTGAGTAGCTCTTTGTGAGAAAGATAGGGATAATTTTGGTCAAATACTTCCTTGGGCATGCAATAGGTGCAGCGGAAGTTACAGCGATCGGTTACAGAAATTCGGAGATCACGCAGAGTGCGCCCACGAGTATCTTGTGTGTGGCCATGGGGTTCGATTAAAGGGGCGCTAATAGATGGCGTCAGGCCTTTGCCTTCATCGATACGAATAGGAATGACTTTTTCAAGCATATCCTCGATTATGGCTGTGAAACAAGGTTTCTGCCAAACTGCCCAATATCCTTGAGGGATAAAAGGCAGTCTGGAGAAAAGCGTAAATGCGCCTTAGACCGTTTTTTCTTGACCGCCGGTTTCGACTAAAACCATTGGACCATCTGGCGTTGTAGCTGCAGGCTTCGGTGTTCTACCCAAATTTACTGGTTCAGTCTGAATTTGGCCTTGTGCCTCAGCATGCTTAGAAGCATCGGTTGCTACCCAGATCATGCCAGCGGATTGCACAACGCTATGCAAGGGAGTTTCTTCAAGCGCCTGGAAGGCCACCTTTGGAAGTTCTGGCATTGGTTTAACAATCACTTCCACTGCAGCAACAACT
>Ga0136641_1001337_pt1 | contig 10361 bp, 10 predicted proteins | sample EliLak1302023Y_FD_115312 | JGI IMG/M metagenome (GOLD analysis project Ga0136641, IMG submission 115312) | Freshwater microbial communities from Elizabeth Lake, Yosemite National Park, California, USA - 13020-23Y | ecosystem: Environmental > Aquatic > Freshwater > Lake ... | reverse complement strand
GTGAAGAATTTAACGACGCACCCAACGTTTTCAGATGTCTCATTTACAATTGCACCTGGGGAAATCCTGGGGCTCACTGGGCTGCTCGGATCGGGTCGAACTGAACTAGCTGAGGCAATTTTTGGCCAGTACCCTGTTGATTCTGGTCAAATAATCGTCGGTGAAAAATCAATTTCGTTGAACTCGTCTGCAGAGGCGCTCAAGGCAGGAATCGGATACGTCCCACCGGATCGATTAACCCAAGGTTTATTTCTTGAACAATCAATTGTGCGAAATCTAGTAGCAGTTGGAATCGATCAGTATCAGAGTAAGGGTGGACGACTTGAAAAGAGCCGTTTGATCGAAGCTGGAAATAAATGGATTCAAGATCTTCGAATCAAGACCAAGAACTCAGCTAATCCAGTTTCATCTTTGTCGGGTGGGAATCAACAGAGAGTCGTACTAGCGAAGTGGCTTGCGATGAATCCTTACCTAATGATTTTAAATGGCCCAACCGTTGGTGTGGATATTGGCTCTAAGCGAGAGATTTTGGAGATCATTCGAGACCGTGCGGAAGCTGGAATGGCATTTCTTGTGGTTTCAGATGACATACCAGAACTTATCCAAATCTGTCACAGGGTTCTTGTCATTAAAAATGGTCAAATATCAAAAGAATTTTCTGAATCACAACTAGATGAAGCAACTTTGTATAAGGAATTGAGTTAACGATGGATTTCATGAAGCTTTTGAGGCGCAACGAAACAGCCTTAATCATTGCAATCATCTTGCTCTCAATCGTCATTGGCCTAAAAAGTCCAGAGTTTTTTACCCTAGCAAATCTCTTTGATATATTCCGATCTTCATTTGTTCAACTTTTATTTGCCCTTGGCGTATTAATTGTGATTATTAGCGGGGGAATCGACGTTTCATTCCCAGCTGTTGGAATATTCTCCGGTTACACAGCGGTGGTGATGATGCGCCAATTCCACTGGAACCCGGAGAATCTAATACTTCCAATTGCTCTTGCAATCACGATAGGGATTGTTCTTGGAGGGGTCAATTCGATAGCAATTGCAAGTTTTGGGATTCCAACACTTATTGCAACGCTCGGGACCTCAGGAATTTTTCGTGGACTCATGCTTACTTTTATTGGTTCATCCTTTATCAGCGACATCCCTATGGCTCTGGACAAATTTGCCACGGCCGATCTTTTAAAAATTCAACCAGCCCATGGAACTTTGGCGCGGCTTCACGTGCTTATCATTCCAATCGTGATTATTACAGTCCTTGTTTCTTTGTTGCTCAACCGCACAATGTTCGGGCGCTCTGTTTATGCACTTGGGGGTGGCGTCGAAGCAACTCGGCGACTTGGAATTTCAATTAAGCGCACACAGGCAAAGATTTATATGTTGGTTGGAGGCCTTTCTGGCCTTGCAGGAATCTTGTATGTCTCGCTGCAACGCAAAGCAAATCCATATGACCTCACTGGTTCTGAACTCGACATCATTGCTGCTGTAGTGCTCGGTGGAGCGAGCATCATGGGCGGGTATGGAACCGTGTTTGGAACAGTTCTTGGTGTTCTCTTGATCAGTTTGATTAAAGGCAATCTAATTCTGCTTGGAGTAAGTGGTTCTTGGCAGAGAGCAGCAGTAGGTGCCCTACTTTTAATTGGCATAACCGTCCAAGCCCTTAATGAGAGCAAGAAGGCCAAAAATCGCAGAGTTGCTACAAGTGATGAGGCAGGTGAATAATGAACGAGAGATTAAGTAAATTAAATACTGGTCTTCTTGCCGATCGCAAGATCACCCAGTTAATGGCAATCACTGCATTGACATTCGGTTACTTCTCTATCGTGTCAAAAGATATATTCTTTACTTCTGCAAATTTCACTTCGATGTCATATCAAATTCCAGAAATTGCAATACTGAGTATCGCTGTGATGCTTTCAATGCTTACAGGAGGAATTGATTTATCGATTGTTTCTATCTCTAATGCAGCCGCACTTGTAGCGGCATGGATTATGACTGGGCACATATCTAAATCTGGCTATGAATCTAATTCATGGATTGCAATCGCCTGTGCTGCCGGAATTATTGTCGGTTTGCTTGCTGGTGCAGTTAACTCACTACTCGTAGCCAAATTAAATGTGACACCGATTTTGGCGACTCTGGCGACGATGACGCTTTTTAATGGAATTGCGATCGGTATGACTGATGGAGTCTCTGTCTCTGGGCTTCCAGAACAATTTATGCGTGTTGGAAATGGAACATTTTTTGGAATCCCAACCCCATTTGTCTTGATGGTAATTATTGCATTCGCAGTTGGAATCCTCATTAATCGTACAACTCTTGGGCTTAAAGTCTTCCTTGTTGGCACCAACCGCAAAGCAGCCCAGTACAGCGTTATGGGGGACCGCAAAGTTATTGCATGGGTCTACTTAATCTCTGGATTTCTATCATCTTTAGCTGGACTAATCATTGCATCGCGCACCTCGGCAGCTAGTCCAGATTTTGGTTCTTCATACATACTTCTTGCAATTGTGGTTGTTGTATTAGGAGGTATAAATCCAAATGGTGGGTTTGGAACAGTGACAGGTGTCATTCTTGCCACCGCAGTTCTACAGATGGTTTCATCAGGATTTAATGCACTACGTTTTAGCCAGTTCTTCTACCTTGTCTCACAAGGCGGCGTTCTTATCTTTGTGATGATTCTAAATGTTGTGCTGGAAAGACGCAGAACATCCCGTTCTATCTCAAAGTCGCTGAGGTCCTAAATGTCACTTATAGAACGCCTAGAGAAATATTGTCTCACCCCAGCAATGGCTGGATTTGAAGATGAGATGATTAGAAAGCTGAGGGCAGATCTCAAAGGTTTAGTTGACGAAATCAAGGTAGATGTCCTAGGAAATGTAATTGCAACAATCAAGGGCACATCTCCTAATGGTTCTGATCTCATGGTCTTTGCCCATACAGACTCCTTAGGAATGATTGTTAAAGGGATTGATGAAGATGGATTTATTCGAATTGAGCGAGTTGGTGGAGTTCCCGAGAGAATTCTTGCTGCTTCAAATGTAATTCTTCAAACTGCATCAGGAAAAATCGTAAATGGTGTTATAGGGTTTGTTTCACACCACCTCACCCCCCCCGATGATAAATATGTGGTTAAACCGATTGGTGATTGCTATGTTGATATTGGAGCGACCAACTCCAGTGAGGTAGAAGCAGCAGGAATCCGAATCGGAACTCCTGTTTTGTACCGTCCAGGCTTCGAAAAACTAATTAATAACCGTGTGGCCGCTACTTCTCTCGATGATCGAGGTGGATGTGCACTGCTTGTTGAACTAGCAGAATACTTCAGTAAGAAGCGCCCTCAGGCTACATTGCACTTGGTCGGCACGGTGCAAGAGGAATTTAATCTTCGCGGTGCAATGGTTGCAGCCCAGCAAGTTCAACCTACAGCGGCAATTAGCATTGATTTAGTAGCTGCATCTGATACACCTGATATTTCTGGTGGCAACTCAGTCCATGTGGGTGCTGGTCCAGTTGTTGGTACATACACATTTCATGGCCGGGGAACTCTCAATGGCTTAATTCCTAACCCAAAGTTATTGGCCCTAGTTGACGATTCAGCAAAATCTCAAAAAATATCTTTACAGCGTCATGCGACAATTGGCTTACTTACAGATGCGTCATACGTTCAACTTGTCGGAAGTGGTATTGCGTGCGTAGACCTTGCATGGCCCACTCGATACACACATTCGGGAGTTGAGGTCTCTTCGATTGACGATCTTGAAAAACTGAGAAAATTACTCATTTCAGTAATTGAGAAGTTTCCAGCTGATGAAGATTTTTCTCGAATTGATTAGAACAGGAAAGTCTCATGAGTAAAGAGCTGCTTCTTGGAATCGATATCGGCACGTATGAATCAAAGGGAGTGCTAGCTACTCCTCAAGGAGAAGTTATCGCTCAAGCGGCGATTCCACACAAATTACTGTTCCCACATGCGGGTTGGGCCGAGCACGATCCAGAGTTGACTTGGTGGGGAGATTTTTGTGCCTTATCAAAATTACTTTTATCCACGAACGGCGTGCTCCCGCAGGATATAAAAGGAGTTGCAGTAAGTGCTATCGGGCCAGACGTACTTCCGATCGATGAAAACTTCAACCCGTTACGTATGGGAATCCTTTACGGAATTGACACCCGCGCAGTGGAGGAGATTGATGAGCTAAATGAAATCCACGGAGAAGATGTCATATTCAATGAGACCGCGAATAGCTTATCTTCACAGTCAATGGGACCCAAAATTCTCTGGGTTAAGAAGAACGAACCAGAGATATACAAGAAGGCGCGATGGTTTGTAGATGCGACAACATTTATTGTGGCCCGACTCACTTCACGCGTCGTTGTAGATCATTTTTCTGCTGGAGCTATGGTTCCTATGTATGACCCTTGGAAGCGTGAATGGAATCCAAAATACACGAAAGGTATTTTAGAGATTAACCAACTCCCAGAACTTTTATGGAGCCATGAAATAGCAGGCCAGATAACAGAGTCTGCATCGCAACAGACAGGTCTAGCGGTTGGCACTCCGGTAACTACAGGTACTATCGATGCGGGAGCCGAAGCTCTGAGTGTTGGTGTTATTGAACCTGGCGAAATGATGATGATGTATGGGTCAACTATTTTTATGATTCAAGTTACCGATAATGACCAAGCACGGGATAAGCGACTTTGGGCTAATCCTTATCTATTTCCAGGTACGTGGTGCTTACTTGCAGGGATGGCAACAAGCGGCGCTCTCACTAGATGGTTCAGAGACAACTTTGCAAAAGAGTTGATAACGGCTGAAGAAAAAGGCGGAGAGAATTCATACTCTGTTCTTGTAAAAGAAGCAGAGGCAACGCCTGCAGGTGCTGAAGGAGTAATCGTTCTTCCATATTTCAGTGGAGAACGCACACCCATCATGGACCTGCGTGCACGAGGGATGATCTTTGGTCTAAGCCTGACCCATACTCGAGGACATCTCTTTAGAAGCATCCTCGAAGGCATGGGACATGGTGTTAAACAACATGTTGATCTCTTCACCGCTATTGGTGCACGCCCACGCAGAATCAAATCTGTAGGCGGTGGAACTAAAAACTCTGTGTGGCTTCAAGCTGTCAGCGATATTTCTGGCGTTCCACAAGAAGTCGCACCACTCACTTTCGGCGCCTCATATGGAGATGCACTCTTAGCAGGAGTTGCAGTGGGGCTAGTCGCCGCTCCTGAAGAGATTCTTGTATGGCAAGGACAGGCAAGAACTATCGAACCGAATGCAGATCTTGCCACCACGTATGCACCACTTAGTGAGATTTATTCTTCTCTTTATCAATCAACTAAAGAGCAGATGCATAAACTCCACGAGATGGATTACTAAGCACTTCTTAAGGGTCGAGCATCACACGATAACTAGGAGCTGATGTAGCGCGTTCAAATGCTTCTGCTGCATCAATGAGTGGAAAAGTTGTATCAATGAGTGGTGATAAATCAATCTGCCCAGATGCGATTAAATTAGTTGCAACTGCATGATCTCGTCGGTCAGCGCTAACAACACCCACAGCTGAAGTTTCGCGATTGTGCATAAGGTTCGGGTCAATTGAAAATGGAGTAACTGGGTGTGCGGATGCAAATAGACAGATTTTTCCGCGAGTGTTGAGAATATCTAGCGCGTCTTGGTTTACTTCATCACTTCCGTATGCGGCAATTGAATAGTCAACTCCACCCAAAAAAGCAGCTTTTACTCGATCACGAATATCTGGACCAGCTTTCAGAATTACATCAGCGCCCAGCGCCATTGCCTTTGCAAGTCGTCCCTCGTTGACATCAACAACACCTACGCGAAGGCCAGACATTTTCAGAACCATTAAATTAAGTAGCCCCATTGTGCCTGCACCAAAAACTACAGCGGTGTCACCTAGTCGAGCACCAAGCAGTCTCGCTGCATGAATTGCACATGAAAGAGGCTCTGCAAGGGCTGCTTGATCCCAAGGGGCGTCTCCAACGCTAAAGACCCCGTCGCTGCGATGGACTTTATATTCAGCAAACCCACCAGGACCATAAAACCCACCCTTCAGAGAAAAATTAAGGAAATGCTCCACACAACCTTTATCTTCGCCGCGAAGACATGCGCGACAAGTTCCACACGCTGAAGAACCCATTGTGACTCGATCACCAACTTTTACATTTGTTACAAGTTCACCAACCGCAGTAATTTCACCAGCATTCTCATGGCCACCGAGAAGTGGGTAATCTGCTTTCGCTTGCCCCGTGTAAATGCGTTGTTCCCAGGTGCACAGTCCAGCGGATTTAATTTTTAAGAGAACATCACGAGGTCCAATTTCAGGCATCGGAACATCGACAATCTCAATCTTCTTAATACCTGCTATTGCCGCTGCCTTCATCATCTCTGCCACCTGATTACTTCTTCTCTAGGACGAGCATGGCGTCATCTACAGATGCATCTTTATGCACAATTGCGCGGATGGCCTGGATAAATTTCGCTGGCGTTGGGTGCTGAACAATATTTCTGCCATACACAACACCAGATGCACCAGTATCGATGGCAGTACGTGTGCGTTCAAGAAGTTCGCGTGCTGGAACAGAGCCACCACCGCGGACTAGAACCGGAATGCCTGACGCGATTTCTACTATCTGGCCAAAATCGCTCATGGGATTTGTTGGATCAACTTTGATTAAATCTGCTCCTAATTCAACGGCCTGGCGGACAAGTGCAGCGATTTTTTCCACATCGCCCACGGAGGCTGAACCTGCACCTGGTTTTGCAGTCATCACGAGAGGTTCAATCATGAGAGGAATATTCTCTTCGCGGCACTTAGCGCCAATTAATTGAATATTTTGAATGCACTGTTCTTGCAGACGAGAGTTCTCATCAAGGTTAAGCAGATTAAGAACAACAACATTTACATTCTTGGCAAAGGCATCTCGTAGCGTTGCGACATTTGCCGTATCCCACGGGTATTCGATTTCGCGAGCTTCATACACATTTGTGACATCTAAGCGAAGTGCAATTGCGATATTAGAATCCAAGTTGAGTGAGTTATAGATCTTCAGCCCACCAGGATTTAGCTGGATGGCGTCTGGCTTACCTTTAACAATTTCAGGAAGTGCCTTAGATAAATCTTCAATTCCTTTTGAAAATGATCTATCTCCAAATACGCCAAGATCTAGCGCGATATTAATGCACTTTCCAGACTTACTATTAAACATTCCTTCAAGACGCTTATTCACTAAGATCAACTCCAGCTCGGTTAGAAATCACTTTCACAATCGCGGAGGCATTTAGTTCACCCATGCCCGCATCAACACCTTCTTTAGCTAGCTCTTCAGTAGTTATTGCAATTGATACTGGAGAATCTAGGCGATTTGCGAATGCTTGAATCAACTTAGCATCTTTTAACATTAGCTTAAGAGGAAAATTCACTTCGTAATCTCCCTTTATGACTCCTGCACCGACACCGGCGTAAATTGGAGTCTTAAAATCGGCAACAGCTGCAACTTCAAGAACTGTGGTGAGGTTCAATCCTGCCTTCTTTGCAAGAGATAGCGCCTCGCCTATCGAGACAATTTGTGAGGCGACAAGGAGATTCCCAACTAGCTTCATCTTCGTTCCATTACCGCCTTCACCCATAAAGTGAAGTGTTTCGCTGATGGGTTCTAACACTGGCAGAGATTGGTTAAAGACATCTTTAGCCCCACCAATTACTATCCAAAGTCCGCCATCTCGAGCCTCACCTTTTGTTCCAAAAACGGGTGCATCTAAGAAGTCAATCCCTCGGTCTTCATAGATTTTTCGCTCTGCGGCACTGGTTTCAGGGTCTATTGTCGAGAGATCAATCACGATAGTTCCCTTCTCGACTTTGGAGGCGAGTGAGGGGCCCTTTAAGAAGATGGCATCGACTGCTGCATCATCGGCAAGGCAGTACATAAGAAAATCAGCACCAGGAAGTAATTCAGTTGGGTCTGAGACTGTTTTAGCTCCAACCTTTTCGATTTCGCCGTACTTACTTGCTGACCGATTCCATACTGTCACATCGTGGCCAGCCTTAACAAGATTGGAAACCATTCCCGATCCCATAATTCCAAGACCGATGAAACTTACCTTTGCCATGTATATCTCCTAACGAGATTTATCTGCAGCTTCAACGAGTTCAATAACTCGCTTTGGGTCTACAGGGTTAAAAGTCTTACCATCTACCTTCATACTGCTACCCGCAATCACACCATCAGCGATTTTGAGAGTCTCGCCAATCGTCTTTGCATTTACTCCAGTATTTGCAAAGACAGGAATATTCTTTGCTGTCTCTTTTGCTGCTAGGAGATCTTCATTACTAAATGGAACTCCCGCAACTGGTCCAGAAATTAGAATTGCATCGAATCCAAAATATTCAGCAGCTTTTGCTCGTTGTTGAACTGTGCGCGCTTCTAGCGCTGATGCAAATTCTGGAACGATATTTGTAAAGAGGGCTATGTGTTCTGCCTTCAACCGTGTTCTTGTCTGCGCTACAAGTGCAGGGTCTGGAGCAAGCAACCCCATCTCGCTCGCAAATGATCCACACATAACTTCGCGAACAAAAGCTGCGCCCGATGCAGATGCAGCTTCGATAGAAGCAATCGGATCCCATAAGAGATTGACCCCATACGGAAGTCTGAGTTGATCGTGTACGGCCCCAATCATGAAGGTTGTCCATGCTCCTACTTCTGAATTTACGCGGGTGGTGTAAGGCAGGTCGCTCTCATTACAGAAGAGAAGTCCATCTACACCGCCATCCTGCAGCGCCTTCACATCTGCTTTTACAGAATCAATAAATTTGCGTAGGTCGGGCTTACTCTTAAATTGAGGTTGGCCGGGCGAAGCTGGAAGGTGAACCATTCCAATAACAGGCTTTTGGGCTTTAAAAATTGAAGTTAGTTCAATAGCCATGTTCAGACTTCCTCCCGATAGGGACAAAATCTAACACAAAAAATGTGACGAAATGTTACCCGTTTGGGGTCAGAATGGTCGCTGCAGCGCCTACCTGGCGCTCGAGAGAGTCGACACCGTCATTGGAAGTAACAAATTCATCCACCACATCAAGGCCAGCAACTCGGTAATTCGCTGTAACACCACTCTTGGAAGGGTCGACAAGGACAATCACTTCTTCGCAACGTTCAATCATAGAACGGCTGACATCTGCCACAGATTCAACAAACTCTGTAAGTCCACCCTTCTTTGAGACTCCACCAACACCAATAATTGTTCGCGTAGCGATGTAACGGTGAATAGTTTCTTGTGCGATTACCCCGGTTTGCGCCAAGTGATCCCTTACTACTCCACCAGTACTAATCACTTCAATTCCTCGTGAAGAGAGCAGGGAAGCGTGAGCGAGTGAAGGTGTAATCACAGTGAGATCGAAGTTGCTCGGGAGAAATTGTGCAAATACTGCAGTTGTTGAACCTGGTCCAACGAAGATAACTTCTCCTCTTTCAATCAGCGACGCCGCATATTGGCCAATCTGAGTTTTCGCGAGTGTTTGATCCGCCGCACGAGGGTGTAACAAAATATCCTGGGTATTAAGTAGCTGCGCCGATGCACCACCACGAGTTGTCTTTAAATATCCACTTTCTTCTAAAATTCGTAAATCACGACGGATAGTCATTGAAGAGACGCCAAGTTCATCTGCAAGGCTTGCAAAATCTACTGCGTTCTCGGAAGCCACTTTTTCCAGAATCTTCTGGTGGCGTTCAACAGAAAGTAAGCGTCGCATGATGACTAAGCCCAAGTGCTAGAGAGCAGCTTTTGAACTTTCTCCTCCAAACAAAGCACTTCCTTGATAAACAGTTAATGGCTCTGAAAGTAGATCGTCGAGTTTTCCAAGGAAAGATTTAACGTGGTTGGTTTCAAGGTGGGCGGCAAATGCTGCAGCATCTTTATAGACTTCAATATTCATAAAAATTCCAGGCTGATCTATGAGTTGATGAACATAGTATCCACGGACACCCTCTTCTGCCCATGAGGCAGTCGCGCCCGCATGTAATTCGGCGTGGAGTTCAGATTCTTTTCCAGGCTTTGCTTTAAAAATCGCAGTGACAATCATTGCCAACCTTTCTTTTCGTCAACAGAAGGTGAAGTTTGAGCGAGTCTAGTACTCAAGCCTCCGAGGCAAAAGATGCCTATAAAGCAAGGCAGAGCCTGCGTTCTGGAGACGCTAGACTTAGCACACCACTTGGAGACGTCGCATAGCCCGGTCGAGTGCGCCTCACTGCTAACGAGGTAAGGGGTTAAACCCTTCAGGAGTTCAAATCTCCTCGTCTCCGCTCAGATTTGTTTAGCAAAGGATTCGTGTG
>Ga0136641_1001336_pt1 | contig 10364 bp, 12 predicted proteins | sample EliLak1302023Y_FD_115312 | JGI IMG/M metagenome (GOLD analysis project Ga0136641, IMG submission 115312) | Freshwater microbial communities from Elizabeth Lake, Yosemite National Park, California, USA - 13020-23Y | ecosystem: Environmental > Aquatic > Freshwater > Lake ... | reverse complement strand
GAGCAGAACAAAACCACAGAGCAGAACAAAACCACAGAGCAGAACAAAACCACAGAGCAGAACAAAACCACAGAGCAGAACAAAACCACAGAGCAGAACAAAACCACAGAGCAGAACAAAACCCCAGAGCAGAACAAATAGAAGAAGAAATAGAAAAACTTAAAAATTCAGTAAAGCCAGTAAATTTAGCAAGAGCACGAGAACTCAGACAGGAACTGCGCGCCTTAAGAGGACAAGTAACTGTTAAGCCAGCACCAGCTAGATTTAAGTGGATACAAAGAACTTGGTCAAATCTTCCACGAGTGGTCTTAACGCTAGAACAACAGCGGCAACAAAATCAAGGAACGTTACGTTTGCGGGCCCGGGGCGGCAGAGGAGGCGCTCGGCGCACCAGAAAATATATTGGTGGTGATCCGACGACACCAACGGAAATTGGCAAGGCCAGTGCAGCCATAGTCTTAGCCACCCTAGAAGGCAAAGCTAGAAAGGAAAAAATAGATTTAGCAGAAAAAGAGGCCAAAAAGCAAGGATTCAAGGGAGATGTACTTGAATATATCGTAAGTGTTATTGAAAAAGAAGTTTAAATATAAGTAGTTAACGCCGAGCAACCGCCTTCGGACTCAAATAACACAAACTGATTTCACGAACAATATCACGTGGTAGCCATAGACTGCTAGGACGTGTTCCTGTCAAACCTCTTTCTATTTGCCGCCTCTTATGCTGAATAATTCGCTCATAGAGTTCCTTGACAACCCGCCTATCAAATCGTGCAACTTTATAGTACCGATAGGATTGCGTGCCGCTGCGACAAAGCGGTGGTTCGAAGACACGTAGCCCTAGTCCATGAGGATAACAGTTGCGTGCGCCAATTACACGCATATCACCATCAAAGTCATAGATACCGCCAAGAAAGAGAGTCATTTTGTAGTCAGTTTCAGGCATTATCCAGTACTTAATAAAGGTTGCACGGAAGCGCCACTTATCCGGGTCTCGCACATGAAAGGCGTAGTACTGCTCGCCAGGAACAAGATTGTGAATAGAAACCTCTGTACCGATAGGACTTTGCATTTTATGCAACTATCGATACAACTCATTGTTTCAACTTTACGAACAAAAACAGAATTACTTCTTCACACCTTTCTGCTTCAATTCTGCCTCCTTGATAGCATCGGTCCAAGTTTGCCAGAAAGTCTCCAGCACCGCTTCATCATCTTCAACTATAGGCAAAACAGGTGCCGAATAAATTGTGTATTGTCTCTGAACATAGACACCAATACCAATCCCTACAAAAAGCGGTGCTAGAATACGGAACACCATTTACATTATAGTGGTAAAATATCAAAGCGCGCCCCGACTGAAACAAGTTCAGCCCATGTTAGCGGCTCGGCCACATTATGTCTCAAATGCGCAAGTTCTCCGTGGGGATTGTATAAAACAACCATGTTATCCTCAATTCTATCAACAAGATAGGCGTGGTCCTCTAACAAATTCTTATAGCCACCCAACCCCTTCGGTTCAGATTTTAGTTTAGTTCGGAGAGATTTATTTGCCTTGGTTGTAAAAGCCACGACCCCATTATCAAGGGCCTCTTCTAGTTCCTCAAGACTATAGGCGCGCGGCTCGACAAATTCCGACTCCAGACCAGTCAAAAGCCGAAAGCCGTCGCATGCCTGTAACGCCCCAGGACCGTCGCCGCCATCAAGCGACTGATAACCTCCAAAGTATTCGGCCATTCCCTTTTCCAGAAAACTCGCCCACAGACGTCCGTTGTCGGGCTCAACATCGACCAGGCCCAACTGTTGCCCTACGTACGTAAGTTCGTTGCGTGGCTTATAACCAGGCGCCGTCGCCACACCTTTGCGTGGAATGTAAGGAAGATGACCTGTAATAGTAGCAGAGCAAGCCGTTCCGTCAAAATCATAGAAATTAACTGTATAAGTGCCCGAACCAATAGTAAATAAACCTTCAAGTAATTCAGGCTTCTTGGCGGCAAGCCCGCACATCGGTGATAAAAGCCAGCAATCGCCAATATCACCCTGGATTACATGCCGATAGTCAGAGCAGTCAAATTCCTCTTCATTGAAAAAGTCAGCGACCTGCATAAGTTCATACTTTTCGTCTCCTTTCGCTAAATTCGGAATAACTTGCGTATAGTTACCGGCAGGTTTCTTACCACCAGGAAAGCGAAATGCCTCTTCTGCAGAACCAGTACGTTGATAGAACTGCCCCGCTTTCATCTATAGTATAAATTTAGTTTTATGAAAGCTAATTTTATATAAAATCTAGTATTCTACTTATACCACAGGATAAGAGGCGGCCATCTGGATGCCGCACTGCCCCGCCGGATTAAACTTGGGTCCACGCGCCAACATGATATAGCCCTTGACACCCCAGTCGGCACCCCACGAGTTCTTAACAAGATAGTAGTCCTTGCCGCCAGCAGTACCGTAGCCAACCGCCAGAACGCCGTGGTCCAGCGCAGTACCGCAGGCCGAGTCCATAACGCCGCCCGTATAGAACTGGAAAACCGACTGGTCTGCCTCAACCGCTACAGAAACAGGCGTCAGTGCGATAGCCGTCATCAGCGCCGTCTCGGAATTGACCGGTACATCCTTGAAGCCAGACAACGTGGCTGCCACAGGCTTACCTGCAGCAAGACACTTATTCGGACCCGTAGCCGTGTAGGGATAGGCGGTCTCGGTCGTGATACCCTTGTTCTTGATGATATACTCGAAGCCGTAGTCCATGAGACCACCGTTACAGCCCTCGTTGCCCTCCACCGTAGAGCAATCGACAAGTTGCTGCTCGGACAGAGACACTAGAGTGCCATTCTTAAGGAACCACGCGCCCTCAACAGAGCCCGTCGTGGAAAAAGCCCAGCAAGAACCGCACTGCTCCTGATTCTTGACGGCTGTAACGGCACCCGCCGCGGACCAATCAACTGATACAGGAAGAGCCGTAGACTCGGGAAGAGTATAGTTGGTATCCTTGGTCGTATGGTTGAAGCCCTTCGCAAACCGGTCCTTGAACTCAAGGCCCGTCAAATCAGCGAACTTATTGACACCCATCGTCCAGCTATGACCGCCGGCATTGTGCCGATTAATCATCTTGACATTCGAAAGATAGACAGACTCGCGGTAATCACGCTCCGTGGCCCCAACATACTCCTTGTGATGAAGCGAAGACCACTGCTGAAACGTGGGCGCACACATCATAGAATCGCAAAGGCGAAGGTGCGCACTAGCAACAGCAAAACAGGTTAATGAAAGGATTGAAAGCATTCCCGTATAAATTTGAAATAGAAAAGAATGCTTAAGCCGTTTCAAAACAAGAATGGAATTTGCCATCGGTCGAGCCCCACTCCGTCCGCCCACGCGCACACCAAGATTCGGGCAACAAGAGAAAAGACCATCGTTGCAGAAAATAGAGGCACTTTTCGCCCAACTTAAAAACGTAAATCCCTTTTATGCTAAACAGCGTGTAAAGCACTATGTTACTAGAGCGACTCCGTTTGAAATTTATAATGGCACTAAGCCGGGGCAAATTCAACTTATTATTCCACTAAAATCAAAGAATTCGCTGCTATATTTTGCGTATCGCAGGATAGTAACATTTCGCGGAACATTCAGTGAATGGGTAGTCTATCTGAAGGACCTTGTTCTAGATTCACGTGCATTCACATCTGACCGAATCAAGGCATCGCCGTATATGGTCAACGAGTTCAACGCAGATATCCCGCAAATTGCCGAGCAACTCTTCTATACTAATCAGACTCATCGTTGGCTTTTCAAGAAGGCTGTGGGCCGCTACCTGTATAAGAAGACTATGGCCCGTAGCATCGGTGCAAACCGCGATCTTATCACAATGGAACCTATCGAAACCCAAGACCAGGTTCATGTTCTTTGCCTCGCAACGCGCACCATCTATACATATTCAGGTCTGACCCTTCTAAAGTCGGTACTGTCGAATCTGGAGTGCCAGATTGAGGCTATCGCCGAGCCAAGGCAGCCCGTAAATCCGTATACGAATATCCCTTTTACGTATTCGCAGATGCTAGAACTTTACTACAAACTTGTCGTATGGTGCGCCCAGAATCGCAGGGCAGTACCAGCAATCCTAACGCTCTACAGGGAGTCAAATTTTAATCCCGCAACGCTTATCAGTGTACACCATAATTATGTACAGTACAAGGCAGGCAAGAACTATTTCGTAAGACACGATGATTCAGACGATGAGTTCTTTCTGGATACTCTAGAAGATTTGCTTGTCGCCTACAAGCCTCTTATGACTCGCCACGAAAAACAGGTATTGACTCGTGCAAAGTTTACAAAATGGTGTATTCTCGAACCCAAGCACCATTTGGTTCACCTGTGGAAAGAGTTTGTCTCGGACTATTGGTATTATAAGCAAACAGAGCATTTCGTACGCGAATCGTGGACATCGGAGCACACGCTAATGCTAGATGTAAAAGTGCTATCACAAGCAAGCCGCTCCTCACTACTGGCAGTCGACAGCGAATTTGATAAAAAGTATCCTCCGCGACCTCCTATTCAGGAGGAGTTGGACACCGACGAAGAAGAGGAAACCAGAACGACTCTAGAAAATATTATCTTTATCATACAAGCTGAAGTAAATATTGTTTGAACTTTGTTGACCACGGTTTCATTAAGGCAGGCGTAAAGGACCATATATTTTTCATTTTATCTTCTCGTGACGCCCCTACTACATGAACAGGATGACTCTTTCCTCGTTCAGACCGAGACCATTCGTCGGGAATATCATCAGGAAAGTGCAGGTCAACCAGATTCTCATGGCTAGAGTCATCCTGAACTAACACCAGGACGCCCTGCCAGTAAGCACAACCCTTCTTCATTAGTTCGAGCGCGCTACACAACAGTTCAGATTCGGGCATAGTGCTCTCGAGTTCGTAGAGGCGTCCCGCACGACGACCAATCATAGGTTCCCATTCGGAGAGCCAAGACGCCACATCCGCTTCGCACGTCAAGGCAAGTGTATCAGGATATTCTGGCATACAGAGGAGTTGAACAGCCGCCGCCGCCAGAAGCATAGTCGTGGGCGCTAGACACGTCTTGATAGCGACCTTAATTGAATCAAAGAGTTCAGGGCTATCGACAAAGTCACATAGTCCATCGACCAGAAGAGCCGGTTTCATTGGCCCGAGATGCCAATAGAGACGAAACGCATCCGATTGACCTAGTGCCAGTCCAACCTTCTCTAAATCTGTGACTGGAGCAAAACCTCGTGCTGCCAGAACAAAGCACTGATATGGAGCCCGACCAGCCACAGAAGACACTAGCCTACTAAACTCTGCCACAAGAACGAGTCGTTGACAACCGCCCACGTCCCCTTTCACCACGGCCCATGCATCAAGCCAATGAATACACGGGGCCCCGAGCAATAGAAGCCACGCCTTAATCATCGTTTTTCCTAAACTATCCTCCTCGTGACTCAAGACAAGTTCGCGGGCCCAGAAGACAGCCTCTTTTGCTCGCCCGTGGCGCAAGGCCATAAGGAGTGCTCGACAGACATCGTCAATATCATAGAAGTGTATGGATAGCATTTTACAAAAGCCAGGCGTCCATAAAGTGGTTTCAATTTTAACAAGGCAAAGTAGGGAAATGCAGAATGCCAATGAGATAGTGCCCCGAGTCTGGCTCGGTAATCGGTTTGCCGCAATGGATGAAAAGTGGCTCAAAGAAAACAATGTTACCGTGATCTTTAACTGCACAAAGGATTTACCATTTCATCCATCTATGACTACGCGCTATCGAGTCCCTGTCGACGACAATCTGGAGCCGGCTGAAATCAATAATATGACTCGCTGGTCTCCCGAAATTGCCTACAAGGTTTTACGCGAGTACAAGACGGGCAAGACGATTCTGATACACTGCGCAGCGGGCATGCAACGGTCCGCTGCCGTCATGACAATTTTCCTGATTACCCTTACGGGTGAAACGGCTCCTGTCCTAATGTCGCACATCAGACGCAAGAGACCGATTACCTTTGTACCGCAGGCAAACTTCCGCAAGTCCATCGAGTACTATGACGCTTTGTACCATACAGACATTCAGCCTAATATTAGGAAGTAGTAATAAAGAAGTAGACAAAAAAAATATAAACACACGGCATATATTGTCGCGTGTTTATGCGAGCAGCGGACCACTGCTACCATCAATGGGCCGATTTTCAGGAACAGTTAGGGCAGCCGTGCGCGACCAACCCATGTGCCCCTCCATATCATTAGGCCCGTCGGCATGACCCCGTGCGTTATAGGCTGCCAGGACGCCGTTCTCAAACTCCATATAGTTTGAACCGTGCGTATGTCCACAGAGCCACGCATTGACATCAGGATACAGAGACCCAGGCTTTTGGGTCGGCGCCTTGAGAAGCGCCTTATGAGGCACACCACTTGTCGCAATGACCAACTTAAATGGGTCATTTCTCCATTTCGAATATTCTTCACGTAGCCATGACCGATCCTTATCATCGTAAGCATCGGTCAGAAGAGGCGCCCCCATAAAGACAGTCCTATGGGGATGAGAAACATAAGTTTCGTTACATAGAACGCGTACATTTTTGTAGTGTAGCGATAGTTCGCGCAAATTATTAATGGCACGGTCCGGATCATCCTTTAGTTCATAGAAACCAGGAATATAGAGAACCTTATCCCAATTATAGTTACAATAAATGAGAAAGTCCCGCGTCTGAACAGAATCCGGTTTACCAATACCACCCGTCAGGACAAGAATCGGTGCCACTGGCTTTACAAAGTGATTTCCAGCGCCCGTTTCAAATGTGTCTACGTATAGACTACCGGTATACTGAACACGGCACTTCGGTACAAGGCAAGCAAGATAACTGAACGGATTGGGCTTTGCTACAAGTTTGAGGGCTTGCATTTTTACCATAAAAGTTAGGCCGACATAGGACCTCAATTTTATTAAATTTCCAGAGCCCAAGATGTTCCGTATAGGGAGGGAATTCCACTCCATAGTAATAATTCACCCATCATTTTTGAAAAAAATAAACATGACGTCTTATTTTCTTTTAAATACGCAATTACTTTCATAGCAGAACCAACCTCTTTAGTATTAATAGTGCCTGTATCAATGTCGAGAGCAAAATCGCGAGCCTTTGCTACAACTAAAATATCCGCCCACTTATTCTGTTGTACAGAACTACGATATTTTTCAATGTCATACTGCGACTTAAATGGACCAATAGATTCATACCATGTCCTACCTGTAGATAAAAAAGATAGATTAGCTAGATAAACTTTATCTGGGCATTGAATAAACGAATTATCTGTTAACATCAATTTGGTAGCGCCGAATTTCTTTGCTAATTTAATTGCGGCCAGAACAAGATTTTTAGAATTCAAACTAATATCTACAAAACAATCATTGCCTCGTTCCAATGATTGTAAAATCGCCTCAACGCCATTAATTGATAATACTAAACAGGGTCCTTTTCCCGCATCACGACCGGCATAGATAAACAAAGTTGTTGTCCCCTTATTTAATGCTTTTCTATATTTTATTTTATAAGAATCAATTGTAATCGTACCACCCCCGCCACTCTGTCCATAAAACGGATGTACAAGTAAATAATATCGAATGTCTCTATTCAAAAGATCCATGCTAAAGTGGTACGGCAAAATTCTCTCTATAGACGACCACAGTAGCCCGTCTTGAATAGCCATTTTTCCCTGCCTCCCTCTTATATCCTAGCGGATTCAGAGATACCAGACAGCCGGTATCGAAGCGCAACGTCTGTGCCGAATGACTGTGTCCGCAGAGCCAGGCCACTACGGGCTCTTTCATCATATCGTCCATCGCTTGTGCGTAACACGAGCGCCACTTATGGTCTTTGTATTGAGGCGGGTTCAACTTAAATGTTGGTAAATAATGTGTCAATACTATAGCACGATAGCCTTCGGGTAATTTGCCCCACGTCATATTGAGTGAAGTACGGAGCCAACTGCTCTGCCTTAAGGAAAGTTCGGTAACGTCGCTGGGATGCATAGGACGTCTTTGACCAGTATATTCGTCATTTTTAAACATTGCGTTATATTCACCACGAGAACCGGGATTCCCCAGAAAATCTTCACTCATTGAAGACCAGCGACGTAATTCGGGCGTAGACCACATCGTCGTTCCTAGCACGGCAATTTTGTACTTTTCAATCAAATACATCTCCTGCTGCAAAAAGACGACGTTTGGTCCGGCAGCAACACAGACCTGCCGTATCCGTGCCTCCGTATCGGCCATACCCATGCGTGAATCTTTTACAAAATATTCGTGGTTACCGGCGATAACAAAGACCAGGGGCCAGTGAATAGAGCACCACCGTAAAAAATCACTGTACAGCCCGCTAAACGGGTCTCCAAGGTCACCACAGAGAGCAAGAGCATGCGCGCCCTGTGCAGGTTCAATAAGTATAGAAAACGGAGGGGACTCCGCATTTAGATGAAAATCACTTCCATATTGGAGCACAAACGACTCCATCCCTACTATTCTATTTTTTTAAATCTTAGAACCGAGCCGATATCCCATGCCAGGGAAGCGAGTATCTGCGACAGCGGCCTTAAGTTCTTCAACCATAGGAGCAGCAACAGCGGTAGCGGCAACACCAACCGTAGGTTCAGGTTCAGGTTCTGGCTCGTCCAGCGGCCGTGCAATCTCAACCTCAATTTCCAGGCCGCGAATACAGATAGGGCCGTCGGAATTAGTTCCAACGATATCAACATAGACACGGTTCGGTCCAACAATAAGAGGAATCGACTGGCCCGCATCTAGACACGAATAGTGCTCAAATGCATTACGCAGGGCACCAACCGGGTCCACCTCCTTCGTATATTCCGATGTATACGGTTGAATCGTAATCTTGGAACCGAGAGCAGGATGAACCCGCTCAACAACGATATCGTTATCACCCTCATCGAGTCCAAGATGCATACACATCCAGGACGGCGCATACATTACCGAACTTTCACCCGTATGAATGCTGGTAATATGAGCATTAACGGACCGTGACCCGTGCGTTAACTTCAGAATAACCATTTCATTGTCATTTGCTCCATGATTAAGTCCGCTAAAGCGTGTCGAAGAGACATAGATTCCATTCGAGCATTCGCGCGCCTCAATCTCGGCTTCGGGCAGAGTCTCGTGATACAGAAGCGAATACAGATTCGTCGGCATTTTTCCTTATCCTTTAAGTGCGCTAAATAAGTCAAATCAATTTTTTAAAACTATACAGATACAATCATGTCAAAGGCAACAGACGAAATAACATTAACAATTGGCGGGGAAGAGAAACCACAAGAACCTGCCTTAAAAAAGGTGGAATCGGCTAATGTAATGGAGTCTGCCGAATCGGTAGATACTGTAGCGGAGACCTATGTAGCACAACCCGACACGTTAATGATACAGGATGAAAAGAAGGTAAAAGATATCCAATTAAATTTTGATGAAATGGCCCGTGTTATCAGAGCCCTACCCGGACTTACGCCATTACAAAGACGTATCGTTGAACTACGTTTCTTATATCTTTTACGTCAGTATCAAGCACGTCTGTTCTATATAGACTTTTTTTATCATTTCAGTCGCGGATTTGTCGCCCTTGGCGGTGTTCTTGTTCCAGCCCTTCTATCAATCCAGTCCCCGACAAATAATAATTCGGAGTCTCTGTACTGGACAACATGGGGTATCAGTCTTTTAGTAACAATTCTGCATAATTTTACCACCATATTCCGTTTTGAGAAAAAGTATTTTACTTTACATACGGTTACAGAGCGTCTAAAAACAGAAGGTTGGCAATACTTTGAGTTAAGCGGACGCTACTCCGGCCACCATGGGCACAGGGCTCCGACACACGAAAATCAATTCGTCTATTTCGTAAATACGATTGAAAAGATTCGTCTACGTCAAATTGAAGATGAATATAGTTCAGCAAAGGAGGCTGAAAAACAGACAGGAATTGTCCAAACTCCACCCCAACCGGCAACAAAAACAACAACTGTTAGTGAGCAGGCTGTCCCATCGCCTATGGATTTACAGCAGAACCGCGCAATAAAACCTCACTCCTAAACAGGGATGTTCATCTTCGGGGGAAAACCGGAGAAAAAACCACTCTGTCAGTGTCCGGCTGATGAGTCAGAAAAGCCTTGTAAAAAACAGGCCTTAGACGGTAGTCTGTTCTGTCAAGAGCACCAGAACTGTAAGGGTTCGCCTACAAGTGGTTCAGAACCGGACTACATTCCAGAGATTTTGAACAAGATGCAGGCCTACGTCGATACGCACAATTGCTTAAGTTATGCCGTCAGAGGAAACAAAATTAATAAG
>Ga0136641_1001335_pt1 | contig 10368 bp, 7 predicted proteins | sample EliLak1302023Y_FD_115312 | JGI IMG/M metagenome (GOLD analysis project Ga0136641, IMG submission 115312) | Freshwater microbial communities from Elizabeth Lake, Yosemite National Park, California, USA - 13020-23Y | ecosystem: Environmental > Aquatic > Freshwater > Lake ... | reverse complement strand
TGTGCGTCTTTGGTTTACCGATGTACTTGGGTTCCTAAAATCTGTAGCGATTGCTCCTGCTGAACTTGATTCGGCATTCGCTGAGGGAATTGGATTTGATGGTTCGGCGATCGAGGGCTACGCCCGCATTACGGAATCCGACATGTTAGCGAAGCCCGATGCCGCGACCTTTTCGCTCTTACCATGGCGTACTACTGCGCCGGGGGCTGCTCGGATGATCTGTGACATCACAATGCCTGACGGCACACCTTCACAATCTGATCCTCGTCATGTTTTGAAGCGGACCCTTCAACGTGCCGCAGATCTGGGATTCACTTGTTATACCCATCCAGAGTTAGAATTTTTTCTCTTTAAGAACTCCCCAGAGAGCGAACGCATCCCGGTTCCGGTCGATCGTGGCGGATACTTTGATCACACGCCTACAGCGATTGGCCAGGATTTTCGTCGTCAGGCGATAACAATGTTAGAGGCGATGGGCGTCTCGGTTGAATTTTCACATCACGAGGGAGCACCGGGCCAGCAAGAGATTGATCTACGTTACGCCGATGCGCTCAGCACCGCCGACAACATCATGACGGCACGACATGTGATTAAAGAAGTCGCGTTGGATCAAGGTGTGCATGCCTCATTTATGCCAAAGCCGTTTACGGACTATCCAGGTTCGGGCATGCATACTCATTTCTCACTCTTTAGTGGGGAGGCAAATGCGTTTTATCAAGAGGGCGCACCTTTTAGCCTCTCACCAACGGGTCGCTCTTTCATCGCTGGCATTCTTCGTCATGCGCGTGAGTTCACTGCGATAACCAATCAATTCGTTAATTCATATAAGCGCCTCTCAAGTGAAGGTGAAGCACCGCAATTCATCACCTGGGGCCATAACGATCGCTCTTCGCTGGTCCGAATCCCTGCCTACAAACCTATGAAGGAGAACTCAACGCGAATAGAGGTACGCTCACCGGATTCTGCTTGCAATCCATATTTGGCCTTCGCCGTCATTATCGCCGCTGGTCTCGAAGGCATCGAAGGAAAGTTTGAACTCACCGAGAATGGCTCACCGCAGGCGCTTCCTATGAATTTGGATGAGGCGATAAAAGCGATGGAGAGTTCCTCCTTTGTCCGCACCGTTCTTGGAGAATCTGTCTTTGAATATGTGCTCCGAAATAAACGAGCCGAGTGGACTGAGTACAGCAAGCAAGTCAGTGCCTATGAGCTGGATAGGTATTTGCCCATCCTCTAAAGCTGACTTACAGTTACACCTATGAAGCGCAGCCTCCTCCGTAGCTGTCGTAGAGTTCGATAATGTCCTTTCCGAAGCAGACCCCTTCACAAATGCCGGTGCATCGTTACGCCCCCTTTACGCCTATCGATCTCAGAGACCGGACGTGGCCATCAAAGCAGATTACGAGCACGCCGCAATGGTGTTCAGTGGATCTCCGTGATGGAAACCAGGCTCTCATCGATCCGATGGATTCCCAGCGCAAACTTGCAATGTTTAAATTGCTCCTCTCAATGGGCTATAAAGAGATCGAAGTAGGCTTTCCTTCGGCATCACAGATGGATTTCGACTTTGTCAGAAAAATAATTGAAGAGAATTTAATTCCAGATGATGTTGTGATTCAAGTTCTCACGCAAGCCCGCGAACCGTTGATTCGTCGCACCTATGAATCTCTCAAAGGTGTGAAACAGGCAGTTGTCCATCTTTATAATTCAACGTCGACCTTGCAGCGCCGCGTTGTCTTTGGTCAAGATAAGGCCGGCATTAAGAAGATTGCTACCGATGCTGCGCAGCTCTGTATGGACTTTAGCGATATGGTCCCTGGATCAAAGATATTCTTTGAATATTCACCCGAGTCATATACCGGAACAGAGCTCGAATTTGCCCTTGAAGTTTGTGATGCTGTAAATGACATATTCAAACCCACTCCCGATCACAAAACGATTATCAACTTGCCGGCAACGGTAGAAATGTCGACGCCGAATGTCTATGCCGACTCAATTGAGTGGATGCATCGCAATCTAAAATATCGCGAGAGCGTCGTTCTCTCGCTCCATCCCCATAACGACCGGGGGACAGGTGTTGCTGCAGCTGAACTTGGATTCTTGGCTGGAGCGGATCGGATTGAGGGCACGCTCTTTGGTAATGGTGAACGGACTGGAAATGTCTGCCTCGTAACTCTGGGCTTGAATCTCTTCAGCCAAGGAGTTGACCCACAGATTGATTTCTCAAATATTGATGAGATTCGTAGAACTGTCGAATATTGTAATCAACTCCGTGTTCCAGAACGCCACCCCTATGGCGGTGATCTCGTCTTTACCGCTTTCTCTGGTTCACACCAAGATGCGATCAAGAAGGGCTTTGACCATATGGCGGTCGATGCGCTTACCGCTGGAGTCCACATTGATCAGTACACGTGGGCTGTCCCTTATCTTCCTATTGATCCCAAAGATGTTGGTCGCTCCTATGAAGCGGTCATTCGAGTTAATAGTCAATCGGGCAAGGGTGGCGTTGCTTACCTAATGAAGAGTGAGCACCAGCTCGATCTACCTCGTCGACTTCAAATTGAATTAAGCCAGGTCGTGCAACGAAAGACCGACAGCGAGGGCGGTGAGATCACGCCTGACGCGTTGTGGCAGATCTTCGAGGACGAGTATCTCCCAGCCGAGTCCAATAACTGGGGTCGCTTCCGTTTGATGGGGCTGAGCCAGAGTTCACATCTCAATGAAGATGTAAAACTAACGGTCGAACTCTCAGATAATGGCGCTCTCAAAGATTACGCAGGTAGTGGCAATGGTCCGATCGCCGCTTTTGTTGGGATCATGGCCGAGCCCTCTAAAAAGCAGATTCGTGTCCTGGATTATTACGAGCACGCACTGTCGGCTGGTGGCGATGCCAAGGCAGCTGCATACCTTGAGTGCGAGGTAGATGGTGAAACATTCTGGGGAGTTGGAATCGACCCATCCACGACAACTGCTGCACTGAAAGCGGTGATTTCGGCGGTCAATCGCGGCCTCCGAGCCTTATGACCACTACCGTCTGAGAGTGGCGGTATATCGAGATCAAGCAGTGGTGCTTCGAACACAGAAGCTCGGTGAGGCTGATCGAATTATTACCCTCCTGACGAGGGAACACGGACGTATAAAAGCGGTGGCAAAGGGTGTGCGCCGAACAAAATCTCGCTGGGGAGCTCGCTTAGAACCGACGAGCCATGTAGATCTTCAATTGTACTCCGGTAAATCTCTCGACACAGTTACACAAGCAGTGAGTATTGAGAACTTCGGCGATCGGCTCAGTGAGAACTATCAGCACTGGACCGTTGCAAACGCGATGATGGAATCGGCAGAGCGTTTCACTCAAAACGAGCACGAACCGGCTCTGCAACAGTACCTTTTAATTACCGGTGCGCTGAAGGCGTTGGCCTACGAGAGTTATGATCCCTCGCTGATTCTCGATGCCTACCTGTTGCGTTCGCTCTCAGTCGCCGGCTATGCACCGTCACTGACAGATTGCTCAACGTGCGATGCACCGGGGCCACATACCTACTTCTCACTTGTCGGCGGAGGTTCGGTCTGTACTAGGTGCAAGCCATCGGCCGCACCATCACCTGCACCTGAAACGCTGGCGCTGATGTCTGATTTACTCTCGGGGGATTGGCGATCGGCGACCGAATCTGAACAACGCCATCGTCGCGAAGCATCTGGGTTGGTCGCTGCCTATTTGCAGTGGCATCTAGAGCGCAGTTTACGATCACTGCCGTTGGTTGAGAGGATGTAAGGATGGCGAAACCCAAAGGCCCAAAGGTTCCTATCGCTCCAACGCCTCATCCCTCGGGCGCACGCCCTCCTCAACTATCAGCTGGATCGATTCCTCGCCATGTTGCCATTGTCATGGATGGAAATGGTCGCTGGGCAAAGCAACGCAAACTTCCACGGACGGCGGGACACGAAGCGGGTGAGGCTTCGTTGCTCGATATCGTTCATGGTGCAATTGAGATTGGCGTAAAAGAGATTAGCGCCTTCGCCTTCTCCACCGAGAATTGGCTCCGTTCACCTGAAGAGGTGAAGTTCTTAATGGGATTTAATCGCGATGTTATTCGACGGCGCCGGGATGAAATGAGCGCGCTCGGAGTGCGGATTCGCTGGGTAGGCAGAGAGAAACGTTTATGGCGATCGGTCGTGAATGAACTTAAAGAGGCAGAGGAGCTCACCAAAGGTAATTCTCTTCTTACCTTAAATATGTGTGTGAATTACGGAGGACGAGCAGAAATTGTTGATGCGACCGTTGCCATTGCAGAAGAGATCACACGTGGAAGACTTACGCCTAGCCAAATCTCCGAGAAGGTACTCGCTAAATATCTTTATAACCCCCAAATGACGGAGGTAGATCTATTTCTTCGATCATCGGGAGAACAGCGGACTTCTAATTTCTTACTGTGGCAATCGGCATATGCCGAGATGGTCTTCCTCGATGTGCTGTGGCCCGATGTTGATCGTCGTACGCTCTGGCAGGCTATTGAAATTTATGCGCAACGTGAGCGCAGATTCGGCAAGGCTTAGCAGAATCGTGCTGACTATTTCAGGGTAAAATGGTGCTCCTTGCAGTCCGCAAGATAAGTAAAACCCGACAGCCAGCCGGAGGAGAAAATCATGGCCGCAGATCGTTTAGAAACAATTGTCAGTCTCGCTAAAAGGCGGGGTTTTGTTTACCCATCCTCAGAAATCTATGGTGGCTTACGCGCATCGTGGGATTACGGCCCACTCGGAGTTGAATTAAAAAATAATGTAAAACGTCAATGGTGGCGTTCGATGGTGCAGGGTCGCGAAGATGTAGTCGGGCTCGATTCATGCGTCATCTTGGCGCGTGAAGTATGGGAAGCATCTGGCCACGTAGAAACCTTTAGCGATCCGCTTACGGAATGTACCGAATGTCATAAACGATATCGAGCAGATCATTTGGAAGAGTCATTCGAAGCAAAGAATGGTCGCCCGCCGGCATCGATCGCCGAGGTGAACTGCCCGAATTGCGGCAACAAGGGAAAATTTACCCAGCCCAAGCAATTCTCTGGCTTGCTCAAGACATATCTTGGTGCAGTCGAAGATGAGAGTGGCCTGGCGTATCTACGCCCAGAGACTGCACAGGGAATTTTTATCAACTTTGATAATGTCGCACAAACGTCACGTAAGAAGCCACCATTTGGTATTGGGCAGATTGGCAAATCTTTCCGTAACGAGATCACGCCAGGAAATTTCATCTTTCGTACTCGCGAATTTGAACAGATGGAGATGGAATTCTTCGTCGTCCCGGGTAGCGATGAAGAGTGGCATCAATATTGGATCGATACCCGCTTTGCGTGGTACGTCGGCCTTGGCATTGATGTAGAGCGATTGCGCTTATTTGAGCATCCAAAAGAGAAGCTCTCGCATTACTCCAAACGAACCGTCGATATTGAATATAAATTCGAATTTAACGGTACAGAATGGGGCGAGCTTGAAGGTATCGCAAGTCGCACCGATTTTGACTTGAAAGCCCACAGCACAGCCTCGGGCAAAGATTTATCATGGTTTGACCAAGAGAAGAATGAGCGATGGTTCCCATTTGTGATCGAACCGGCAGCTGGAGTTGATCGCTGCGCACTCACCTTCATGATGGATGCGTTTACGGAAGATGAGGCGCCTAATGCGAAAGGTGAGATGGAGAAGCGAGCAGTCATGAAACTTGATCATCGGCTAGCGCCGATTAAGGTAGCTGTACTGCCACTCTCTCGTAATGCAGATCTTTCGCCTAAAGCTCGTGATCTTGCCGCAGAACTCCGTCAGAATTGGTCCGTTGATTTTGATGATGCTGGTGCAATTGGCCGCCGATATCGCCGTCAAGATGAGATCGGTACGCCATACTGCATCACGATAGATTTCGAAACACTCGATGATAGCGCTGTGACGATTCGTGATCGCGATACGATGAGACAAGAGCGCATCGGTATCGACAACGTTCAGGCGTGGCTGGCACCACGTTTGCTCGGGTGCTGACGAAACCTTCACCACTTCGCCTACCCATTGCTAATGGGGGGTTTCTTAACGATGAGGTGGTGCTCGACACCCCCGTTGTTCTCGCGCCGATGGCTGGCATCACCAATTCGGCATTCAGGACGCTCTGTCGTGAACAGGGTGCTGGGCTCTTCGTATCAGAGATGGTTACGGCGCGAGCCCTCATAGAGAGACACCCAGAGACGCTTCGACTTATCACTCCCGGCGAAGGGGAAACACCTCGCTCTGTTCAACTCTATGGTGTCGATCCCATCGTTGTGAGTAGGGCAGTGACGATGCTTATGGAAGAGAATCGTGCCGACCATATTGATCTCAACTTTGGTTGTCCAGTGCCAAAAGTTACGCGACGAGGTGGTGGAGCGGCCTTACCGTACAAACGTCGCCTCTTTGAAAATATTGTGCAGGCAGCAGTAACCGCAGCGAAGCCATATGGCGTCCCTGTGACGGTAAAAATGCGAGTGGGTATCGATACCGATCACCATACATATCTTGAAGCGGCGACGGCTGCGGCACGTGCCGGAGTCGCCTGGGTCGCGCTCCATGCGCGGACCGCTGAACAGATGTACGACGGCGAAGCTGATTGGTCGAAGATCGCAACGCTCGTAGAACATTTAAGACCGATGGGAACCCCGGTTCTTGGTAACGGAGATATTTGGAGTGGTGCCGATGGAGCACGCATGATGGCCGAAACTGGTTGCGACGGTGTTGTTGTTGGCCGCGGCTGCCTTGGCCGGCCATGGCTATTCGCTGACTTGGTTCGATCCATGAATGGAGATTCGACCCGTTCAGAACCCTCACTCTTTGAGGTACGCCAGATTATGTTGCGCCACGCTTATCTACTCGTAGATTTCTTTGAAGCCGAAGGTCGTGCGATGCGCGATCTTCGTAAACATATGGCGTGGTATCTCAAGGGCTTTACCGTTGCGCGAGAGACTCGCTCTGCTTTGGGGATGGTTTCCTCGCTCGGAGAGCTCGAACATTTGCTTCGTGAATTGGATGATCAGCCATATCCTGTGCTGGTCTCGGAGGCGCCACGTGGCCGAAAGTCACATAGTCGGGCGCCAACGCTACCCGAGGGTTGGCTCAAAGACCCAGATGAGATTCCAGCAATAACGATCGATGACTCGGTCTCTGGCGGATGATCTTTCTCTTTAAAGTTATGAGAAAGCTCATCACATCTCTCCTTCTCTTAGTCATAATTATTCCAAGCTATTTTGCCTATTCAATTTGGAGTGAGGGTCGAACCGCCCTCCCACTTCGAAGTGATGCGATCGTCGTCTTAGGGGCGGCGCAGTACAACGGCCTCCCATCAGATATCTTGAAGGCGCGCATCGATCGGGCTGAACAGATTTTTCATCAGGGCCTAGCGCCACGGATCATTACAGTTGGCGGTAATGCCAAGGGTGATCTATTTACTGAAGCCTCCACAAGTAAAGTCGCGTTACTACAGCGATCGGTTGCAAGTAAAGCTGTTACGACCATCCCGGTGGGTAGAGATACTTTGAGCAGCACGTTTGCCTACGTCAATTACTTACGAACACATCATCTGCGCTCAATCATCATCGTGACTGATCCCTACCACTGCTACCGGGCCGAAGCAGAGGCGAAGGATCTGGGAATTTCAACCAGTTGTGCAGCGAGTAGTGACGGCCCGGCTTCACTGAAGAGCGCCGGTTGGCGTTACATTGCTCGCGAAACTGGCGCTTATCTCGCCTATAAAACGGTCGGACAATTAGGTATTCACCTGACAGATCAAATCAAGAAGTAGGGTTTGCATACTATGGTGCCACGCCAAATACCCGAACAGCCCGGGTATACCCCCGAAGATCGTGAGCGGTTTCTCTATGAACCTGCAAAGCGCGGCGGGCGTACCGAGTTTGCTCGTGATCGCGCGCGTATCATCCACTCTTTTGCATTGCGACGACTCGCTGCCAAGACCCAAGTGGAAGTGCCATGGGCATCAGATTTTCCACGAACGAGACTTTCACACTCACTCGAATGTGCACAAGTGGGTCGCGAGTTAGGAGCATCACTTGGGGCCGACCCTGATCTGATGGAAGGGGCGTGCCTCGCACATGATTTGGGACACCCGCCCTTCGGTCACAATGGCGAGGATGCACTCAATGATCTATGCGCTGATGCGGGAGGCTTTGAAGGAAATGCACAATCACTTCGATTACTCCTTCGACTAGAAGCGAAGAGCGTTGATGCCAATGGAAGGTCGGTAGGTCTCAATCTCACACGCGCCTCTTTGGATGCCGCAACAAAGTATCCGTGGCCGCGCAGCGATGATCTGCGCAAATTTGGTGTCTACGATGATGATCTTGAAATTTTTCAATGGATGCGTCAGGGATCTCCGGCTGGGGTGCAGTCAATGGAGGCGCAAATTATGGATTGGTCTGATGATGTTGCCTATTCAGTTCATGACCTTGAAGATGCGATTGTTTCTAGCCAGGTAAAGCTCGAGAACCTCAATCTTGATATCGCAGAGCTCTACGCCATGGCTAAAAGTGGTTATCTCCCCGACATTACCGAAGAGGAGTCGGCCAGTGCTCTTGAAGAATTGCAATCTCTCTCGTGTTGGCCCATCAACTATGACGGGTCGCATCGTGCATTAGCAGGACTGAAGGATCTCGCGTCACAACTGATCGGTCGATTCGCGTTGGCTGCAGAATCAGCGACCCGCGATCAATATGGAGATGACAACCTCACCCGCTACAGCGCACATCTCGTCGTACCGCGCGATCAGCGAGTGGAAGTTGCGCTGCTGAAAGCGATCGCTGGGCATTATGTGATTAGTGCCGGACCATCTCAGAAGCGTTATGCCGAACAGCAGGTCATCATTAAAGAGTTGGTAGAGATGGTCTATGCGGGCGGCGAGGCTGCGCTCGAGAGCTTCTTTATTGAAGATTGGCGTGGTGCTACCAATGATGCCCAACGGCTCCGAGTCGCCATTGATCAGATCGCTTCGCTGACGGATCCCGGGGCTTACGCACTCCACAGCAAGCTCGCCAGCCGCTAACTCTCGCTCCAGATCGTTACGATATAGCCATGGCCGGGCGGATACGAGATCAAGATGTGGCGCATGTGCGCGAGCAGAGTCATATCGACGATGTCGTTGGCGATTATGTTCAATTGAAAAGCGCTGGTGGTGGCCAAAAGAAGGGGCTCTGTCCCTTCCATGATGAGAAGTCGCCCTCATTTCATGTAACACCATCAAAGGGATATTTTCACTGCTTTGGCTGTCAAACTGGTGGTGATGTGATCGCCTTCCTGATGAAGTTGGAGCACCTCACCTTTACTGAGACGGTCGAACGGCTGGCTGAGCGAATGGGGTACCAGCTCACCTATGATTCCAGCGCGGCTGGGATACCTGGGAGACCGGGCATAAACCGCTCGCGCCTCGTCGCAGCAAATTCGGCGGCGGCGAAGTTCTATCAAGATGAGTTAGGCAAACCGGGCCTGGCCCATGTTGGACGCGATTTTCTCAATGGCCGAGGCTTTGATCGAAGTGCAGCAGAGCTCTTTGGAGTTGGATATGCACCCGATGAATGGGATTCACTTTTAAAACACCTCACCGCACTTGGCTACACCGATACCGAACTTGACACAGCTGGCCTCATAAAAACTGGCTCTCGTGGGAATTACATAGATCGTTTTCGGAATCGCTTGGTTTGGCCAGTGAAAGATATCTCAGGAGATGTTGTTGGCTTTGGTGCTCGCAAGTTAGCGAGCGATGAGAAAGATCAGGGTCCCAAGTATCTCAACACATCTGAGACGCCGCTCTACAAGAAATCTCAACTGTTATATGGCTTGGATATGGCGAAGAAAGAGATTGCAAAGCAGCGTCAAGTAGTGATCGTTGAGGGATATACAGATGTCATGGCGGCGCACCTAGCTGGGGTCGTGACCGCCGTAGCTACTTGTGGAACTGCCTTCGGTGATGACCATATTCGAATTATCCGACGATTGCTTATGGATGATGATGCCTTTCGTGGTGAGGTGATTTTCACCTTCGATGGGGATGCTGCTGGGCAGAAGGCTGCGCTGCGCGCCTTTGATGATGATCAGAAGTTTGTCGCGCAAACCTTTGTTGCCGTCGCTGCAAATGGTATGGATCCATGCGAGCTCCGCGAAAGTGGGGGAGATGAAGCGGTTCGAGATCTGATTGCGCGCCGAGTACCACTCTTCGAATTTGCGATGAAATCGGTTATCGCTAGTTACGACACAAAGGTCGCCGAGGGTCGTGTGAGTGCACTGAACCAGGTTGCGCCATTAATCGGGAAGATTAAGGATGCATCACTTCGCCCCGAGTATGTCCGGTCG
>Ga0136641_1001334_pt1 | contig 10375 bp, 7 predicted proteins | sample EliLak1302023Y_FD_115312 | JGI IMG/M metagenome (GOLD analysis project Ga0136641, IMG submission 115312) | Freshwater microbial communities from Elizabeth Lake, Yosemite National Park, California, USA - 13020-23Y | ecosystem: Environmental > Aquatic > Freshwater > Lake ... | reverse complement strand
GCAGAGTGGTATCGGTGGTGGCGGACGCTATGACGGTTTAATGAAAGAGATCGGCGGGCAAGACATTAGCGGCATTGGCTTTGGTCTCGGCGTCGATCGCGCGATTTTGGCACTGGAGGCGGAAGGAAAAGTTCCGGCACCAACCACGAGTGATCTCTTCTTGATTCCACTGGGAGTAGAGAGCAAGGCGCGTGTGCTGCAATTAGCTGCCGAACTTCGCGCCAGCGGTTTAATCGTTGAAGTTGCCTACGGTGATAAATCTTTGAAGTCTGCGATGAAGCAAGCCGATAAGAGTGCGGCTCGCTATAGCGCGGTCGTGGGCGAGAGTGAGTTGTCGGCCGGATCGGTGGAAGTAAAAGAGATGGCAAGTGGTGCCAGTACTTCAGTTACTCTTAGCGCCTTACCTTCATTCTTCGCGAGTAAATAGGGGATCACTTTTTTTATGATGCGCACTCACAACGCTGGCTCGTTGCGTAAGAGCGATGCCGGAAAAGTTGTCACTCTTGCTGGATGGGTGGCACGTCGGCGCGATCATGGCGGAGTTGCCTTCATCGATTTTCGCGATGCAAGCGGTTGGGTGCAAGTAGTTATTCGCGACGAAGCAGTTGCTGGCGCACTTCGCGCCGAATGGTGTCTGCAAATTACCGGTGAAGTTCTGGCTCGCCCTGCCGGCAATGATAATAGCGCAGTTCTTACCGGTGAGATCGAAATTATGGCCGACACAGTTGTTGTGTTAAGCGAAGCTGCTGCTCTGCCATTTCCGGTTGATAGTGGCGATGAAGCCAACATCAGCGAAGAGGTTCGCTTGAAATATCGCTACCTGGATTTGCGCCGTGAGGTTCCTGCAGCAAATCTGCGTCTGCGTTCGAAGGTCACTCAGACCATCCGCAAAGTCATGGAGGAAGAAGCATTTCTTGAGATTGAAACTCCATACCTAACTCGATCAACACCAGAGGGTGCGCGCGATTTTCTCGTCCCAGTTCGGCTGCAGCCAGGTAGTTGGTATGCGCTGCCACAATCGCCACAATTATTTAAGCAACTTTTAATGGTGGCCGGCATGGAGAAGTATTACCAGATTGCGCGCTGCTTTAGAGATGAAGATTTCCGCGCAGATCGCCAGCCAGAATTTACTCAATTTGATTTAGAGATGTCCTTTGTCGACCAAGAAGATGTACTCGCAATTGCAGAGAAAGTAGTTGCGCAAGTGTGGCGCGAAGTTGTCGGATTTGAAATGAAGTTGCCGCTGCCAAGAATGACTTACGCAGTCGCCATGGACAAGTACGGATCCGATAAACCAGATCTACGCTTTGAAAATACTCTGATCGAGTGCACTGAATTCTTTAGCGCGACCGAATTTCGCGTCTTCCAAGCACCGTATGTCGGCGCAATTGTGATGCCAGGTGGTGCGAGTTCACCTCGTCGCGAATTAGATGCATGGCAAGAGTGGGCGAAAGCTCGCGGTGCCAAGGGCTTGGCTTATGTTCTAGTGGGCGAAGATGGAACTTTAGGTGGCCCAGTTGCTAAGAATCTCTCCGAGAAGGAGAGTGCCGGAATTGCAGCACATTGTGGCGCAGGAAAGGGCGATGCGATTTTCTTCGCAGCGGGTGAGCGCTCTGCTTCACAGAATTTACTTGGCGCAGTCCGGTTAGAAATTGGCAAGCGCTGCAATCTGATTGCGGAAGGCAAATGGGAATTTCTCTGGGTTGTCGATGCGCCAATGTTTGAGCCAACTGATGGCGGTGGTTGGACTGCAGTGCACCATCCCTTCACCGGACCAAAGCCTGAGTTCAGCAAAACATTTGCAAAGAATCCAGCAAATGCACTGGCTTACGCCTACGACATCGTTCTTAATGGAAATGAATTAGGTGGCGGGTCAATTCGTATTCACGATCGTAAAATTCAACAGGAAGTTTTCTCAGTAATTGGTCTCTCTGATGCTGAAGCGCAGAGCAAGTTTGGATTCCTACTCGAAGCATTTAACTACGGTCCACCTCCTCATGGCGGAATCGCCTTAGGTATCGATCGGGTATGTGCACTTCTCTCAGGTTCGGACTCAATTCGCGAAGTTATCGCATTCCCTAAGACGGCAAGTGGTGGCGATCCGCTCACTGGCGCGCCGACCCCAATCACCCCTGCGCAACGCAAAGAGAGTGGAATCGACGCCGCACCATCCAAGTAGTTGATTTGCGCTAAATAGGGGAGAATCACCAAGTGCTCAAATCGCCTTTATTAGTTTTGCGTTCAATTCCAGTTGTGGTTGGAATTGCTATGAGCCTGTTACTTTCATCATGCGGAACTACTACTCAACAATATCCCGCGTTCAAAAAAGAGGGGGTTTACTTTGCGGTGCCAAATAATTGGCACGAGATCACCACCAAACAATTGAATGCACAAGAGGCCCTCGCAACAGATGCTGCTGCGAAAGATCGGGCTGCCATGGTGCAATGGCAAGATGCGTTCACAACAGATAAAACGATCACCGCAGCCGATGTCTTTAATTTGAAATCGGTTGACGCTCCTGTTGCCTTCGTGCGAGTTCGGAGTCTCTTCCCGGATGAGACAAATTCAGTATCTAATAATTCACTCCGCAACATGGTGGTACCACTCACTACGTGGGTAACTTCGCCAACTGCAAAAACTCCGGTCTATGAGATTTTCGATGATCAAGATCGCATTGAAAAGGGAGCGCGAGGAGTCAGAACTGTCTTCTCATTCACCTTGAATGGAGAGAAGCAGAGCATTGATCAGACCGCGTTATTGAGCCCGGATCGCTCCACTATCTATGTTCTACTTATTCGTTGCTCATCGCTCTGCTTTGAGAAGAACAAGTCAGCTATTACAAAAATTGCAGAATCCTTCACGGTGAGAGGCAAATAATGAGCGAGATAGAGCAGAAGCCAGTCGATACTCTCGATAAGTTCGGGAGTCGTGAGCGAGATTCTGATCGCAAAGTGCGAGTGCATCTCTCGCTCTTCGATCGCACAAAGTTCACCTCACTCTTTCTCATCACATTCCTAGTTCTGATCTGGGCCGAGATGGCCGATAATCCGATTCTGAGTTTCAACGATGCCTTAGTAAATACGCTCAACACTCGCTGGTGGCTAGTCGCACTATTGCTCGTTGAAGCCGTTCGACAGATTCACTTTGCGCTAGCTGAGCTTCTATCCAAATACCATGGATTTTGGCTGCGCTACTTTGAATTTATAGATCGCCAAGTTCATCGCCTTAGTGATTGGACGAGATATCGCTTATCCCGTGTGATCAAGGCGCTGCTCTTTGTTGCGATGTTGGCGGTAATTCTTGGTGCCGTTTACAAGGAAACTCCAGTACGAGCGCTCTTCTATGCACCTAAGGCTCTATGGAGTGCGCTACCTATGTTGGGTCAGTTGCTCTTTGCGGTTGTCTTTATCGTCATTCAATTCGTTGCGATGTTCTGGTTCTTAAGTCGTGGCGGAATTGACACTTATTTCCCTGACGACATTCGTACTCGCTTTAGCGATGTATGGGGACAAGATCACGTACTCAATCGCATCCGCGAAAACTTGCTCTTCCTAGAACGTCCCGAAGAGATTGAAAAACATGGCGGTTATGTTCCTGGTGGAATTTTGCTCTGGGGCCCTCCTGGTACAGGTAAGACGCTGATGGCTGAATCAATGGCTGGTGAAACAGGTAAGCCATTCGTCTTCGTAGATCCAGGTGCATTCAACGCGATGTTCTTCGGTGTTGGCGTTATGAAAGTGAAGTCACTCTTTAGAAAACTCCGTAAATTGGCACTGCGTTATGGAGGAGTAGTGGTCTTCTTCGATGAGGCAGATTCACTGGGAAATCGAGGCAACATCTCTAGCGGTGGGCCACAACGTTTCAACGCTAAATCACAGAGTGCAATCTTTGGCGATGCCTGTCACGGCGGTAATTACTTATCAGAGAGCGCGGTATCTATCTTGGCGCGCGAGAATTTTGTAGTTGGTGGAGCAGGTGGCCGTGGTGGCGGTGGCGGTGGAATGGGCACACTTCAATCACTTCTGACTGAACTCTCTGGCCTCAAGAAGCCACGTGGATTTTTCAATCGCATTGTTCGTAGAACTTTAGGTTTGCGTCCCAAGAATCCACCGAAGTACCGAATCTTGGTTGTTATGGCAACGAATATGCCAGAGGCACTGGATGAGGCGCTATTGCGTCCTGGCCGTATCGATCGGATGTATCGCGTTGGTTATCCCAGCAAAGCAGGGCGCATCCGTACCTACGAAGGATATCTTGCAAAGGTTTCACACTCACTTACTGAGGCTGAGATCGACAAACTTGCAACGATCACACCGTATGCAACTGGTGCCACAATTAAAGACACAATTAATGAGGCGCTCATTACTGCGATTCGTAATGGTCGTACCTCAATTACTTGGCCCGATGTCATTAAAGCTAAGCAACTTAAAGAACTTGGACCAAGTGAAGATGTGGAATACATCGAGCGCGAACGCCACGCGGTTGCAGTTCATGAGGCATGCCATGCCGTTATGGCTCATCGAGTTCGCCAACACATGGCAATTGATTTAGCCACGATCGAAAAAGGATCAGATTATCTCGGCATGGTCGCTTCGATTCCACCCGATGATCAATTCACTCGTTGGCGAACCGAATATGAATCAGACATCTTGGTTTCATTGGCATCCCTTGCCGGTGAGCGCCTTTTCTTCGATGGCGACAATTCTTCCGGCGTATCTGGCGATCTAGAGAGTGCGACCACTATTGCCTCTTTGATGGAAGGTCAGTGGGGAATGGGCTCGACTATCTCCTCACATGCAACTGCGCGTCGCTTCGAAACGGGATCACCGGGTGGAGGTAAAGGCGGCAAGAGCAAGGGCGATACTCAAGCGAATATGCGAATGGCACTTGCCGATCGCATTGAACAGAATTTGGGTGTTCTTATTGTGAAAGCAGAGGAGATTCTTAAGAAGAATCGCAATGAAGTGCTGGCGCTGGCACATGCCTTAGAGATTCATAAAACTCTCTCTGGCGAAGATGTTGCTGCCGTGATCGATGGCACAGTGGGATCAATTGTCGATGGCCGTCCCTACAAGGAGAAAGCCTTACTCGCGCAGATTGAGCGATATCACAAGGCAGCAGTCAGTGCTCACTTCGAGCACCGCACCCCTGATGTAGAAATCCCGCATATTTAGCATTCAGGACTCTCGCTATGGACTCAGGTAGGCTAATCAACATGGGTCCAGGTGGAATTGCAACGATTACTGCCAGCGTAGCTCTGCTGGTTATTGCGATCGCTCTGGGCTACGCAATTATTCGTTTGGGACGACTGATTGATGAAGTGAAGGCATCGCTGAAGACAATGACTGAAGAGGCGACACCGCTTATAGAAGAGGTCACTACAACAGTGAGTCTGGTAAATGGTCCCTTAAAGAGTTTCAATCGCATCACTAAGAATGTAGAAGATGTAACAACAAAATTTACTGACACTGCAAATAGCGTCATGGATAAGGGCGGCCCGGCTCTTCGTGTGGCTGGCGCGCTATTGAGTGCAGCGCAACTTTCCAAAGGCCGCAAAAAATCCAAGAGAGCCGAGTAGTCGCCAGCTGTGGAATCTGCTGACATCCGCGCTCGATGGCTCACCTTCTTTGAATCGGGCAACTCACTAGGGCTGGGGCACACTGTTGTTCCATCGGCCTCCTTGATTGCCGATGATCCCAATCTCTTATTAGTAAACGCTGGCATGGTGCCGTTTAAACCTTATTTTCTTGGTGAAGTAAAGCCACCGTTTCAAAGAGCTACTTCGGTGCAGAAGTGTGTTCGAACTTTAGATATTGATGAAGTTGGTAAGACCACACGTCACGCATCATTTTTTCAAATGTGCGGCAACTTCTCATTCGGTGATTACTTCAAAGAGGGAGCGATCACACTTGCGTGGGAGCTACTAACAAAGCCAACATCGCAAGGTGGTTATGGTTTTGCAGAGGATCGTCTCTGGGTAACTGTTTACAAGAGCGATGATGAAGCAGCCGACATTTGGCATAAGAAGATTGGTATTCCGAAAGAGCGGATCCAACGTCGTGACATGGCCGATAACTTCTGGTCGATGGGTGTGCCTGGACCTTGTGGTCCATGTTCGGAGATTTACTTCGATCGCGGTCCAGCTTATGGCGCCGATGGTGGACCGATCGCCGATGAGAATCGTTATCTAGAAATTTGGAATCTTGTTTTCATGCAGAATGAGCGCGGTCAAGGTGGAAGTAAAGATGATTTCCCAATTGTTGGCGAGCTTCCTGCAAAATCAATTGATACTGGTCTTGGGCTAGAGCGCACTGCCGCTTTATTGCAGGGCGTTGAAAACATCTATGAGATCGATACGACAAAAATCATTCTCAATCGCGCAAGTGAATTAACTGGCGCTAAATATGGAAAAGACCAGAACGCTGATGTTTCTCTTCGTGTGATCGCCGATCATGCTCGCACTACAGCGATGCTCATTGGTGATGGCGTTACTCCTGGCAACGAAGGTCGCGGTTATGTATTGCGTCGCATGATGCGCCGCACGATTCGCAACATGCGCTTACTCGGTGGACCAGAGAAATCTATGAATGAATTGATCGATGCGGCAATTTCAGCGATGGGACCTCAATATCCGGAGTTAGTAACGGAGAAGGCGCGAATCTCATCGGTTGCAAATTCTGAAGAGGAAACCTTTCTGCAAACACTTAAGAGCGGTACAACTATTTTTGATCAGGCAAGTGCTGCGCTTAAAAAGAGCAAAGTTTCGCAATTGCCAGCTGATGAGGCATTTAAATTGCATGACACTTACGGCTTCCCAATTGATCTCACATTAGAGATGGCCGCCGAACAAGGTTTGAAAGTAGATGAGGAAGGCTTCCGCCGGTTAATGACCGAACAGCGCGAACGGGCAAAAGCCGATGCGAAATCAAAGAAAGCCGGTCATGCCGATCTCTCGGAGTATCGCAAGATTGCCGATTCCTTCGGCCTCTCAGAATTTATTGGCTACACAAGCCTTTCGAGTGAATCGACAGTGCGCGGATTACTTACCAATGGCAAGAGTGCAAAGAGTGCCGGCGTTGGGGCAGAAGTAGAAATAGTTTTAGATCGCACCCCCTTTTATTCTGAAGCCGGCGGTCAATTAGCCGATGGCGGAACCATCAAGCTCTACGATTCAACAGTTGTTGAGATAGATGATGTGCAATCACCAGTTCCTGGAATCTTCGTGCACTCTGGCCGAGTAATTTCGGGTGCAATTGAAGTTGGCGCATCGGTTTTAGCTGAGATTGATCAAGAGCGTCGTGATGCGATCTCTCGGGCCCACACTGCAACTCACATGGTGCATAAAGCCTTCCGCGAAGTATTGGGAGAGACTGCAACACAGGCAGGTTCGGAGAATTCACCGGGCCGCTTCCGCTTTGATTTCCCAGCAACTGGCGCGGTTCCTTCTTCAGTCTTGAGCGAGGTAGAAGAGCGGGTAAATTCATTGCTCATCAAAAACTGGGAAGTAAATGTGGAGGTAATGTCACAGGATGCGGCGAAGAAGATCGGCGCGATGGCGCTCTTTGGCGAGAAGTATGGCGATCAAGTACGCGTTGTCAGTGTCGGCGATTGGGCGCGCGAACTCTGCGGCGGCACACATGTGCAGCGCAGCGGACAGCTGGGACTAGTGAAGTTATTAGGTGAGGCATCTATTGGCGCAGGTGTGCGTCGCGTTGAAGCACTCGTCGGTGCAGATGCTTATAAATTTTTAGCACGCGAACATATCCTGCTCGATTCACTCACTGAAATCATCAAAGGTGCACGTGTAGAGGAGCTTCCAGAACGCATCAATGGTTTGGTCAATCGCCTCAAAGATGTAGAGAAGGAACTTGCGACGATGCGCTCGGCAAATGCACTAAGCCAAGTGGGAGACCTGACTAAGAGCGCAGTAGTTGTGAATGGCACATCCTTTATTGGCGCGAGATTATCTGATGGGCTATCTGGCGATGATCTTCGTAAAGTCGCACTCGATCTGCGTGCTCGTATCGAGAATTGCGTAATTGCATTGATTAGCGGTGAAGCTGATAAGCCAGTCCTAGTCTGCGCAGTGAGCCCAACTGCGCAAGGTAAAGGAATTAAAGCTGGCACCTTAGTAAAGATTGGTTCGGCAGTTCTTGGCGGTGGCGGTGGCGGTAAGGATGATTTTGCACAAGGCGGCGGTGTCAATCTAGCGGCAGGTCAACCAGCCCTTGATGCAATCGCTCTTGCACTGCGCGGGTAGGAGTGATGAAATCAGGACGGCGCATTGCCTTTGATTATGGCGATACCCGAATCGGCGTTGCACTCAGTGACTTACATGCAATCCTTGCATCGCCTTTAACTGTTTTGCTCCGTGAAGATCCTGCACTGAGCGATCAACTCACAGCGCTATTTCTTGAGCACGAACCGGTTGCCATCTACCTAGGAAATCCACTTCATCTCTCTGGTGTGGCTGGAGCAAGTAGTAGCAAGGTCTCTGACTTCAAAGCGCTTCTAGAGTCAATTACTGCGATACCAGTGACCTTGATTGATGAGCGCATGAGTACTGCATCAGGTTTGAAATCTCTACGTGAGGCAGGAGTAGATAGTCGTAAAGCAAAAGAGTTGATTGATGCAGTTGCGGCGGTAGCTATCTTGGAACAAGGGATTGCGATGGAACAGAAGTAATGAAGGTTTCGATTCAATCTATTATTCGAGTCTTTCTTGCACTTGTTCTGATTGTCGTGATGACTGGTGGCTTAGTAGTCGTTCGTCGCGCAGCGATCCGAGTCGCCGATTTTCCAGCTCAGACGGCGCAGCAAGAAGTAACAATTGAAATTCCAGCCGGTGCAAGTGGCGATGTGATCGCTAAATCACTCTTTGTTGCCAAAGTAGTTGCCTCCGCGGAGAGTTTCTACCGCTTAGCTGTGCAAGATCCACGTGCGGCCACCATTGCGCCCGGCTTGCATCAGATTCAAAGACACATTCCAGCAACGGTTGCGCTCACTCAATTGTTGGATCCGAAGCGCATACCCAATCTGGTAATCGTCAAAGAAGGGGCGTGGCGCAGCGAAGTTATCACTGCGCTAATTTCTCGGGGCTTTATCCGAAGCGAGGTTGAAAAAGCGTTGAAAGTTGTAAAAGTTCCCAAGGGTTTTACATCAGTAGAGGGGATCTATTTTCCGGCACAATATTCATTTCCGACTGGGACTACGGCGCTGAGTGCGTTGCAGACCATGATTGATCGCTTTGCGGTTGAAGCGAAGACAACTGGATTATCAACGTCATCTGGAAAATTCACATCCGCACAATTGTTGACTATTGCCTCCATTGCACAGGCAGAAGGCGACCTCGGTGATTTCCCAAAGATCACTCGCGTAATCTTCAATCGCCTCAAAATCGGAATGCCGCTACAGATGGACACCACAGTTCATTACATAAAGAAGTCTCGCGGTCGAATTTTTCTCAGCCTGACTTCTACAAAGATTGATTCGCCCTACAACACCTACCTGCACTACGGCCTGCCACCAACTCCGATCGGAAACCCAGGTAGAGCAGCGATCGAGGCGGCGCTCAATCCGGCGGCAGGTGAGTGGACCTTCTTTATTACGGTGAAACCTGGCGATACTCGCTTCACTTCTTCGGCGAGCGAATTTAATAACTGGAAGAATGAGTACGAGAAGAATGCAAAGGCGGGGATATTTAAATGAGTGGGCAATTACGGGCAGCTGTTCTTGGCTCGCCGATTTCGCATTCACTCTCACCTGTACTGCATCGCAGCGCTTATGAAATCTTAGGAATTGCGGCTACTTATGACGCAATTGAGATCCAGGAGCACCAACTCGCTGATTTTGTTGCGAAGATGGATTCAAGTTGGCTTGGGGTATCGCTGACGATGCCGCTTAAAGAAGAGGTATTGAAAGTCGCTGATGAAGTTGACCCACTTGCCTTACGTATTCAATCCGCCAACACTCTCCACCGAGTGGGAGAGAAGTGGCGGGCAACAAGTACCGATGTAAATGGCTTTAGCTATGCGTTGGCGGCAAAGAGTTCAGAGAATTTCACATCAGTAGTAATCCTCGGCGCCGGTGCAACTGCTCGCTGTGCCGCGGCAGCCTTTGATGGCAAGGGCCGAAGAATTACCGTTCTGCTTCGTAGCGATTACCGTAAAGCGCAGATGCAACCATGCGTGAGCGAAGGAGAGTTGCACTTTGCAGAGTGGAACGATCGCACCGCTCTTCTTGATGCTGACTTAATCGTCAACACCACACCAGCTGGTGTCGGAGATGAGGTTGCATTCCTTCTAGATCACAAGCCGGATGCGATTTTCTTCGAAGCACTTTATAACCCATGGCCAACTCGCCTTTTGCAATCATGG
>Ga0136641_1001333_pt1 | contig 10381 bp, 3 predicted proteins | sample EliLak1302023Y_FD_115312 | JGI IMG/M metagenome (GOLD analysis project Ga0136641, IMG submission 115312) | Freshwater microbial communities from Elizabeth Lake, Yosemite National Park, California, USA - 13020-23Y | ecosystem: Environmental > Aquatic > Freshwater > Lake ... | reverse complement strand
CCACAAGGACCCGGCGGATATGCAGGTAGCTTAGGTTATGCAGGTAGCAGGGGCTATGCTGGATCAGCGGGTCCTACTGGCCCACAAGGACCTGGTGGATATGCAGGTAGCTTAGGTTATGCTGGTAGTGTTGGATATTCAGGTAGTACTGGTTATACTGGCAGTCAAGGAACTGCTGGCTATGATGGCAGTAGAGGTATAGATGGATATTCAGGTAGTACTGGTTATGATGGCAGCAGGGGAGTTGATGGGTACGATGGCAGTAGAGGTATAGATGGATATTCAGGTAGTACCGGTTATACCGGAAGTCAAGGTAATATAGGTTACTTTGGTTCTACTGGTTATACTGGCAGCGCTAGTACTGTGCCTGGATATTCAGGTAGCAAAGGTGATCCAGGCACATCTGTACGTATCTTAGGTTCTACTAGTACATCAACAACATTCGCATTTAACACAATTGATCCTACTCCAACGTTAGGTGACGGAATTTTAGTTAATGGAGTGCTTTGGGTTTACACTGGCGGTGGACCAGTAACTGGTTTTGAAAATGTTGGTAATATACAAGGCCCTACTGGATATACTGGTTATACTGGTAGTCAAGGTAATATAGGTTACTTTGGTTCTACTGGTTATACTGGTTCAGGTGGATCTATTGGTAGCACTGGTTATACTGGTAGTCAAGGTTGTATTGGTTACTTTGGTTCTACTGGTTATACTGGTTCAGGTGGATCTATTGGTAGCACTGGTTATACTGGTAGTCAAGGTAATATAGGTTACTTTGGTTCTACTGGTTATACTGGTTCAGGTGGATATTTAGGTAGCACTGGTTATACTGGTAGTCAAGGTAATATAGGTTACTTTGGTTCTACTGGTTATACTGGTTCAGGTGGATATTTAGGTAGCACTGGTTATACTGGTAGTTCTGGTTATTGGGGAAGTGTAGGCTATACCGGATCACAGGGTAATATAGGTTACTTTGGATCAACTGGTTATACTGGATCACAAGGTAATATAGGTTATTTTGGATCTACTGGATATGCCGGTTCAGGTGGGTATTTAGGCAGCACTGGTTATACTGGATCACAAGGTAATATAGGTTATTTTGGATCTACTGGATACACTGGATCACAGGGTTGCATTGGTTATTTTGGTAGTACTGGATATGATGGTAGCCAAGGTAATATTGGTTATACTGGATCAGTTGGATATACCGGATCACAAGGACAGGGGTTTACATTTTTAGGACAGTGGCTTAACGGTTATAGTTATGTTCCGTATGATGTAGTAATTTTTGGTGGTGAAAGCTATGTAAACATATTGGCCACTGATTTATATTTGCCCAGTCATGAACCAAATTGGACTAAAATACTTAATAGAGGCGATACTGGATACACCGGATCACAGGGCATCACTGGATTTACTGGTAGTAAAGGAAATGTTGGATATACTGGCAGTAGAGGATATATTGGGTCACTTGGTTATGCAGGATCAGTCGGATATCAAGGATCACAAGGATTCAAGGGCGATACTGGTTACACTGGTAGTCAAGGTTCTGGATTACAAATTAGTGGATACGTAGGTTCTTCTGGAGCGCTGCCAAACCCCTATGGTGGAAGCATAGGCACAATTTATGCCAGTGGTGATAATTCACATTTATGGATATGGGTAGGTGCAATGTGGGTAGATTTAGGTGCTATTGGGTATACTGGTAGCTATGCTGGCGGCGGCGGGGGTGGCGGCATGGGCGGAAGTCCTAATTTAGATGGAGGGACTCCAAGTTCCAACTACGGCGGGATTGCCAGCATTTGCGGCGGCGGTGTTTCTATATAAATATTAGAATACGTAGTTAAAAGGTAATCATGGCCGTACAAATTCAACTTAGACGAGGAACCGCTGCTGAATGGGCGTCAACCGCAACTAATCCCATACTCGCAGTCGGCGAGATGGCCCTTGAAACGGATAGTAATAAGTTTAAAATTGGTGACGGATATAGGCATTGGAATGATTTGCCTTACGGCGGAATTCGTGGTCTTGATGGTCCATCTGGCCCATCTGGCCCATCAATTGCTGTTCAAAACGTATTGTATGTAAGTAAAAGCGGTAATGATTCATACGATGGAACTACATTAGGATTTTCTAAACTAACAATTCACGCAGCATTAGCAATAGCTACTCGAGGAACCACAATTTTTGTTAAATCTGGGGATTATACTGAGATTAATCCTATGATTGTTCCTGATTTTGTATCAATTATAGGGGATAATTTACGTAGTGTAACAGTACGCCCACAAACTGTAACGTCTGATTTATTCCATGTAAACAATGGATGTTATATTGCTCATATGACCTTCAAAGATCATATTGCCCCAGCTGCCGCCATTGCATTTCCAGCTGACGGTTCTGCAGGAGTTATTTCCACCAGTCCATATGTACAAAACTGTACTAGTATGACCACAACCGGTACTGGTATGCGTGTTGACGGCAACCTAGCATTGGGCACTAAGAGCATGATGGTTGATGCATACACACAATACAATCAAGGCGGTGTTGGTATTCACATGCTTAACAGTGGCTATACTTCCTTAGTATCAGTGTTTACTATATGTTGCGATAAAGGATTCTTATGTGAATCTGGCGGATTTTGTTCAATTACAAATAGTAATAGTAGTTTTGGTAATTATGCTTTGTACGCAGATGGTGTTGGTGCTGTTCGATATGAAGGAAAAATAGTTGGGGATAGTACTGGCCGAATATTTACTGTTACCAATTTAACCAGTGTGCCATCAATTGGTGATGCATTGGGTTTTGGTGATGGCAATTATTATACAATTGCATCAACTGGTGAATTAACTATTGGAAATACAGTAGTCACATATCCAAGTGTAAGCGCGGAAAGTGCAGGGTATAGAAACGCCAGGCAAATTATATTGAGTGAATTAACTACTCTACAAGTTAAAACTATTAATTATGTATTAAAAACATATCCCGGTTTTGACTTTAATCAATTTAAATGCAGTAGGGATGTTGGAACTATACTAAGATCTATCTGTTATGATATGGTTTTAAACAGTAATTACCAAACTGTATTAGCAGGGAATAGTTATTATCGAGCAGTTAGTTCTCCAGTAACAACATTACAAAAAACTCAAACTCAGGCAGTAATGGTTTATTTAAAGGCTAAAGTATTGGCATTATTAACTGCTGGAGCTGCATATACTAGAGTATCAAATTTATTTGATGTAATAATTAATATTTTTCAAAATGGTACAGGGGTATCTCCAGCGTATCAATTTAATCCACCAACAAACGCTACATCGGCTACTATAGACGCGGTTGCTCTACTACAGGCCAATAAAGAATTTATCAAAGAAGAGACCAATTATTATATTGACAACTTTACATATAATACTGCCACTTGCTATAGAGATACTGGATTGATTGTTGATGCAGTATCTTATGATTTATTATATGGCGAGTTTAGTCAAAGTACGTTTGCAGGATTGCAGTATTGGAATCAAGATGTTGGGTATACTGGACAAATAGTGGACCAAATTACTACGTTGACTAATGCTATTTCTTATATTAAAAGTCAGTCTTTAACTGCTATTTCTGGAATAAGTTCAACAGCTACTAGCAGGATAACCAGTTTATTTAATACACTTACAAATATAGTTGTAAATGGCCCAATAGGTATAACTGATCGCATTATACCCAATTCAGATGCATTGACTGATCCTGGAATTGTATCAGCATATAATACATTGATATCAAATCAAACTGCTATTGCAGATGCTACTATAAGCTATATTAATACAACATTTAGATCATATAATACTGCTACCTGTTATAGGGATGTAGGTTATATGATAAGAAGTATAGCATTTGATTTATTACACAGCGGGAATAGACAAACTGTTCAGGCTGGAGTATATTATTATGGGTATGATACTACTGCAACCGTAATTAATAACGAAGTTCCACAAACCATTGCTGCTTATAAATTTTTAAATAAATTGTCAAAAGATATAGTAATGGGCAAGGTAACTAGTTCAACTTATCAGCAACTAGTGTTGCCAGTTACCAATACAAATACTGCTACCGCAACACAAACTATAGCAATAGATGATATTGTGACAAATATTACCAATATAGTTAGATATGGACCTAGGGTTGCTGGCCCAAAAATACCAATACCATTAACTGCAAATACAAATACTAATACCGTTAATTCTTTTAATGCTTTGCAGAGTAACAGAGCATTTATACAAGCAGAAACTGTTGCATATATAAATGCAAAGTTTGTTAATGTTGTTTACGATGCAGCTCTTTGTAAAAGAGATGTGGGCTATATAGTTGATGCTGTAACGTACGATCTAATGTATGGCGGCAATAGTCAAACAGTTGTTGCGGGTGAGGCATACTATGACGGCGCAACATTGAGAATATCTTCAAGTGAACAGCCAGCTACTGCTGCTGCCTATTATTTTATATCTACAATATTGCCAAGCATTGTTACTAATACATTAATAAATCCGCCGCAGCAATACGATACCATACAATATAATACCAGTACTTCAGTATTTTCTACTGTGGCCGAAGGTAATACAGTGGCTGAATTGTTGAGAATCATAGCTCAGGTAGTGGACGAAGCATTCACTTGCCAAGTAACTATAGCAGAAAATATAACAACTACCATTGGAAATAATTCAGTAGTTACTTTCCAAACATTTAGTCAAATACAAAGTTCTGCTCACAACTTTGAATGGATTGGCGCAGGAACAAATATAGATGCTGCTCTTCCATATTTAGGTGGGGTCCCAATCACTGAAAATCAAGCAGTGGCAATTAATGGCGGTAAAGTTTATTTTACAGGAACTGACCAAAAAGGTAATTTCCAAATTGGTAACGAATTAACGATAAATAATAATCTAGGGACTATTTCTGGAAGAACATTTACAAAGAGCTTGTTTGCGGTAATGACGCCGTATATATTAGCGATAGGAGCATAAGAATATGGCAACCGCAACATTACCGTTAAATTCGTTTAAAACAAAAGCACTAGAATTGACTACTGCCACCACTACGGTATATACAACACCTGCAGGTGTTACAACTATTGTACTTGGAGCACAGGCTACTAATCTTATTGACAATCCAGTTACAGTAAAATTTGCACTAACTTTGAACGGTGCAGAATTTATTCTTTTAAGAAATTTTGAAATTCCAGCAAATGATGCTGCTGATGTTATCACAGGAAAATTAGTTGTTCCTTCTGGTGGTATAATAACGGCCAGTGCTGGTACAAACCATGGTGTTAATTTAGTATTCAGTATATTAGAAACAAGCAATGAGTAAAAGTAGACTTCTCAGTGGCCGGGTAAAGAAAGTTTCTGGCAGTCAACTTAACCCTGCCCGTTACAAATACCTAGATCTAAGCAATGCTGAACCAGATCTAGGATTACCAGGCTCTGACGGCTCAGTATTAATTTCAACAAATACTGGTACTAGAGTATGGACACATACACTAACTAACATAACATTAACAAGTGCCACTGTTACCAATAACCTATATGTAAATGGCGATGTATACAGTAATGGCGGCTCCCCACTTTATACTCCTAGAATAACGATAAGTACATTAGCACCTACGGGTGCTAGGGTAGGTGATTTTTGGATTGATACTGAAAATGGAGTTGAATTTCAGTATGTACAAGACGGCAGTAATTTTTATTGGATACAGTTTACAGGTATTTAAAACATGGCAACTTTAGGATTTCCCAGAAACCCCAGTACAGGCACACAATATACAGTAGGTGCCAGGACCTGGGTATGGACTGGGCAAGGCTGGAAAGTTGACAGCGGATCAACTGCTCTTAATAATTTAAATGTTTCACAACTTAATGTAACGACATCGACAAATTCTACAGGTACTAATTCAGGTGGGTTAATAGTATCAGGTGGAGTTGGGATTGGAAAAGCATTATATGTAAATACAACCAGTTTTATAGCCGGCTCTGAAATTATTACTAGTGCAACTATAAACACATTTGCAACTAAAACTATTATTACTGCTGGCACTGATACTGCCGTTAATACCAGTACTGGACAAGTTACGATTTGGAATACCAGTACATTACAATCTGTTACTGGCAGGGGTGCTAGAACTAATAATGCTATATCAATTACTAATGCTACAAATTCAACGGCATCTACCAATGGAGCATTGATTGTCACCGGCGGCGTTGGCGTTGGCGGCGATTTATTTGTTGGCGGAAAAATTGTTGCCCAAGAATTGGACATACAATATACCACAATTACAACTACTATTATCCAAACAGATGATATAATTCAAACCTACAATACCACTAATGCAAATTCAACTAATAGTGGTGCTTTACAAGTTTCAGGCGGTGTTGGTGTTGGGAGAGATCTATATGTTGGCGGTAATATTACTGTTTCCAGTATTTTTATACCACCTAGTACAACTACAAATTCTTTAATATATGCTCCAATAGCCATATTCAATGAAAATTCGTCAACATCTGTTAGTAGCGGGGCGCTAACAGTTTTGGGTGGAGTTGGAATTTCAAAAGATTTATATGTTGGCGGAAAATTAAATGTTGGGGGATTGCAGGTATTAACATCTGGTGACGGAAATACTGGTTACGTTAGTAGAATTAATGCTGGAGATGATATATCAGTATCCACCAATACAGGGGCAGTTACAGTAAACGATATTAGTACATTACAATCAGTTACTAATAGGGGTAACTCAACTACTAACAATTTATATGTAACCAATAATGATAATTCAACATCTAGCGATACTGGTGCTTTACAAGTTACTGGTGGTGTTGGTGTTTTAAGAAATATATATGCTGGTGCAACCGTATCTGCACGTGATCTTAACGTAAGGAATAATTCAACTATAACTGGAAATTTATCAGTTGGTTCAGTCGTAGTTAATTCTTCTGATGATGCTTATGATAGCACCAGTTCTGGAGCACTTCGCATACTAGGTGGCGTTGGTGTTGCTGGAAACGTTTATGCTGGCGGAGACATGTATGCTAGGGGATATAGGGTAAACACTGCAACTTTTACTGGTGGTGTTTTAATTAATAACACTAAAATACTCAGTACAGAAACATCTACATCAACAAACAGTGGTGCTTTACAAGTTGTTGGCGGTATAGGTATAGGTGGGGATCTATACGTTGGTAATTCTGGTAGTTTTAATTATATTACTGTAAGAGGATCTACAACTTCTACCGTAACAGGGGCATTAAATGTTGACACTCTTTTAGTAAAAAGTTCTGCAAATTCAATCAGCACCAATACTGGAGCATTGGTAGTCACTGGTGGTGCTGGAATTGGTGGAGCATTATATGTAAACACAACTAGTTTTATTTCCGGTGCTGAAATAATTACCAGTGCAACCATAAACAAATTTGCATCTAAAACCATAATAACTGCTGGTACCGATACTGTGGTAAACACCAGTACTGGACAAGTTACAATTTGGAATAAAAGTACACTACAAACAATCACTGATAGAGGCAGTTCCACAAATCATGCCATCATAATTACTGACACATCTACAGGCGCTTTACAAGTAGTGGGCGGAGTTGGCATTGGGCAAGATTTAAATGTTGTTGGTACAGTCACTGGAAGTAACTTGCAGGTTACAGGATATGATCATGTATCAACTGTCAGTGGTTATCTAGACGTTGGAATATTAAAGATAACTGCCCCGCCTATTGATTATTTTGATGCAAGTTCAACTGATACCGGAGCGTTTCAAGTATTAGGCGGGGCTGGGATTGGATTAAATCTTTGGGTGGGTAGGAATGTACATATAGCTGGTACAGCATATATGAACAATGCTGAAATACTCACTACTCAAAGTGGTTTTTCCAGTAATTTGGGTATATCAGTTGTTAATCAGAATTTAAGAGTCAATACATCTACAAATGCCTATTCAACTAACACTGGGGCATTACAAGTTTTAGGCGGGGTTGGTATTGGTGGTAATGTTTGGGTAGGTGGTGATATTTACACCAGAGGACAACAAGTACTCACACAATCTAATGTTAATCAATTTGCAAATCAAACAACAATTTACGCAGGAACTGATACAGCAGTTAGTTCGAGTACTGGTGTTATTACTATTTGGAATACTAGTACACTACAAACAGTTACTGATAGGGGAAATTCAACTACTAACATAGTTTTAATTACTAACACCACTACTGCAATTAACACATACTCGGGTGCTCTACAAGTTGCTGGTGGCGCAAGTGTTGTTAAAGATATGTATGTTGGTGGGAACTTATATCAACAGGGCAGTCAGGTTGTTACATTTGCCAATACAGGATCTTTATTATCATCAGCGGCACAATATTCTTCAACTGCTGGATTTGCTCTAAGTTTTAATACTAACACATTAGTCAGTGTGGCAATTAATGCTACTACAAGTTCATTTGCCACAACTTCTGGATATGCATTAAACTTCAATACTGGTACACTAGTAAACATATCAGTTTATTCATCATCAAGTACATACGCAGTTACAGCTGGTACAGCCAATGCGTTGGGCAGCGGCATTTACACCATTACTAATACTACTCCTTCAGTAGGAACAAATTCAGGTGCTTTACAAATATTAGGTGGTGTTGGTGTTGGTGGTAATTTATACGTTGGTGGCAAGATTGTTGCTCAAGAATTAGATATACAATTAACCACTATTACTACAACTTTAGTTGTAACAGATGACATAATTCAAACCTACAATACCACTAACGCAAGTTCAACCAACAGTGGAGCATTGCAAGTAGCTGGTGGCGTGGGAATTGGTAGAGATTTATATGTTGGCGGCGCGTTATATCAAGGCGGCAATCAAGTAATAACAAATGTCAATGTTAACCAATACGCAAATCAAACTACAATTTACGCAGGTACTGATACAGCGGTTAGTTCAAGTACTGGTGTTATTACTATTTGGAATACCAGTACATTACAATCTATTACTAGCCGTGGTAACACAACTGATCGTACTATTAGAATTACTAATACATTAAGTAGCACATCTTCATTTTTTAATAATGCGTTATATGTTGCTGGAGGCATTGGCGGAGATGGTGGATTTAATATCAACGGTGATGGATACTTACATGGCAATTTAAGTGTTAGTGGTTATATTACTGGTACTAATATAACATTAAATGTGCTATCTGCTAATAGTGCTACATTCTATGGTGATGCTAGTGGCAGTGGGGCATTATATGCTGGGGTACTTGGTTATACACCATTTGCCCAAACAATGGCACAATTTTCTGGTAATCTTAATGATTACATGGAAATTAATGTACAAAATATTAATTCAGGTGCTAACGCTAGCACTGACATTGTGGCAAGTGCAGATAACGTTAATACTCAGAATGCCTTTATTGACATGGGTATTACCAGTAGCGCATGGGATGGTACACAAGCAAATAGTTTTGGTAATGCTTTAGGACCCAACGACGGATACCTACTTGTTGGTGCCAATACTAGTCCGGGACTGGGCGATTTAGTATTAGGCTCAACTGGTCAAGGAACCAATGTTAGAATTGTTGTTGCAGGTGGAAATTCAAATTACGTCACTGCCATATTCAATACAGCCACTACGGACGCAATATCAACTACCACAGGTGCATTGGTTGTTTACGGGGGAATTGGCATTGGCGGCAATGCATATGTTGGTGGAGATATCTACACCAAAGGCCAAAAAGTAATCACTCAATCTAATGTAAACCAATACGCAAATCAAACTATAATTTACGCAGGGACTGATACTGCGGTAAGTGCTAATAGCGGTACATCGATTACTATTTGGAATACTAGTACACTACAGACCGTTACAAATAGAGGTAATTCAACTACTAACACAATTTTAGTTGCTAATGTCACACCTGCAACCAGCACTAATTCAGGTGCGTTACAAGTTGTTGGCGGAGTTGGCATTGGTGGTGATGTATATATTGGCGGTGCATTATATCAAAGTGGTCAGAAAGTAATAACTACTGCTACTGTTAACCAATACGCAAATCAAACTATAATTTACGCAGGGACTGATACTGCGGTAAGTTCTAACAGTGGTACATCGATTTATATTTGGAGCACTGGTACACTACAGACCGTTACAAATAGAGGTAATTCAACTACTAACGCAATTTTAGTTGCTAATGTCACACCTGCAACCAGCACTAATTCAGGTGCGTTACAAGTTGTTGGCGGAGTTGGCATTGGTGGTGATTTATATGTTGGCGGAAAAATAACTGTTGGTAATGATACATTAAGTTCTACTACAGCCACTTTTGTAAATTTAAATGTTACAAATACT
>Ga0136641_1001332_pt1 | contig 10382 bp, 10 predicted proteins | sample EliLak1302023Y_FD_115312 | JGI IMG/M metagenome (GOLD analysis project Ga0136641, IMG submission 115312) | Freshwater microbial communities from Elizabeth Lake, Yosemite National Park, California, USA - 13020-23Y | ecosystem: Environmental > Aquatic > Freshwater > Lake ... | reverse complement strand
GTTTAACGTTGGCTCACTTACCAACGAGGCAAAGTCTAGGGAGTGCTTGGCAGATGTACTAGGGGATAAAAATACCTAAAGTGCTCAAAGATATAAAAAGTAGATGCCCTGAAAATTAAATGTCTTTTAAATCAAGACTATTGCGGCATCAAAAATATTCATGACTGCAGAAGAATCAGAAACTTCTTACAGGGAATCCCCTAAAGGATTTGTTGCTAATAAAGCAAAAGTTAGTCTTGTGCTGTAATCAGATTGAGAATCTCAGCAGCAGCAGCAAGACCACAGGCTGCAGTTACCATCACAGTAGAGCCGTAACCAGTGCAAGCTAGGCCGCCACTTGCTGTGCCAGCACGTGGTTCGTGCGAATAAATAGCGCGAATCCCAATATGTTTCTTGAGGTTTCTGGAAAAGCCATGATCTTGTCTAAGTCCTTGGCGCACCTTTGCCAATAATGCGTCTTGCTCAGTGCGAGAGAGATCATCACAACGCACAGAAGTTGGATTAGACTTTCCACCCGCTGCACCACACATTACTAGTGCACGACTATTTTTAGTAGCCCACACTGATAAAGCAATTTTGGTTTGGACTGAATCTGTGGCATCTAGTACTAAGGCATCTTTTGGTATTAGGACATCTAAATTTTCTGGCGTTAGAAATTCATCACAGGGTGATAATTTAATCTCAGGATTAATCTGTAAGATACGCTGAGTCATGGCCTCTACTTTGGCTTTACCGTACTGCCCTTCTAAAGCATGCAGTTGGCGATTGGTATTGCTCTCTGCGATGTGGTCAAAGTCAATTAAGACGAGATGCCCGATACCGGTTCGGGCTAAAGCCTCGGCAGCCCAAGAACCGACCCCGCCCAAGCCGGCAACGACTACCGTGGCATTGCGAAAGCGCTCACGTAGCTCTGGCCCATAGAGTCTTGTGACCCCACCAAAACGACGATCTTCCATGCTTTCTGCTAACTTGTCTTCTACCATAGCTTCTCTTTATACTGAATAAATGGATTCCATTGCTCAACTTCGCAAAAACTATACCTTTGGTCAGCTTTCTGAAACCGATGTTCCAGGCAATCCTTTGCCTCTTTTTAAACTCTGGTTTGACCAGGCCGTAAGAGCAGAGTGCCCCGAACCCAATTCTATGACCTTAGCTACGGCTGATAAAGCTGGCAATCCATCAGCTCGTATTGTCTTACTAAAAGGTGCTGACGAAAATGGCTTTAGCTTTTTTACTAACTATAAAAGCCAAAAAGGCAAAGAATTAGCAGTTCGCCCTCAAGCTGCTCTCCTATTTCATTGGCATGAGCTTGAGCGCCAAGTCCGCATTCAAGGAGTCGTAGAACGTATAAGTGCTACTGAGAGTGATGAATACTTCCACTCTCGCCCTTCAGCATCACGAATCGGTGCCTGGGCTTCGCCGCAAAGTTCAGTCATTCCGAATCGTGTATTTTTGGAGGAGGCCGAGGAACGTTTCAAATTAGAGTTAGGGGATGCGCCACCTCGTCCCGAGCATTGGGGTGGTTACCGCTTACGCCCCACTGAAATTGAGTTCTGGCAAGGTCGCCCTTCCAGACTTCATGACCGCATCCATTACAAATTAGATGGAGCAACTTGGCAGATAAGCCGCCTAGCCCCTTAAGAGTATTGCGGTGCTATTAGCGCTTTAAATTTCGCTCTGAACTTTGCTAATTTAGGTGCAACGACTGCCCTGCAATATCCTTGATTGGGGTGTTGCACAAAGTAGTTCTGGTGATAATCTTCAGCCGGGAAGATTGTTGGTGCAACATCAATCTGTGTCACGACAGGCTTAGAATAAATTCCAGAATCATTCAGCTCTTTTACCACCTCATGTGCAGTTCTATTCTGCTCATCACTGTGCGTAAAGATCACTGATCGATATTGAGTACCATGGTCATTACCTTGATAGTTCAGTGTAGTGGGGTCATGAATCACAAAGAAAATTTCTAATAGATCTCTAAATGAAATGACTTGTGGATCAAACATAACATCCACAATTTCAGCATGACCGGTAACCCCAGTGCAAACAGCTTCATATGTAGGATTAGGCCGGGGACCCCCGGCATATCCAGAAACAACCGATTTCACTCCAGTAATTTGCTGGTAAACAGCCTCAAGACACCAAAAACATCCACCGCCCAAGGTGGCCTGCTCTAGTAAGGGCTTATTTTTATCAAAAGTTTCATTCATGGCTTTATCCTAATGCCTTATTCTTATATTTGCCAACTATAAAAATTATGAATCGTTTCACTATCCAGCTTGATGAAATCAAAGCAGCCTATGCTGCTGAATCTAACCCTACTCTTGAAGTGAGGTTGGAGCGTATTGGTCAAATCGAAAAGATGATTAAGGCCAATGAAGAGAAAATCTGCAAAGTACTCTCTGCTGATTTTGGAGTTCGCCATCCGATTGAAACCCGCCTTGCAGAATTTCAAATGGTATATCAAGGTTGCAAGTACATGCGCAAACATCTTAAAGAATGGATGAAGCCTGTGCAAGTAGAAACTCCTTACTATATGGGGTCTTCAGAAGCGTGGACTGAAAGTCAATCGATTGGGGTTGTTGGCATCATGAGCTCGTGGAATTACCCAATTCAATTAGCACTCGTTCCTGCAATTGCTGCCATAGCTGCTGGCAATCGGGTTTGGCTAAAGCCTTCTGATCGCTGCTCCCGTACCTCGGGATTTTTAGCAGGCTTGATTCAAGAATATTTTCATCCTAGTGAATTTTGTGTCACTACTGGTGGTATCGATGTAGCTGAACAGTTTGCTGCGTTGCCATTCAATCACCTGCTCTTTACTGGTTCAGAGAACATTGCCAAAAAAATAATGCGTGCTGCTGCTGAAAACCTTACGCCAGTGACCCTGGAGCTTGGTGGTAAAACACCAGCCATCATCGATTCCACCGCCAAACTCCAGGAAGCGGCAGCTGCCATTATTTATGGCAAATTACTGAATAGTGGTCAGACCTGCATTGCGCCAGATTACGTTCTGATTGAACAAGGTAGTCAAGATGCTTTTGTTCAAGCACTTCAAGCTGCTGCCCAATCACAATTTAGCAATCCCGATGAACTTACTGGCCCAATTGATGATGATCAATTGCAATACTGGCAACATCTAGTGAGTGATGCTGTAGATCGTGGCGCAAAAGTGATTCCCTTATTAAATAGTCCCTCTGCTAGCACAAGAAGATTTGAGCCTGTTGCACTATTGGATGTATCGCCCGAGGCTCGCGTTCTGCATGAAGAAATATTTGGACCTATTCTGCCAATAGTAAGTGTTGCAGATACTGCTGCAGCTATTGCTTATGTTAATAAAAGGCCTAGCCCATTGGCGCTCTACTGGTTTGGTAAAGATAAAAAGAATATGCGGCGTATTTTAGAAGAGACTCACTCTGGTGGTGTCACCGTTAATGACACCCTATTACATGCAGCAGTTGAATCCTTGCCCTTTGGTGGAATTGGTGCCAGTGGTATGGGCACTTATCATGGCAAAGCTGGCTTTGATACCTTTAGTCACCAAAAGCCAATACTGGAAGTGCGCGGCTTATTGGGTAGTAATATTTTGAAGGGGATTAAACCTGCTCGCCCACCCTATGGGAAGAATACAGAGCGTCTTCTACGCAGACTAAAGTAATTAATTCGGGAAAACCCTTGTAATCACCCTCTCAAACTGTCATAATAAGAGGCTTTTTTAAGTAATTTGATTCATCGCCCCCCAGCTATATTTCAGCGTATCGTTTAGAAGTTATAAACACCAAAGATAAAAAACGCGCTGCCGCCTGCCTGATGGTCGATGCCTTTGACCATCGCACCCCATAAAACCATGGGTGCAACATACGGAGACATCCCTTTGAGGGGATGTACAATAGCATGACTTTTTCTAAAGAAACTAAACACGAGTCAACAGACTCAAAGCCTTCTGGAATGACATTCCAGTCTTTCGCCCTAGCGGCCCCACTTCTTAAAAACGTGGCTGAATTGGGTTTTACCCAACCTACCGACGTGCAAGCTGAGGTTATTCCTGCAGCTTTGGCTGGTAGTGACTTATTGGTCAGTAGCCAAACTGGTAGCGGTAAAACCGCAGCCTTTTTGTTACCTTTGATTAATCAACTCATCGAAGCCAACCTAAACAGTTCGCCTGTACCAGGCCGCGCACAACCTAAAGTGTTAGTGCTCTGCCCTACCCGTGAATTAGCTCAACAGGTTACCGCCGATGCTGTGAACTTAGTTCGTGGCATGAAAGGTATCCGTATTGCAACCGTCATGGGTGGCATGCCTTATGGCAAGCAAATCCAAACTCTGAAAGGTGCCTTGTTAGTTGTTGCAACTCCAGGTCGTTTACTCGACTTGTGTGACAGCAAAGCAATTCGCCTAGATGATGTAAAGCAACTCGTTATCGATGAAGCTGATCGCATGCTCGACATGGGATTTGCGGATGATCTCGAGGCAATTGACAAGCGTTGTTCAGGGCGCAATCAGACTTTAATGTTCTCTGCGACCTTTGCACCCAAGATTATGTCTTTAGCTAATGCCTTAACTACTGATGCTAAGCGCATTGAACTTGCTCACGCAGGTGAAAAGCATGCCAACATCGAACAGAAGCTGCATTGGGCTGATAGCATGTCACACAAGCACAAATTGCTAGAACACATCTTGGCTGATGCTACTTTGGATCAAGCAGTAGTGTTTGCTAGCACCCAAGTTGAAAGCGAAAAGATCGCTGACACATTGCGTGCTAATGGCTACGAAGCTACTGCGCTCCATGGTGCAATGCCTCAAGCTGTCCGTATGCGTCGCCTAGAGTCATTACGTAAAGGTCATACCAAGATTTTAGTAGCGACTGATGTAGCGGCACGTGGTATTGATGTTCCACGCATAAGTCACGTAATTAACTTTGGCTTGCCAATGAAACCAGAAGACTACACGCACCGTATCGGTCGTACTGGGCGCGCTGGTCGCAATGGAGTGGCTATTACTTTGGTTGAACATCGTGATCGCGCCAAGATTCGCAATATCGAGCGCTTTACACAGCAAGATATCGTAGCATCTGTGATAGCCGGCCTTGAGCCACAAGCAAAGCCTAGCTTTGGTGGTGGCGGTGGTCGTAATGGTGGCGGTGGTGGTCGCTCAGGTGGTGGTGGCAATCGTTCTGGTGGCGGTGGTGGTCGTTATGGCTCAGGCGCACGCTCTGAATCTCGCTTTGGTGGCGGTGGTGGCTCTGGCGGTGGTAATCGCTCAGGCAATCATTTCGAAGCACGCTCACCTGATTCACGCTCCACTGACTCACGTCCAGCGCGCTCTACTGATTCACGTCCTGTACGGTCTACTGATTCACGTCCTGCACGGTCTGCCGACTCACGTCCAGCGCGTTCTGATGACTCACGTCCTGCAGGTCCACGTTTTGCTAAACCAAAGTCTGGTGGTCAACGCCGGAACTTTAGCGGTAGCTAAAAATGATTCGCCGTAATCGTCTCCGTTCTGCATGGAATCGAGTCGGTTCCGGTGAAATTCATCGGGCGCCGCTAACGTGGCAGCCTTGGCTTAGTGATACTGGGTCACTCACCCAAAAAATTGAGAACGCAGTTGGTCAAAAACTAGAAGTCCAAGTTTTGCGCGATTGCCCCCAATCACTGAATAGCGACGAAAGTCGCTATTTCCGTTTCAAGATTAGACGTTGTAGAGTACGTGAAGTCCTTTTATGCGTTAACAATATTCCCGTAGTAATGGCGCATAGTGTTATTCCTATCTTAAGCTCTAGCGGCAGCAATCATGCCGTTCTTTGCCTAGGTGCAAAGCCTTTAGGCGCCGTGTTGTTTGCAAAAACACGTAAATACTCCAAAGTAAAACCCCCGCGAGAGATTGCCCGCCTAGATAAAAGTAGTGCCTTGTGGAAGCGATGCTCCAAGAATTACATGGGATTGAGTTCACCCTTATGGGCTCGACGTACCCTCTATCAGCTAAAGGGTCATCCAATACTGGTTAATGAAATTTTCTTACCAGCTTTACTAGGTCTCTTAAAAACTTAAATCATTAACCACGCTAAGCTGGCTTTAATGAGGGCTTCATCACCAGCCTCGGTAATAAACACATCACCAAAGCCAATCATCTGTGCTGCATTCGCAATATTGTGATGCGAACACAAAGCGCTCGCACTTTGAAGACCTTGTGGAAATTGATCCTTCACAATTTGACCTAAATACCGCACTGCCTCAGAAGAGGTCATTAGCCAGAGAGTTTTTGAAAAATCAATTTCACGAATCACATGCCAAGCTGGGTTACTCAGATCCAAAGGTATGCGAGTGTATGTGGAGATCGCCTCTACTGTTGCCCCTGCTGTTACTAAGGTATCGGCCAGCCATTCACGGCCACCCTCACCTTTGAAAATAACGACCTTCTTACTCTTCCAATCCCAGCCCAGGGCTTGAAGCTCTTGCCATAATCCCTCTGAATCCCACTGCACATTACTATTGGGGATCAATATTGGGGTGGGGCTTTTTTCCAGACCAATACCATGGTTGTGCAACGCAAGCTTACTGCTGCCACCCATCACCCCAATCGGGATAATCTTCTTTGAAAATTCTTGCCAATCACGCTCTAGTAAACGCATAACGCATTCAATTGCATTAGGACTCACAAAGATCGCTAGATCTGCATCTTTTAAAGTGGTGACAATATGGTCTGCCAGTTGATCATCTGTTTTCGGGATGATTGTCAGTAGAGGAAGTGAGACTATTTCTGGGAGACTGCGCTTAGCAACTCCGCTTTGCTCAATACTATTAGTCAGTACCTCAATCAATTGACGAGCCTGGCCGCTCGGCCTAGTGACGATGATCGTTTTAGTTCTCATCGCTAATGAGATTTCTATTTAGAAAATTTAGGAATTAAATCTGCTGCACCCTGTGCCAATAAATCTTGAGCGACAGTAAGCCCTAATGCCTCTGCATCCTCAATCGACTCTACTCTGGCATTGCCATTAGCGATGCAAATCGCCTTGCCATCAACACTTGCCACAAAAGAACGAATTTGCATCTGACTCTGGTCCCATATCGCATGGGCTGCTAAGGGCACTTCACAGGAGCCGCCGAGCTGACGAGACACCATTCGTTCTGCAGAAACGGCAAACAGGGTTGGCAAATCAGTTAAGGGAGCAAGCCATTGCTTAATATTGGGGTGTTTACTTAGGGTCTCAATACCTAAAGCACCTTGACCAGCAGCTGGCGTGTATGGGTCATAAGGAAGATAAGTGCGAATCCGACTCTCTAAACCTAAACGCTTTAATCCTGCGGCCGCCAAAATGATGGCTTGATATTCACCGCGATCTAGTTTACCCATGCGTGTATCCAAATTACCGCGTAAAGGATGAATTTCTAGATGTGGAAATTTTGCTCGCAGCACTGACTCACGACGCAAACTTGAAGTTCCTACGATCGCTCCTTTCGGTAAGTCTTCAAGACTGGCATAGTCATTCGAAACAAATGCATCACGTGCATCTTCTCTGGCCATGACACAAGCAAGCTCAAATCCCTCTGGTATCACCATCGGAACATCCTTTAGAGAATGAACAGCCAAATCAGCACGGCCATCCTCAAGAGCAGTTTCGAGCTCTTTGACAAAAAGGCCCTTGCCACCCACCTTAGACAGGGCTTGATCCAAAATCTGGTCTCCACGGGTAGTCATACCCAAAATCTGGACATCGCAGTCTGGATAGAGCTTTTTGAGGCAATCCCGGACGTGTTCTGCCTGCCACATGGCTAGCCGACTCTCACGGGAAGCGATAACTAGACGCTTAGGAGACGCCAAAGGGGGAAAATTTAAGGTTTGGGACATAGCATTTAAAATAATAAAAGACGTACATCAATATACTGTGTTTATGAGCTCATCCAAAAATTCCTTAGACAACAAAGCCCAAGCTTGGTCAGCCCGTTTCAACGAACCGGTCGACGAACTTGTTCAGCGTTATACGGCCTCGATTGGCTTTGATCAACGCTTTGCGATGGTCGATATTGCCGGCTCCCTAGCCCATGCCCAGATGTTGGCTACCCAAAAGATCATCAGCGCTCAAGACTTAGCAGATATCGAGAAGGGGATGGCTCAAATTAAGAGTGAGATTGAAGCTGGCCAATTTGAATGGCAATTGGCACTAGAAGATGTACATCTCAATATTGAAGCCCGCTTAACTGCCCTAGTGGGTGATGCAGGAAAACGTTTGCATACTGGTCGCTCACGTAATGACCAAGTAGCTACTGATTTACGTCTGTGGTTGCGGGGTAGTGTTGATGAGATTGCTGCTACTCTCCAAACCTTACGGGCTGCACTATTGGATTTAGCAGAAAAGCATGCTGGCACGATCATGCCTGGTCATACTCATCTACAGGTTGCACAACCCATTACCTTTGGTCATCACTTAATGGCTTACTTTGAAATGTTTAGTCGCGATGCCAGTCGCCTGACTGATTTGCGTGCGCGCTTTAATCGTCTGCCTTTAGGTGCGGCAGCTTTGGCAGGCACCAGCTACCCAATTGATCGCGAACTGGTTGCGAAGACTTTAGGCTTTGATGGCATTTGTAATAATTCTATAGATGCTGTATCAGATCGTGACTTTGCGATTGAGTTCTGTGCGTTTGCATCCATCTTGATGATGCACATTTCTCGCCTCTCAGAAGAGCTTGTGCTGTGGCTTAGTCCACGCTTTGGCTTTATTGATCTACCAGATCGCTTCTGCACCGGTAGCTCCATCATGCCGCAAAAGAAAAATCCTGATGTTCCTGAATTAGCGCGGGGCAAGACTGGTCGCGTCTATGGCGATCTTATTTCTTTATTAACGCTGATGAAGAGTCAGCCTCTTGCCTATAACAAGGATAACCAGGAAGATAAAGAGCCTTTGTTTGATTCAGTAGATACTGTTCAAGATACGCTGCGTATTTTTGCCGACATGATTCCTCATATCGAAGTGAAGGCGAATGTCATGAAAGCAGCTGCCGAAGAAAGTTTTTCAACGGCAACTGACTTAGCTGACTACTTAGTTAAAAAAGGTCTTGCCTTTCGCGATGCTCACGAAGCTGTTGCGCATGCCGTTAAGGCGTGTGTTGGTAGACACTGCATGCTCACTGACTTGAGTCTTTCAGAGCTACGTTTTGCTTGTGGCCTTGATAATCGCCCTGAACTAATTGGCGATGATGTCTTTGCGCTGCTAACAGTCGAAGGCTCTGTGCAATCACGCCAGCATGCTGGTGGAACCGCACCCTCTCAAGTACTTGCCGCGATCAAACGAGGTCGTGCAGACCTCTAGATGGCATGGGGTTTTGGTCTAAGCTTTCCGCTGGCATTGATCGCATAAATCAACTACTTGGCAAAGCTGCCAGCATCATGATTTTGTTGTCTTGCATAGTATCGGCAGCTAATGCCTTACTGCGCTATGGCCTAGACATCAGTAATAACTGGCCTTTAGAACTGCAATGGTATTTATTTAGTGCTGCAGTGATGCTGGGCGCAGCTTACACCCTCAAACGTAATGAGCATGTCCGAGTAGATTTAATTTATTCACATCTTTCTGATCGCGGCCGTATTTGGGTAGATTTATTTGGCTTAGTATTTTTCTTAATGCCGGCTTGTATTTTATTTTCATGGCTCTCATGGACAACTCTCTTTTATCCATCCTGGATAATCTTGGAGCATTCTCTTAACTCTGGCGGATTAGCGCGATATCCCATTAAATTCGTGGTGCCATTTGGTTTCTTTATGCTCAGCTTGCAAGGCCTTTCAGAGATCATCAAGCGTATCGGTGCGCTTAAAGGTGAAATTATCCTGCCCGCCGAAGATCTTGACTACGAAAAGCCAATCCAATGATTGCATTAGAGTGGATGCCACCGCTCATGTTTGGCGGCCTCATCGTCTTTATGTTGATTGGCTTCCCAGTGGCATTCTCCTTGATGGCTGCTGGCTTATTCTTTTCAGTCATTGCAATTAGTGAAGGCTTTTTTGGAATGCCATTTTTACAAGCCATCCCACAGCGTATCTTCGGTAGCGTGCTTGCGAACGATCTTCTTCTGGCCATTCCATTCTTCACTTTTATGGGTGCGATTCTGGAGCGCTGCGGTCTTGCTGAAGAAATGTTGGACTCGATGGGTCAACTCTTTGGAAGAGTGCGTGGTGGCCTAGGTTACTCAGTCATCATTGTGGGATTTATTCTCGGTGCCATTACGGGTACTGTAGCCGCTCAGGTAATTGCGATGGCGATGATCTCTTTACCAGTGATGATGCGTTATGGCTACAACATGCGCTACGCCACTGGCGTTCTAGCAGCATCTGGAACGATCACCCAATTAGTGCCTCCATCCCTTGTGCTCATTGTTCTGGCCGAT
>Ga0136641_1001330_pt1 | contig 10385 bp, 10 predicted proteins | sample EliLak1302023Y_FD_115312 | JGI IMG/M metagenome (GOLD analysis project Ga0136641, IMG submission 115312) | Freshwater microbial communities from Elizabeth Lake, Yosemite National Park, California, USA - 13020-23Y | ecosystem: Environmental > Aquatic > Freshwater > Lake ... | reverse complement strand
TGGTGCGTCCTGCTAAATCGACCCGAACTCCACCTGATGCATAGTGCGAAGCAGGTGCAACTGGAATCAAATCGCTTGCTGGGTTAATTCCATGCGCCAAGCAAGAGGCGTTAATGGTGGGAAATCTTTCAGCGAAATTCTTGAGGTGACGAATATCGAGCCAGACATGATCTGCATCGGTACGTACCATTTCGCGCATGATGGCAATTGCCACGATGTCGCGCGGTGCCAATTCTGCAAGTTTATGTTGGCTAGTCATAAAGCGTTCGCCATCGCTATTAAGAAGGTATGCGCCTTCGCCACGAACTGCTTCGCTAATAAGTGGTTGTTGACCTTGGCTATCTTGACCAAGCGATAAAACTGTCGGATGAAATTGAATAAATTCTAAATCGGCTACTTCAGCACCGGCGCGGAGTGCAAGTGCAACTCCATCACCGGTAGAAACTGATGGATTAGTTGTCTGCGCAAATACTTGTCCTAAGCCGCCAGTGCAGAGAATTACTGCGCGGGCTAGTGCGCGACCAACGCCATCGCGACTTCCAGCACCAATCACATGGAGAGTAACTCCGCAGACTGCGCCACTTGCATCTTTAAGTGCATCCAGCACCAGTGCATTCTCAACAACTTCAATACCTGAGTCATTTCGTACTGCGGCAAGAAGTGCGCGTGATACTTCGGCGCCAGTTGCATCTCCGCCAGCATGCAGAATGCGATTGCGTAAATGTCCACCTTCGCGAGTCAATGCCATCTCGCCAGTTTCAGATTTATCAAAGACCGCGCCACGTGCAATCAGGCGACGCACCGCTTCGGGACCTTCCGAAACAAGCACTTTTACTGCAGCTGCATCACATAAACCGGCACCGGCAATCAGGGTGTCTCGCTCATGTTGGGCCGGAGAATCACCTGGACCAAGAGCTGCTGCAATTCCACCTTGTGCCCATTTGGTTGAGCCTTCATCAACACGTGCTTTAGTTACTAATAAAACGGAGAGACCAAAAGTGCGCACTTGCAGCGCAGTTGTTAAACCAGCCACACCTGAACCGACAATGATCACATCGGCAGTTGCGCTCCAACCAGGTTGCGGGGCAAGAAGTTGCATCATGCACCTACTTCGATTGTGCTCGCTGGCAGTGCACTGGGCTTCTTCATTTCCAAATTATCGATCAAGCGCACACCATTGATCAAACCAGCCACTACTGCACGCGGATTAAGCGTATTCTCATCGGCAATTGCAAAGGAGAGTGGATCAACAACTTCTGCATAATCCAATGTAAGCAATGACTCACCACTAAGAACTTCATTGAGAATTCGCCGGGCATTACTTAAATCCTCGGCTTGTGCGGCTGCTACGAGTGCACGCGAAATAACAAGTGCTGCTTCACGATCAGTTGCAGAGAGGCGTTGATTACGAGATGAGAGTGCAAGGCCATCGCTATCGCGCAACGTAGGAACTGCCACGATCTTTACCGAAGTATGGAGTGCGCGAATCACCGCCAACTGCTGTAAATCCTTCTCACCAAAGAGAGCAAGGTATGGGCGAATTAATTCAAAGAGTCGAGTAACAACGATAGCAACACCATCGAAATGGCCAGGACGAGCTGCTCCTTCAAAAATATTTCCTAGTGCGCCGACACTAATTAATTCTGGCGCGCTGGGATAAATCTCTTCTATTTTTGGAAACCAAATGTAAGTCGCTCCTGCTTCGCGTGCCACTTTCTTATCAGCATCAGGTGTGCGCGGATATTTCTCTAAATCTTGGGGATCGCCAAATTGAGTGGGGTTAATAAAGCAACTCACTACAACTTCATCGGAGATTGAATTAGCGTGCGCAATAAGTGCAGCGTGACCGGCGTGAAGAGCGCCCATAGTTGGAACAAATGCTAATTTTTTTCCAGGAAAACGAGGCAGCTGTGCTGCGCTCTGTAATTCGATCACATCTGCTCCAGTCCAGTGGTACCGGGCTCGTTAAAGGAAATTTTACTCTCTCGAGTTCAATTGCTGCAAAAGCTCACGAATCGGCCCATGCGTCAGCAAGATCGCATCTGGTTCGATCTCAAACCATGGCGCAAGAACGAATTGACGCTCATGTGCTCGTGGGTGCGGCAGCGTTAACTCCTCGGCATAACTCAGAATCGAGCCATAGGAGATGAGATCCAAATCGAGAGTGCGCGGCCCCCATCTCTCTTTACGTTCGCGCCCCAAGACTTTCTCGATTCCGTGCAACATGGCAAGAAAATCTTGAGCAGGCAATTCGCTCTCTGCAATACAGATTGCATTAAGGAAATCATCTTGGGGTGGCCCGCCTACTGGCTTTGTACTTATGTAGGAAGAAACTTTCTGAACATCAGTTGCTTCTCGCAATAATGCAATTGCGGTATCGAGATTTTCGGCTGGGTTCCCTAAATTCGAACCTAGTGCAATAACGGCTTTCATCTCGTTGCTTCGACTGTCACAGCGATGTCACTAACGTGAGCTGACAATGGTGCAAATGGTTTATGCACTGTGACAGAGACCGATTGCGCTAACGCAAATCGCTGCAGAATCTCATCTGCAATTCTGCCAGCAAGTGCTTCAATTAAATTGAGTGCCTCACCCGTAACATGAGCAAGCACCATATCTACTACGACACCGTAATCAATAGTGGTAGATAAGTCATCACTCTTACTTGCTTGAGATAAATCAATCGCAATCAGAACATCAACTAGAAATTCCTGACCATTCTTCTTCTCTTCCGGAAAAACTCCGTGGAAACCAAAGCCACGTATCCCTTTCAGCGAAATCTGATCTGACATTAAAATTCTCCCACTACAGCAATTGCATCACGATGTGCCTTCACTGAATGGACTCTAACGCCCCAAACCCTTTGCCCCGCAAGTAGCGTGGTCAGAGCAATACTGGCCGCTTCCCGATCATCGGCCGACGTTGCACCAGTTAATTCACCTAAAAAGCGCTTGCGCGATGCGCCAATAAGAAGTGGAAAACCTAAATCAATTAATTCTTTGAGATGGGACAAGATCTCCCAATTATGCGAACTCTCCTTTGCAAAACCTAAACCTGGATCAAGAATCAAATTATCGCGAGTGATTCCGGCAGCCTCTGCTGCAGCAACGCGCAATTGAAGCTCGGCAATTACTTCGCCAACAACATCTTTATAGACTGCAAGCTCTTGCATCGCCTTGGATTCACCCCGCCAATGCATCGCGATGTATGGAACGTTCAATTTCGCAGCAACGCCAAGCATGTCGGGATCGGCTAAGCCGCCACTGACATCATTGATTATTCTTGCGCCAGCTTTAACAGCGGCCACCGCAACAGTGGAGCGAGTGGTATCAATACTGATTACAGCGTTAAGTTTGGTAATTTCGATAATGACTGGGATTACACGTTCTAGTTCAGTACTTTCACTAATTCTTTCTGCACCTGGCCGAGTTGATTCACCACCCACATCGATGATGTCAACGCCTTCGGCCATCATCTCCTTAGCGCGAGCAATAGCCTTCTCAGTTGTGTCGAATCTTCCGCCATCAGCAAATGAATCCGGTGTGACATTGAGAATGCCCATAACCAAAGTTCTCTGACTTGGTAGGCCTAGCGCTGAAAGCGACATCTGACTAATTAACGATTGGTGATCAAACTAATTGCTTCAGCGCGAGTTGCTGCATCCCGCAACTTGCCACGAACCGCACTTGTTACAGTTCGAGCTTGCGCCTTCTTTACTCCGCGCATTGACATGCAGAGGTGTTCGCACTCCACAATCACAATCACACCGGCTGGTTGCATGATTTCTACAAGTGCATCAGCGATCTGCGAAGTCATGCGCTCTTGTACTTGTGGGCGCCGGGCAAATAAATCAACCAAACGTGCAATCTTGGACAGGCCAGTGATCTTTCCATTAGGGATGTAACCGACATGGGCTACCCCGTGAAATGGCGTTAAATGGTGTTCGCAGTGAGAGAAGACTTCAATATCTTTAACGATTACTAACTCTTCATGACCAATATCAAATGTTGTCGTGAGTACATCTTCAGGTGATTGCCAAAGTCCAGCGAAATTCTCACTAAAAGAGCGTGCGACTCTTGCTGGAGTCTCTTTGAGTCCATCGCGATCTGGATCTTCGCCCAGTGCAAGTAGAAGTTCTTTAACAGCTCGCTCTGCACGTGCTTGATCGTAAGGAGCGCGCGCACGTCCATCATGCGCACCCATCGATACTGGATCTATTTCACTCACGGTGTTTTCTTTGGCTTTGGCTTCCGCGCAGCTTTTTCTTCAACAACTTCTGGCGCAGCAGCCTTTGGTTGCAAGCGAACCGGTGGAGTTGCAGATGGTTGGCGACGAGCTGAACCAGTCCAGGCTGGACGCTTTGGCCATGGCTTCACTTTCGCAAATACCTTATCGATATCTTCTTTAACAAGAGTTTCGCGTTCAAGAAGTTCAATCACCATCTGATCAAGAATTTCGCGATTAGCAACGAGAACATCAAATGCTTCCTGATGTGCATTCTCAATCATCTTGCGAATCTCATTATCAACAGTGCCAGCAACACTCTCGGAGTAATCGCGCTGATGGCCGAAGTCGCGCCCAAGGAATGGATCTGCGCTACTCGAGCCAAGTTTGATTGCACCAATTGCTTCGGTCATGCCGTATTGCGTGACCATTGCCTTAGCAATTGCCGTCGCTTTTTCAATGTCATTACTTGCACCAGTTGATGGATCGTGGAAGATCAATTCCTCTGCTGCCCGGCCACCAAGTGCATAAGCCAATTGATCGAGTAATTGATTACGAGTTACTGAGTACTTGTCATCATCTGGCAAGACCATTGTATAACCAAGGGCACGACCGCGCGGCATGATTGTAATTTTGTGAACTGGATCTGTGTGCGGAAGTGCAAAGGCAACTAGAGCATGGCCAGCTTCGTGATATGCAGTAACGCGGCGCTCTTCTTCACTCATTAAACGAGTCTTACGTTGTGGCCCTGCCATAACGCGATCGATTGCTTCATCGAGAATTACATTGGTAATGCTCTTCTGATTTTCGCGCGCAGTGAGAAGTGCTGCCTCATTCAATACATTTGCTAAATCTGCGCCAGTAAAACCAGGTGTGCGACGTGCGTAGTTGAGTAAATCAACATCGCTCGAAATTGGTTTGCCCTTCGCATGTACTTTGAGAATTGCTTCGCGACCCTTTAAGTCAGGGCGCTCAACTGGAATCTGGCGATCAAAGCGACCTGGGCGCAATAGCGCAGGATCGAGAACATCTGGTCTATTAGTTGCCGCAATCAGAATGACTTGAGCATTGGCTTCAAAGCCATCCATCTCAACTAGGAGTTGGTTAAGAGTCTGCTCGCGCTCATCATGTCCGCCACCCATGCCAGCACCGCGTTGGCGACCAACTGCATCAATTTCATCGATAAAGACAATTGCAGGTGCATTCTCTTTTGCCTGATTGAAAGTATCGCGTACACGTGCTGCGCCAACACCGACAAACATTTCGACAAAGTCAGAACCTGAGATGGAATAGAAAGGAACATTTGCCTCACCTGCAACTGCACGTGCAAGAAGAGTCTTTCCAGTTCCGGGTGGACCATAAAGCAGAACGCCCTTAGGAATCTTTGCACCGACTGCAGCATATTTTGGTGGGTTAGCGAGAAAATCTTTAATCTCTTCAAGCTCGGCAACTGCCTCTTGCGCACCGGCGACATCGGCAAAAGTTGTCTTTGGTACATCTGGATCCTGTAACTTCGCACGGGAGCGACCAAATTGAAAGACTCGATTTCCACCTTGGGCTTGACTCATCATCAACATAAAGAGGAAAGCAATAATCAGAATTGGCGCAAATGAGAAGAAGAGACTTACCAATAAATTCTGCGAGGGAACTTTGACATTCCAACTCATTGGTGGCGGATTGCCAGTTAACGCATCGATAAGTAGCGGTTCTTGGCGAGTAATGAAGGAGGCTTCTACCTTGCTCGAGCCATTAATAGTGTTACCTGGCTTGAGAATAATTTGAATCTTCTGATCGCGATCAATGAGAGTTGCAGAGCTCACTTCGCTCTTAGCGATCGCATCGAGAATCTGTGATGTTTTGACGCGTGCGTATTGATTGCCTGCACCTGAAATTTGACCAAAGATAGTTACGGCAAAGATTGCGGCAACAATCCAAAATAGTGGTCCGCGTAGAATTCGTTGCGCGCGAGTGCGTGGTGGCTTCTTCGCGCCTTTCTTGCCAGAAATATTGGCTTTAGCCAAAGCCGACTTCTTTACTGGCTTCTTAGCACTCGGGAATTTAAATTTGCTCATGAATACATGTGCTTTGCTAATACGGCGATAAAGGGAAGATTGCGATATTTCTCATTGAAATCAAGACCGTAACCAACAACGAAATCAGATGGAATGTCAAAGCCCACATATTTTACTTCCACATGAACTTTCGCAGCTTCTGGTTTGCGCAAGACGGTAAGAATTTCTACCTGCTTTGCGCCGCGCGATTCTAGATTTGATTTCAACCAAGAGAGCGTTAGCCCTGAATCAACAATATCTTCAACAATTAAAACTTCTCGACCGGTGATGTCACGATCTAAATCTTTGAGAATACGAACTACTCCACTGGATTTTGTGCCAGAGCCATAGGATGAAACTGCCATCCAATCCATTTCGATGTGGCGTTGCATGTAACGCGCTAAATCTGCCATCGCCATTACTGCACCCTTTAATACGCCGACGAGTAGAAGATCGCGGCCTTGATAATCAGCATCGATACGTGCTGCTAGTTCGCGCAGTTTCGCTTGTAAATCTTCTTCGGAAACAATGACGCGTTCTACATCAGTACCAAGTGCAGGTAAATCCACGTCGACTCCTTGGGCAATTATCGGGATGAGAGCGAAAGTCTGCCCGAAATCCGTCCAACCTTCACATTCCCAGGCAAACTGACCTCACCCTGCCCATGCCAAGCGGTGATGAGCGCCTCAACGGCGGCTACATGCTCTGCTGTGAGCGTGCCAGAAGGTGCTCCAGCTCGGTAAATCAACGATCTGAGCACTCGCGTCCTAATCGCTCGAGGCAGAAGTTCTAGCGGTGCAATTTCAACATCGTTCTCAGGAAGCTCTGCGAAAACTTCTTCAGCCAGAGCATCGAGGGCATCAGCATCATCGCGAAGGAGTGCTGCACTGCGCGCTAGGGCCGCTGAAATACCAGGGCCAAGTTCTCTTTCAATTACTGGCAGAACGCTCTTGCGAACTCGCACTCGAGTGTAAGAAGTATCTTCATTATGGGGATCATTCCAATACTTCAGACCTAACTCGTTACATGCACCAACGCTTTCTTCCCGAGTGAGTGAGAGAAGTGGCCGTAAATAAATTCCATTTACTCCTGCCATTGCAGATAAGGAGCGTGTTCCTGATCCCCTGGCTAATCCCAGCAGAACACTCTCTGCTTGATCATCACGAGTATGTCCCAAGAGAATATATTTTGCTTCAACTCTTGATGCTAGCTCACTCAATGCTTGATACCTAGCAGTGCGCGCTGACGCCTCCATGCCATTAACAATTTCAACATCTACTTCAAGGATCTCGGTACTTTCAATTCCTAGTCTACTTAGTTGCACCGCAACTTCTTGAGCTTGTGCACCAGAATTTTTCTGTAATTGATGGTCAACAGTTGCGCCGATTACCTTCAGCGCTAATTCTTTACCTTCGATGGCAACTGCTGCGGCAAGTGCAAGTGAATCGGCGCCACCAGATACTGCAACCAGAATGCAATCGCCAGCCTCTAGTAAATGAAGACTTTCGCGCACTGCAATTCGAACTTTAAGAAAATTCGGGCTCTGCGACATGCCTTAAGACTAGACCCGACCACCAAATGGCATAAGCCCGTTAACGCTATAAATATCTGAGTAAATCAAGCCTTTACTCTTGGAGTTTGCTTCCCACATCATGCCATTTCCTGCATAAATACTGATGTGATGAATTGTGCTGATAGTTCCCTGATAAGAGTAGAAGAGAAGATCGCCAGGTTGAATCTGACTTAGCGGTACATGCTTTGTTGCTACTGAATAGAGCGCCGCATTAAGGCGATCCCAATTAGGCCAGCCCAAACCAGCTGCGCGATATGCGGCAAAAACTAATCCAGAGCAATCATAAGAATTAGGACCTTGCGCGCCCCATACATAAGGCTTGCGCGCAAGTACTTGCTGCTTTGCATACGCAACTGCTGTAGCACGCATTGCTTCATCTGAGCGAATGATGCTTGCACCTTTAAATCCAGTATCTGGCCAAATCTTCTTCTGATTAGGTGTGATTGTCGCCTGGTTTGCATTGTTCTCTTCGAGAAGTGCAAGTTGGCGCTGTTGTTCTAAAGTCGTGCGAGTTTTCTTGGCACTTGCAAGTTCCTTCATGATTTGATCTTGAACTTTTTGAAGTTTATTAACTTCTACTTGCTGCAGTGCGCGAGCATCATCTGCAACTTTCTTTGCTGCAGCAACTTTTGCTGTCGCTAACTGCTGAGCAACTTTTGCATTATCCGCCTGTACCTTCGCCGCCTTTGCAACAACTTCAGCTGCCTTGTAACGATCAAGTGCAGTGGAATTTTGAGCGCCCATCGTTCCTAAATTTGAAAGGCGATCTGCTAAATCTTGTGGTCCATTGGAACTTAAGAGCGGCTCAATGTCGCTTAAGTCCCCTCCCATGATGTAAGCATTCGCTGCTAATTTTCCAATGGTGCGATGTGCTTGAGTCACCGCTTGTGCAGTCGCTTGCGCGTGTGCGGCAGCTGCTGCCGCATTCTTATTTGCTCGATCTAACTCTTTCAAAGCCTGCACATACAGCGCATGGGCTGCATTGGACTTTGCAGATAAAACTCGCAGCGTCTGTGTTGCCGCGCTTAATTTATTTGCCGCAGCTTTTGCTGCGGCAGCCTTTGCCGCTTCAACTTTCTTAGCTGCCTCAATTTCGGCAAGTGTGGGCTTGGGAGTTACAGCAATAGCCGGAGTAGTTGCGGTAGCAAGAGCTGCTGTCAACAAGAGTGCATAGATCCGACGCTGCTTCACGCCTTAAGGATAAGAGAGAGAGCTGAGAAAGTGGGTGAAGCCAAGCCTTGTAAAGTTAAATTAATTAGAGACATCGCGGCGGCGAAAGAGCGCGACCGCAATTGCTGAGCCGATTACCAAGTAGATCGAAACAGTGGTAGTTGCATGTAAGTAACTCATCTCCGGGCTCTTGCCACGTGCGATAGTGTCAATCATTTGGCCTGGTAGCCATTTAGCTGAACCGTTAATAGTTGCCGCAAGAATGTTATCCACGATTAATAGCCAACCAATTCCAATTGAGATCGCACTGATTGGTGATCGAAGAAGTAGCCCGAGAATCATTCCAATCGTGCCATAGGCAAATGCTGCAATTAATACATTGATATACGTATGAAGAAGGTCGACTATCCCGCTATGTGTGCTCCACGCTGCGGTGTTGACATTCATCTTATTTGCCAAAATATAGGCAAGGCTTATGTTCACTACAACGGCAATGACAACAATTAGTTTCGCAAAAGTTAGCATTGCTAAGTACTTTCCTACCAGGAGGCGAAAGCGACGTGGCTGGCGTACCAAGATGTTGCGCAAGGTGCCGTAGGTGTACTCCTGTGCAGTTTGTGCCGCGAAGACACAGAGTGCAATAAGACCTAAGAATCCAGCTGCGCCACTAAAGCCAACGACAACGCCACTTGGTAGTTCTAGCGTCGCGCGAGTAACCATTTCGCCACGACGCGAGTTGCCTTTATGCGAATCAACTAAGAGAAAGAGCAGTGAGGTAACCAAACTGCTAAGACTAATTGCGGCAAGTAGCGAGCCTAAGAAAAGTGTGGGGCGGCGCAGCTTGCGCCACTCGGCTAAAAATGTGCGAATCATTTATCGCCCTCTGTCATTTCAAAGAAGGTCTCTTCTAGTGAAGGTCGAATTGGTGCCAATTGCGAGAGAGTAATTCCGGCATCGAAGGCGGCCTTATTGAGAACTTGGGCCCATTCACCTGGTGCGATGATGTGCACTGCTTCATCGCGAATTGTTGCTTCATGCCCACTATCGACTGCGATCTTGAGAAGTGTCTGAAGATCTGCGACATTGCCACTCTTTGCAATGATCACTGGAAGTTGCTTGATCAGAAGATCTTTAGTCTTGCCAGCAAAGATCACTTCGCCTTCGCGCAACATCACTAAGGAATCACTAATCGCTTCAATCTCTGAGAGCAGATGCGAGGAAACAAAGACGGTAGTTCCCTCCTGTGCCAGCGAGCGCAGTAGATCGCGAATCTCTTGAATGCCAGATGGATCTAATCCATTCGTTGGTTCATCGAGGATCAGTAGTTGAGGATTTGGAAGAAGTGCCGCAGCAATTCCTAACCGCTG
>Ga0136641_1001328_pt1 | contig 10387 bp, 8 predicted proteins | sample EliLak1302023Y_FD_115312 | JGI IMG/M metagenome (GOLD analysis project Ga0136641, IMG submission 115312) | Freshwater microbial communities from Elizabeth Lake, Yosemite National Park, California, USA - 13020-23Y | ecosystem: Environmental > Aquatic > Freshwater > Lake ... | reverse complement strand
CGCGAAAAGAAATTCTGGCATCACGAATACGCGAGGCATATATTGCTGATCAGACGCCACCACTCTGGATTCTCCTCTCCGGGCAGAGCTTCACTGACATCTTGCTCGACATTGCCGGCTTCAACGCGCTCGGCGCTGAAGATGTCAAGCTTGCCGATGGCATCAGTCGTGATGCCGCTCGTCTCGCGGCAATCGAGGACCAGGTGCGGGCGAATCGTGCCGAGACCGAGAAGTTGCGCGTCGCGGCGGCAAAACAGAAGGCCGCGCTCGATAAGCAGGTAGGGCTCCTCAAAGCGGCCAAGGCTCGCCTTGCCACCGCGATCGCAGCGCAGACAAAGGCCATCGCGGCCCAAAAGGCGGCGATGGATAAAATTATTGCCGACAAACAGAAGCTCGCCGCCGCTGTGGCGGCACTTAAAATTGAAGAGGCGCGCGTTACCGCGACGGTGAACGCACTCCTCAAGGGGCAGTTTGGTGCTGGCCTGCCAACCGTCTACCAGGGTGGCTGGACGTGGCCGATCGTGCATAACGGCTCTGGATTCGTGAAACCGGTCGGCGGCTCGCGCCCCTACATCTCACAGAAATTTGGCTGCGTGAGTTGGCCAATCTATCCGAGGAATGCCGTCTGCCCATCGGGCTATCCATATTTTCACAATGGCGTAGATATCTCAGCTGCGCCAGGCACGCCAATCTATGCGGCTGCTGCAGGAAAGGTGATGATCGCCGGAGTTTGTAGTTACTGCGTGGTGTGGAAAGGGATGCGTCCGCTCGCGTGGATTTGGATCGCGCACACCAAGAGCATGGTCTCAATCTATGCACACATTGGTGACGGAAAGGTTTCAAGCCAGCCGAAGTGGCGTGTGAAAGTGGGCGATATCGTCACTGCAGGCCAACTTATTGCGTTTGTTGGTTCAACAGGGAACGTTACCGGTCCCCACCTCCATCTTTCGCTCTTGCTGAATGGAAAATATGTCTGTATTCAAAAATATCTTCCGGGAGGGGCCTGCTCTGCGTACTGATCGCACCCTTGCGGTGATCCTTGCTGGCGGGGAGGGGAATCGCCTCGGCGTGCTCTCTGGAGTTCGCGCAAAGCCCGCCGTGCCGTTCGGTGGCAAGTATCGAATCATCGATTTCACCCTCTCGAATTGCGTGAACAGCGGCATTGGTGACGTGCTCGTGCTAACCCAGTACAACCCCCGATCACTCAATGACCATATTGGCCGCGGACGGCCATGGGATCTCGACCGCACGATTGGCGGCGTGCGGCTACTGCAACCGCAGGTTGGACGTGGCAATACAACCAACTGGTATCGCGGTACAGCTGATGCAGTGTTGCAAAACCTTCGCGAGGTGGTTGCGAGCGGCGCTGAGACGGTCCTCGTGCTTGCGGGTGACCATATCTACAAGATGGATTACGAGCGGTTCATTTCCGCGCATCGACGCAGTGGTGCCGACGTCACGGTTTCCGTACGTGAGGTGAGCCTCGACGATGCACGCCGCATGGGTGTGGTTGATGTGGACGAGCGAAATCGCATCACTGGTTTCCAGGAGAAGCCGAAGCGTCCAACTAGCCGTCTTGCGAGCATGGGGATCTACGCCTTTACCGCAGACGCGTTGGCCGCATGGCTGGATGAGGCGCGCCCCGACTTTGGCGCTGACGTGTTGCCAGCAATGGTCGCTGGTGGGGCGAAGGTGGCGGCCCATCGGTTCCGTGGCTATTGGCAAGACGTGGGTACCCTCCCCGCATACTTTGACGCAAACATGGCACTCCTCGAGTCAAAGCCAGCGCTCGACCTCTACGAACGGGATTGGCTCATCCTCACGCGCTCCGAGGAGCGGGCCCCCGCGCGCATCGGTGCCGACGCTCGCCTAGAGCGCTCGATGATTTCTCACGGCTGTGTGATCGAAGGGATCGTGGAACGCAGCCTCTTGTCACCTGGCGTGCACGTTGGACGCGGTGCGGTGGTGCGCGACAGCATCGTGATGTTTGATGCCGTGATTGGCCCCGGTGCGGTGATCGACCACGCGATCATTGACAAAGAGGTCCACATTGGACGCGCCGCGCAGGTGGGTGTTGGCGAGCTACCCGGGTCACCCAATCGTGCGAATCCCGAGATGCTCGCGACGGGACTCGTGGTCATTGGTAAACAGGCTGAGGTGCCGGAGGGTGCCATCGTTGGTCGAAATGTGCTGGTTGATGCTGAGGCCAGTCTGGGCGATTGGCCTAGCAGCGGCGCGGTAAAGGCTGGGTCAACGATCAAGGCTGGGCGCACCTGGAACCAGCGTCATACGGCGCGATAGCGGCATGACGCTACTCAAGGTCGCCGCAATCCCAGCGTTGCTAGAGCGGCATGGTGTCGTGGTGCCCGTACCGCACCGCCGCGATGATGCGACGGTGTGGGACATTGAGCTCGACGGAGAGCGGCGACGCAACTTGCGCCTCTCACTGATTCATGACGCTCGCCCTGGTGGGGTGCTCGTGGTGTGGGCGCATCTGGCACCACCACTTGGCGATGGTCTGCGCAAGGCGTATCGCCGACTGTTGGAGTGGAACGATAAATATCTCTTTGCGAAGTTTGGTATCGCCGAAGATGGTCGACCGGTGCTGAGCATTGAGCTGCGCGCCGAGCAGGCCACCGAGAGTGATCTCATCGAGGCGCTCGCCCGCGCGGTACTGATTGCCGATCGCCTCTTGGATGAGACCGCAGCGTGGATTTGGATTGGTGGGCGCATCCCCGCTGATGACGGCTCACCGCGCCGGAATGTCCAGCTCCTGCGCGTTCTCCCAGACCTTGCCGATCGGCTGGAGGGGTAGCCTCCAACCTCACGCTGCGGGTCTATGCTTCCCGTATGGCTGAACTAGATCGCCCCACGCGACCCGTCCCGAGGCCGCTCCCTGCGCTCCTGACCGGTGAGAACGCCGATGTCTACTTCCTGCGTACCGAACGCGTGCTGGCGGGGGAGGGGCGGAACCCGCTCGTGACCATGGAAGTCTTCTGCCGACGGGAAGGCGCAACCCTCTGCGGTATTGATGAAGCGAAGGGGCTCCTCTCGCTTGCACTCGAAGCCGATGCCACTGCCGGTCGTGCGACGGTGTGGGCACTGAAAGATGGTGACGTGGTTGCGGCAAAAGAGGTCGTGCTTCGGATTCATGCGCCATACCAATCAATCGCACGCTTTGAGACCGCATATTTGGGAATGATGGCGCACGGCACGGGCTGGGCCACAGCCGCCCGCGCTGTCGTTGACGCGGCGGCACCAACGCCAGTGATCGCCTTCGGCGCGAGGCATGTACATCCAAATATTGCCGATCGACTTGACTACGCCGCGATCATTGGCGGTGCGACAAGTGCGTCGACTACAGCTGGGAGTGCGCGCGCTGGCCGGATGCCCGTCGGCACGATGCCGCATGCACTCGTTTTGATCTATGGCGACACCGTTGAGGCAGCTCTCGCCTTCGATCGGCAGATTGAGAGCGACGTTCCACGCATCGTGCTTGTAGACACCTTCCGCGATGAGTCCGATGAGTCGGCACGTGTGGCAGCAGCGCTTGGGAGCAGGCTCGGTGGTGTGCGACTCGATCGCGCCAGCGAGCTTGGCGGCGTAACTCCAGCCCTTGTCGCTGAGGTTCGTTCGGCACTCGATGCAGCGGGTGCAACGACGGCGCAGATCGTTATCTCCGGCGGCCTCTCGCTGGAGCGCATCGCTGAGTTCAAGGCGGCGGGATCGCGCGTCGACACTTTTGCCGTCGGCAGTGCGATCTCTGGGACACGCCCGATTGATTTTACCGCCGATATCCATGAGATTGACGACCAACCAATCGGGAAGCGCGGACGACCGTCAAGGGCCACCGCTTCACCACGACTCCGTGAGGTTGATCTCGCCGCCTGGCGCGCCGCCCTCGCTCCTGCGACCCGCTAGGATTTGCTCGTGAGCCTAACCATTGAAACCCCAGGGGGCGAAGCCCGAGACGTTTTGACGCAGGCCGAGGCGGTTGCTCGCGCATCTGCCGTGAGCGATGTGCGCTACGAGCTCCGACTCGACCTGACGTTGAGCGCCGCAACCTTCCGCGGGCACCTTATGGCTCGCTTCGCCTTAACCGCGGGGCACCAAGGATCAGTGCTCCTCTGCTTCCGTGGGCGCACGATCCACACCCTTACCCTCAATGGCGTGGCCATCGATGCCCCGGCGTGGAACGGGTATCGCCTCACCCTACCCGCTGCGCACCTGAAGGCCGGTACGGAGAATGCCTTTGAGGTCGTCTACGAGAACGACTACGACACCGGTGGCGATGGCGTCTTTCGCTTCATCGACCCAGAGGATCATGCCGAATACGTCTACACCAACTTTGAGCCGTATGAGGCACACCGCATGGCGCCGATCTTCGATCAGCCCGACATCAAGGCGAAACTTTCGCTGAAGGTTGCCGCGCCCACGGCGTGGCAGGTCTTTGGCAATGGGGCCGAGACAGCGGCAAGCCCAGATGCCGCTGGAGGCACGCTGCACACATTCGCGGAAACGCCGCCGCTCGCGAGCTATCTCTTTAGCTTCGCCGCCGGCCCATTCGTGGGGCGACGCTTTGAGGTACTCGTTCCAGGCCGGGCAACCCCTGTACCTGTTGGCCTCTGGTCGCGCGGCTCGCTCGAGAAGTATCTCTCGTATGACCTCTTCCAGAAGATGACGAGCCAGGCGTTCACCTATTACGGCGAGCTCTTCGGACGCGAGTATCCGTTTGAGAAGCTCGATCATGTCTATTGCCCAGAGTTCAACGTTGGTGCGATGGAGAACGTTGGCCTCATCACGTACACCGAGCGCTACATCTTCCGCAGCACGCCGACGCCAAGCGACGTCACCGACCTCGCTGAGGTGGTCTTCCACGAGATTGCCCACATGTGGTTCGGCAACCTGGTAACGATGCGCTGGTGGGATGACCTCTGGCTTAATGAATCCTTTGCAACCTATGCCGCAGCTCTCTGCCTGACCGAAGGGTCCGAACATACGACCGCCTGGCAGGAGTTCAACGTGCAGCTGAAGCGCTGGTCGCTAGTCGAAGACGACTCGCCGACCACCCATCCGATTGCCGGCACGGTGGCCGACACGGATCAGACCTTCCTAAACTTCGACGGAATCACCTACGGCAAGGGGGGTGCGGTGCTCAAGCAGCTCGGCGCCCGTTTGGGTCGCGCCGGCTTCTCTGCGGGTTTGCGCCTGCACTTCCAGCGACACGCGTTCGGTAACGCAACGCTCGCCGACTTCTTGGCGTCGCTTGAAGAGGGGAGCGGCATCTCACTCGCCGACTGGTCGGCGCAGTGGCTGCGCACCAGTGGGCCAAACCGACTCGGTGCGGTGATTGAGCCGAGCGCCGCCGGAACGATCGGCAGCCTGACGGTCACCCAAGAGGTCGTCTCGGGCGACAACGTACTTCGCGAACACCTCCTTCGCGTTGCCCTGCTCTACCCAGGCGATGGTGACGCCGTGGCCATCGAGTCGCATGAAGCACTTGTGACAGGGGCGCGCACCGAGGTGCCGAGCGCCGCTGGGCGACCACTTCCACTTGCCGTGATCCCAAATCACGATGACCTCGCCGTTGGCAAGCTGGCTCTTGACCAGGCGACGCTCCGGTTCGCCGAGACACAACTCGAGGCGATCCCTGACGGGCTCCTGCGCCAACTCACCTGGATGGCGATCTGGGAGCTCGTTCGTGATGGTCGCTACCCGGCGGCACGATACGCGCAACTCACCATTGACCGCCTCCCACACGAAATGGACTCCTCCATCGTGCAGGGTATTGTCGAGTCAACGCTAACCGGCCTGCTCCTGCGCTACCTCCCTGATGGCGAGCGCGAACGGTGGGGGAGCCTCATGGTAGACGCCGCACGTACCCGACTCGCGAAGGGTGGTAGCGAGGGGATGCGAATCGTTTGGTCGCGCGTCATGGTTATGGCCGCCGTCACGCCACGAGACGTTGAGGAGACTTGGCAGGTCGCCGTTGGTGAAACGCCACTTGATGGGGTTGAGATCGACCAGGATCACCGCTGGTCACTCCTCATTCGCGCGGCCTCATTTGGTGCATCAAATATCTCGGAGCGTCTCGCGGCAGAGTCGCAGCGCGATCCGAGTGACAGGGGGGCACGCGCGCTCCTCGCCGCCGAGACCGCAACACCAAGCGTTGCAGCGAAGCGCACAGCCTGGGCGCGCATCCTGCGCTCCGATGGATACGGCAGCGTGCGCAAGACGCTTGCCGCGGCGAGTGGGTTCGCCTGGCCATGGCAGCATGAACTGTTAGCGCCATACGTTGCACAAATCCCCACGGCACTGCTTGCACTCGGGTCAGCAGATGCAACGTTTGCGCGCGACCTCATCACCCGCAGCGCCTCACTCGGGCTCTGGGGCTCGCCAGCATCTATGCGCACCTCACTAGACACACTTCTTGAGAACATTGCCAACCCGTCACATGGAATCCCATCGGTTGACGCAGCACGTCTGCGACGCTTCGCACTCCTTGAGCGCGATGGAATCAATCGGGTGCTGCGACAACAGAGCGCTAGCGGCAAGTGAGCCCCTACCTCTCTGCCGCTACGAAGGCGGCAACAGCGCGACGCGCACTTCTGCTCCTGGCCCTCATCTCGCTCATTAGCGCAGGAACGATCATGGGCTACTTCTCCGTGCTTGACCTTGTGGCTATTAACCGAGCGACGGACGAAGATGCAACGCGTGCGTTCATCACTGTTCGCACCGCAAACTCACTCCTGCTGATTCTGATTCCCGTAGTCTGGTTCTTCACGTTGCGCTGGCTTCGCGCTAGCCTGCGGAACGCCCACGCATTCAACGCACCGCATCCCGCAGTCGCACTGGCTAATATCGACCGTGCTGTCGCCTTCTGCGCGATTCCTGGCCCCTTGGTGGGTCAGCCTGGCCGCTTGTTAGCCACGCACACTGCAAGCCTTGCTGAGGCGCACGGCGGTACCGGCGCCTCGCGTCCTAAGGCTGATAGCGGTTCAGCGCGTTGGGCAGGGCGACTCTCCCTGCTTGTTGCCCCGCTCTGGCTCGGCGGCCTGATTCGCTCACACGCCGATCACCACGCCGTGATTTGGGTTGCGGCCGGATGGCTCACGCTCAGCGGAGTCGCGGTGCTGCTGCGCCAAGCAATTGCCAAGGTGCAGCTCAGTGAAGAACTACAGAGTGCACTAGTAACCGCCGAGCAGCGCTCCCGCGCTCGCGCTGGGCGGTAGGGATACACGTGGCGAGTCGCCGCCTGCTGCCACGGAACGAGACCATCTTCACCGGGGCGATCGTCGCCAGCGCGGTCGTCCTCGCCCTTCGTGGTTGGCTCCTCTTTCGTAGCGGCGAGAACATCCTCGCCTATGCCGCCGACCCGATTGCGTCAGCCCCGGGCATTCTTGGTGAGCAGCTGGCACTCTCCGTGCTGCGGCTACTCGCTGTGATCCTCGATGTCACCGCCGGCCTTGCTGTCCTCAGTTGGACTGCACGCCTGCAGCATGAGCGACTCCTTGCGCGCCGTGAGCGACGCCTCGCTGTTGTCGTCGGGATCCTTCCTTGGACACCACTCCTTCTGGCCCAGTCAATTGCTGCGCCACCGGTGGCGCTCCTAGTGTTTGCCGGACATATCGTGTGGGTTGCACTTGTTGCGCTGATCCTGAGCCGCGCACGGGCGGCACAGCTGCTCGTGGATGGGATGTTTGCTCGAGCGAGTGCGTTCGTCGCACTAATTCTCGGCGCCTGGGTGTTGGGTGGGGCAGCGGCACCCTGGGTCTATGCGCAACCATCGCTCGGCATAACTGAGGCGCTCAATGCCAACGTACAGGCGCAACTTCTGCAAATTGTCAACGCTCAACGAGTGCGTGGCGCAATCATGATTGCTGGCGGCGCCTTTACGCTCGTTGCGGTACTGCCGCTCATGGGAAGCGTTCGAGCGGCAACGACGGTTCTTGACGAGCGCCTACAGCAGCTCCGCGAAGAGAGCTAGCGGGTTAGTTCGGCCGCAAGCTCTTCGAAGACGCCGAGGTAGTGATCGGCATCAGCGAGGGACATGGTTACTGAGAGAGTCCACTCCTCGTCGCGACCCGGCGTACTGAAGATGCCGCGGTTCATGTTCCAGAGCCAGACGAGATCAATGATCTCTTTCTGCTGGGCGATCTTGTACGACTCGTAGTCCACAACTTTCGACTGCGCAAACGTGATGACGCCCTTCGACTCAATTCCCACTGCGTAGGCGGCGAGTTTGTAGCGGTCAATGATCCCCTGGGCACCATCGAGGAGTTGGCTGTTGAGGCGGGCAAGATGCTTGTAGGCGTCTGCTGTCATCACACGCTCCAGGTTCACGCGCGCCGCCGCCATGGCGAGCGGGTTGCCGTTGAAGGTGCCAACCATGTAGACGTCGCCTGAGTCGACCATTGACCACATCTCGTCGCTGCCACCGATGGCGCCCGTTGGGATGCCGGCGCCAAGGGCCTTCGCCAGGCAGACCAGGTCGGGCTTGATGCCGAAGAGTTCAGTTGCGCCGCCGGCGGCAACGGTGAGGCCAGTCTTGACCTCGTCAACGATCCAGACAACGCCATACTTCTTGGTAATCCGTCGGACGTCGGCGAGGTACCCTGGCTCTGGCAAGATCACACCGCAGTTCATCATTGCAGCTTCCATGATGAGACAGGCGGGGAGACGACCCTCGCCCTGCAGGGAGGCAAGTCGTCGCTCCAGAACGCCAGCGTCGTTGAACGGCACGGCGGTTGTCATCTGCGTGACGGAATCAGGGATCCCCTTGCCGTAGGCGATCGACGGGTAGTTCTCTCGATCCTTGCCGTCATAGATGGAGAGGCCAATGTCGACCATCACGTAGTCGTGGTGACCGTGGTAGCTACCGAAGATCTTCATCACACCGTCGCGGCCGGTGATGCCGCGCGCGAGACGAATTGCATCCATCGTGGCCTCGGAGCCAGAGTTCACGAAGCGCCAGCGCGGCAGGCCCCAGCGCGCGGCGAGGTGTTCAGCAACGATGTAGGCATCCTCGGTTGGCGCGGCGAAATGCGAGCCGAGGCGGATACGTCGATCAACGGCCTCGGTGATGATCGGATGTGCATGACCCTGGACCATGCTGCCGATGCCGTTATGGACGTCGAGGTATTGATGACCATCTACGTCCCAGACGTACTGCCCCTGGCCGCGGTCGAGGTAGATCGGCCATGGTGCGCGCTTCTGGTAGCTCGACGAGACGCCACCAACAAGGGAGCGCTTGGCGCGTTCATAGGCGGCAGCGGAGGCCTGGGTGCGGGCGTCGAGGCGCTCAGCCTCCCGCGCGGTCAGTTCGCGAATGCGAGCAGGGTCGATCTGGATGGTTGGCCCGAGGGGTGGCTCGGCCCGATGGGGTGCCGGGGCCGAGGTGGGGGCGAGGTGCCGAAGCGGAGCAATAGCCATATCCATACAACCTTTTCTGCGGAATCCGCAATGCGGACCGCTGTGGGGACGATATTAGCACCAGATAGGGGGTAGGGGTGCGGATATCGCAACGTACGGAGACTTTACGCACGAATCGTGCGGGGTTTAGCGGTCGGCGAGACTCTCCGCTACGGCGATGGCAACCAGGCTCTTGGCGTCGACGATCGCCCCTCGGCGGACCGCCTCAGCGGCGTCCGCAATGGTCAGCCGGACCGCCTCTAGGGCCTCGTCGGCATCAGGGGTACGGGCGCCCGGCCCAGCCTCTGAGAGGCTCAAAGCGAGGAAGAGCTCCATGCGCTCACTGGTGAATCCAGGGGCGGTGAAGAAGCTCCGGAGGTGGCGCCAGGTCGCTGCCCGTAGGCCCGTCTCCTCTTCAAGCTCTCGCTCGGCGGCCAGCTGTGGCTCCTCCGTCACGCCGTCATGCAGGTCAAGCGTCCCGGCGGGCACCTCAAGGAGGAGCTGGCCGACCGGGGCACGGAACTGACGAACGAAGAGCATTTCGCTCTCGCGGGTGACCGCCGTTGCGCTCGGCGAATCGATGGCGAGAATGGCGACAGCACCGGGATGACCAACGATGTAACGCACGTGTTGCTCGCCGCTTACGCGCTCTACAGTGGTGCGACGCCACTCCATATACGCCGCCTGCACAATGAGGTCCGACGAAACGACGACCTCGTTGAGATCGCCAGGCTCTAGTAGCGCGGCGAGGCGTGCACCGAGAGCATCATCACCGAATGGCATACGAGGCTGTTTGCGCTAGCGGATTGCGGCGCCGGTGACCGCATCAAAGAGGTGCAACTTCTCGAGCGCAAGGGCGAGCTGCACCTTGGTGCCGCGCGGCGTCTTGTGCTCTGAGCCAACAAGGGCAAGAACATCGCCACTTGATGTCGAGAAGTGCAGCAACTCTTGAGCGCCAAGATATTCAACTACGTCT
>Ga0136641_1001327_pt1 | contig 10390 bp, 9 predicted proteins | sample EliLak1302023Y_FD_115312 | JGI IMG/M metagenome (GOLD analysis project Ga0136641, IMG submission 115312) | Freshwater microbial communities from Elizabeth Lake, Yosemite National Park, California, USA - 13020-23Y | ecosystem: Environmental > Aquatic > Freshwater > Lake ... | reverse complement strand
TCAGGCCAGGTCGATGCCTCCTTCAACAATATCGTCACCACGCTGGCCGCAGTGCAGTCAGGCCGCCTGCGGGCGCTGGCGGTGGCGCTGGATGAGCGCTGGGCTGCCTTGCCCGATGTGCCGACCTTCCGCGAATTGGGCATGCCCGAATTGCAGGCCTCCAGCTGGGTTGCCATGCTGGCCCCGGCCGGCACTCCGGCGCCGCTGGTGGCGCGCTACGCCAATGTGGTGCGTGAGGCCCTGGCCCTGCCAGAGTTGCGCGGCCGCATTATCGAAAGCGGCGGCCTGCCGGTGGGCAGCAGCCCCGAGGAGATGGGCCGCTTCCTGAACTCGGAAATCAACAGCTGGGGCGAGGTCATCCGCACCACCGGCATCAAGCTGGAATAGCGCTTCCGAACCCCCGGCCGCCCGGCACACCAAAGCCACAACGGGCTTGCGAATTTTTGGGATGCGCGCGACATCGCAGCCACGGAAGCGACACAGGGAGATCAAGACAATGTCGGCAGTCACACGACGCAGCGCCATCACCGGGCTTGGCATCGCCCTGGCCAGCCCCGCCCTGGCCCAATCGGGTGATGTCTTCCGCATCGGCCTGATCCTGCCGATGACCGGCCCCTTCGCCAGCACCGGCCGGCAGATCGAGGCCGCCATCCGCGCCTGGCTGCGCGCCAACCCCGCCCCCATCGCCGGCAAGCGCATCGAAATCCTGCTGCGTGACGATACCGGCGTCGCCCCCGACGTCACCCGCCGCCTGGCGCAGGAACTGGCCGTGCGTGAACGGGTACAGGCCCTGGCCGGCTTCGGCCTCACGCCGCTCGCCCTCGCCGCCGCCCCCATCGCCACGGAAGCGAAGCTGCCAATGATCGTCATGGCGGCCGCCACCGCCATCATCCCCAGCCGCTCGCCCTTCATCCTGCGCACCGCCTTCTCCCTGCCGCAGGCCACCGCCCCCATCGCCGTCTGGGCGCAGCGTTCGGGCATCCGCGCCGCCGTCACCCTGGTGACCGATTTCGCCCCGGGCCTGGATGCCGAGCGCGCCTTCAAGGAGCGTTTTACCGCGGCCGGCGGCAGCGTGACGGCCGAGCTGCGCACGCCGCTGCGCAACCCCGATTACGCCCCCTTCCTGCAGCGGGTGCGCGATGCGCGGCCCGATGCGCTGTTCATCTTCGTCCCCTCGGGCGAGGGTGCGCCCCTGATGCGCCAATTCGCCGAGCGTGGCCTTCGCGAGGCTGGCATTCGCCTCATCGGCACCGGCGATGTGCTTGATGATGACATCCTGAACGATATCGGCGACAGCGCACTCGGCGCTGTCACCTCGCACCATTACTCGGCCGCGCATGACAGCGCCGAGAACCGCGCCTTCCTCGCTGCCTATGCCGCCCAGGCGCCCGGCCAGCGGCCGAATTTCATGGCAGTGGGCGGTTGGGATGGCATGCATCTGCTGGCCGAGGGCCTGCGCCGCACCCAGGGCAATACCGATGGCGAGCGCCTGGTCGCCGCCATGGCCGGCCAGGAATGGATCAGCCCGCGCGGCCCCGTGCGCATCGATGCGCAAAGCCGCGACATCGTGCAGGACATCTATATCCGCCGCACCGAGCGGCGCGACGGCCAGCTCTGGAACATCGAGTTCGACCGGGTCGAGCGTGTGGGCCCGATGGGCTGATGGCCTCCGCCATCACCGTGCTGCTCGACGGTGTGGCGGCGGGCATGCTGCTTTTCGTCCTCTCGGTCGGCCTTTCGGTCACGCTCGGGCTGATGAATGTGGTCAATCTGGCGCATGGCGCCTTTGGCATGCTGGGCGGCTATGTCTGCGTGGTGCTGCTGAACCGGCTGGGTGTGCCGTTTCCCCTCGCTTTGCTGGCTGCGGCGCTGGCGGCGGCGGCCATAGGTTTTGTGCTGGAGCGGCTGCTCTATGTGCATATTTATGGCCGGGATCATCTCACCCAGGTGCTGTTCTCCATCGGGCTGGTCTTTGTGATGGGCGCGGTGGCTGATTGGCTGATGGGTGCCCGCACCCAGCTCATCCAATTGCCGTCCTGGCTATCCGGGCGGATGGAATTCGCCGGCATTGGCCTCGGGCGGTATCGCCTCTTCCTGATCATACTCTGTGGTCTGGTGGCACTGGCGCTGCATTTCGGGCTGGTGCGCACCCGCTTTGGCGCCCGGCTGCGGGCTGCGGTGGATGACGGCGTGGTGGCGCGCGGCATGGGGCTGCCGGTGGGGCGGATCTTCTCCATCACCTTCGCGCTCGGCTCGGGCCTGGCCGGGCTGGGCGGCGCACTGGGGGTGGAAATTTTCGGCCTCGACCCGAATTTCCCGCTGAAATATATGGTTTATTTCCTCGTGGTTGTGGCCGTGGGCGGGGCCAATTCGGTGGCCGGGCCGTTTCTCGCCGCGCTGCTGCTGGGGGTGGTGGATGTCGCCGGCAAATATTGGCTGCCGGAGGTGGGCGCCTTCATCATCTACACCGCCATGGTCGTGCTGCTCCTCGCCCGGCCCCAGGGCCTGCTTGCGCGGGCGAAATGATCCTGCTGCACGCCATCCCCTGGGCCGCGGCGCTGGCCGGCTATTGGGTTTTCCCTGAGCAATTGCCACTGCTCTCGGCCATTGCCATCGCCGCACTCTTCGCCGTCTCGCTGGACCTTATCGTCGGCTATGCCGGGCTGGTTACACTGGGCCATGCGGCGTTTTTTGGCGCCGGCGCCTATACCGCCGGCATCCTGGCGCAGCAGGGCTGGGGCGAGCCATTTTCCGGCCTGCTCGCCGCCGCCGCGGTGGCGGCACTGCTTGGGCTTATCAGCGCGCCCCTGGTGCTGCGGGCCGGCGAATTGGCCGGGCTGATGGTCACGCTGGGCCTCGGCCTAATGCTCTATGAGGCAGCGAATAAGGCCGCCGCCATCACCGGCGGCGCCGATGGGCTGCAAGGGGTGGAGATGTGGCCGATTTTCGGCCTCTATCGCTTCGATCTCTGGGGCCGCACCGCCTATCTATATTCGCTGGCCGTGCTCTTCGTGCTCTTCATGCTGGCGCGGCGGCTGGTCGCCTCGCCCTTTGGCTGGTCGCTGCGGGCCATTCGCGGCAATGCGCGCCGCGCGCCGGCCTTGGGCGTGCCGGTCAAGGCGCGGCTGACCGCGGCCTATGTTATCGCCGCCGCCTATGCCGGCGTGGCGGGCGGGCTTCTGGCGCAGACCACCAGCTTCGCGTCCCTCGATGCGCTTTCCTTCCAGCGCTCGGCCGATGGGCTGCTGATGCTGGTGCTGGGCGGCCTGGGCAGCCTTTATGGCGCGCTGCTGGGCGCAGTCGCCTTCACGGTTGCGCATCACGCGCTCAGCGAGGCCAGCCCGGTCTTCTGGCAATTCTGGCTGGGCATTGCGCTGGTGGCGCTGGCCTTGGCGGGGCAAGGCGGCTTGTTCGGCCTCGCCCGCGCGGCCATTTCCAGGCTGCGCGGCCGATGAGCGCCGCGCTGGAAACCCAGGGCCTGACCCGCCGCTTCGGCGCTTTTGTCGCCGTCGATGCCGTCTCGCTGCGGGTGGAGCCCGGCGCGCGACATGCGCTTATCGGCCCCAATGGCGCGGGCAAGACCACCTTCGTCAATCTCCTCTCCGGCGCGCTGGCGGCCAGTGAGGGCCAGGTGAGCCTTCTGGGCCAGGATATCTCGGCCGCGCCGCAGCATCATCGGGTCCGCCTGGGCTTGGCCCGCACCTTCCAGGTCAATCAACTCTTCGCCGAACTCACCCCCATGCAGGCCATCAGCATGGCGCTGGCCGAACATGCCGGGTTTGGCGCCATTTGGTGGCGCCCGCTCTTCGGCATGGCCGGGCTGCGGGCCGAGGCCCACCAATTGCTCGACACCGTGCGCCTGCCCGATGCCGCCCGCCACCAGCGCAGCGCCGCGCTGCCCTATGGCCGGCAGCGCCTGCTGGAAATCGCCCTGGCGCTGGCCATGCGCCCGCGCGTGCTGCTGCTGGACGAGCCCGCCGCCGGCGTGCCCCCCGCCGATAGCCGCGAGGTGCTGGACGCCGTGGCCTGCCTGCCGCGCGACGTCGCCGTGCTGTTGATCGAACACGACATGGACCTCGTCTTCCGCTTCGCCGAGCGCATCACCGTGCTGGCCTTCGGCGCCGTGCTGGCCGATGGCGCCCCGGCCGAGATCGCCCGCAGCCCGGCGGTGCGCGAAGCCTATCTGGGCAGCACCGAGGTGGCGCATGGCTGAACCGCTTCTCAGCCTCGACAATCTGCGCGCCGGCTGGGGCGAGGCCATGGTGCTGGACGGTATCAGCCTCACCCTGGAGGAGGGCCAGGCGCTGGCCCTTCTCGGCCGCAATGGCGCGGGCAAGACCACGCTGATCGCCGCCCTGATGGGCGTGGCCCGCCACCGCGCCGGGGTGATCCGCCTGGGCGGCATAGCGCTGGAGCGCCTGCCCAGCGAACGCCGCGCCGCCCTCGGCCTGGGCTGGGTGCCGCAGGAGCGCAATGTCTTCCGCTCACTCACGGTGGAGGAGAACCTCACCGCCGTCGCCCGCCCCGGCCGCTGGGATCTGGCCGCGGTCTATGCCCTGTTTCCCCGGCTGCGCGAGCGGCGCGGCAATCTGGGCGGCGCATTATCGGGCGGCGAGCAGCAAATGCTCGCCCTGGCCCGCGCGCTGATGCTCAACCCGCGCCTGCTGTTGCTCGATGAGCCACTGGAGGGCCTCGCGCCGGTCATCGTCGAGGCTCTGCTCGCCGCCATCCGCCGCCTGGTGCGCGATGAGGGCATGGCCGCCATCATCGTCGAGCAGCACGCCCATCAGGTGCTGCCCATTGCCGACCATGCCGTGATTCTCGATCGCGGCAGCATCATCCATCGCGGCGCCGCCCCGGCGCTGCTGGCCCAACCTGAGCTGCTCTCCCGGCATCTCGGCCTGCAACACCACTAAGGACGCTTTGTCATGCCCAATGGAGTTCCCCCCTTCCGCGCCGACCATGTCGGCAGCCTGCTGCGCCCGGTGGCGCTGCGTGAGGCCCGCGCCGCCCGCGCCGCCGGCAGCATCGATGCGGCAACCCTGCGCGCCGCCGAGGATAGATGGATCGCCCAGGCTATTGCGGAGCAGAAGGCGGTCGGGCTGAAGGCGGTCACCGATGGCGAGTTCCGCCGCGCCTTCTGGCATTTCGACTTCCTGGGCGAATTGGGCGGGGTGGATATGGTCGAAACCGACCAGGGCATCCAGTTCAAGGGCGGCCAGACCAAATCCTATACCCTGAAGGTGACGGACAAGATCAAATACGTCCCCCACCCCTTCGTCGCCGATTATTGCTTCGTGGCCGAGCATGCCGGGGGTGCTGTGGTGAAGCAGACCATCCCCTCGCCCTCCGTGCTGCATTTCCGTGGTGGCCGGCGCGCGGTGGACCCGGGCGTCTATCCGGATATGGACGGCTTCTTCAACGATCTCCGCGATGCCTATCGCGATGCGGTGCAGGATTTCGCCGCCGCCGGCTCCCGCTACCTCCAGCTTGATGAGGTCAATATCGCCTATCTCTGCGACCCGGAGCAGATCGCCGGCCTCAAGGCGCGCGGCGAGGAGACCGAAGGCCTGCTCGGCCGCTATGCCGAATTGATCAATGGCGCCATCGATGGCCGGCCTTCCGATATGATGATCACCATGCATCTTTGCCGCGGCAATTTCCGCTCCATGCACATCGCCTCGGGCGGTTATGACCCGGTGGCCGAGGTGCTGTTCAACGGCATCAATGTGAATGGCTATTTCATGGAGTATGATGACGAGCGTTCGGGCAGCTTTGCACCGCTGCGCTTCCTGCCCAAGGGCAAGACGGTGGTGCTGGGCATCGTCACCTCCAAGCGCGGCGAATTGGAAAGCCGTGATGAGTTGCTGCGCCGGATTGAGGAGGCGGCGAAATACGCTCCGCTCGACCAATTGGCGATCAGCCCGCAATGCGGTTTTGCCTCGACCGAGGAGGGCAATCTGCTCACCGTAGAGCAGGAATGGGCAAAGCTGCAGCTTTGCGTCGATGTCGCGCGCGAGGTCTGGGGCGCGGTCTGAGCCGATTATTACGGCCGGGTTCGATAAACCCGGCCGTAGCCCGAGGGCTGTAATCGGCGAGCAACACCGATTGCCAAGCCCCGCCCGATACCGCAATCTTCTCGTCATCGAGGTGCGAGGAACGCGCCCGGTGTTCAGGGAAGGACGTCAAGGGCCATGGATGAGCTCTCATCGCGCCAATGCGCCTTGAAGGAGGCCTTCACCCAAGCGCGTGGCTATTGGAGCCCGACCTGGGACCAGGTCCTTGCACTCGATGCGGATTTCTTTGAAGCCTATATGAACTTCTCCGCAGTGCCCTGGCGCCATGGCGTGCTGGACCCGAAGGTGCGTGAGTTCATCTACATCGCCATCGACGCATCAACCACGCATCTGCACGCCTCCGGCACCCGCGTGCACATGAAAAACGCGCTGCGCTACGGCGCCACCCAGCAGGAAATCATGGAGGTGTTGCAACTCATCTCCGTGCTCGGCATCCACAGCGTCACCCACGGCGTGCCGATCCTGATGGAGGAGATGACCGCGGCTGGCCGTGGCGGCGAATTGCCGAAACCCGGCGAGGGTGGCAAGCGCGCGGCCCGGCTGAAGGCCGAGTTCACCGCCGCGCGCGGCTATTGGTCCGCATTGTGGGATGATGTGCTGGCACTCTCGCCCGATTTTTTCGAGGCCTATATGCGGTTCTCCTCGGTGCCCTGGCAGCATGGCAGGCTGGAGCCGAAGGTGAAGGAATTCATCTACATCGCCATCGATGCCTCCACCACGCATCTCTATGCCCCCGGCACCCGCATCCATATCCGCAACGCCATCGGCTATGGCGCGACCAGCCAGGAAATCATGGAAGTGCTGGAGCTGATCTCCGTGCTCGGCATCCACAGCACCACACATGGCGTGCCGATCCTGCTGGAAGAGCTCAAGGCCGCCGGCAAAACCTGAAGAACCGCAATCAAGGGAGGACAACACAATGAAAATCAGCCGCAGAACACTGGGCCTCAGCGCCACGGCCCTCAGCCTGCCCAGCCTGGTGCAGGCGCAACCGGCCACCATCAAGCTCGGCTTCACCGCCGCACTCACCGGCCCCTTCAACGAGTTTGGCGAGGGCATCAACCGCGGTGCGCAGATCGCGGTGGAGGAATGCAACAAGGCCGGCGGCATCAATGGCCGCATGGTCGCCCTCGCTGAGGTGCTGGACGACCAGCTGGTGCCCGACCGCGCGGTGCAGAATCTGCGCCGCATCCTCGACAATCGGGAGATCGTCGGCCTGATGTGCCCCTCGGGCTCCGGCCCGACGCTCGCCATCGCCGATATGATCCAGGCGGATGGCCGCCCGATCATCAACCCGCAGGCGCAAACCCCCACCATCGTCTACCCCAATGGCCTGGACAAGCCGCCTCGGCCCAACCTCTTCTCCATCTCCATCAGCAATACCGTGGAATCCGAGAAACTGGCGGCGGCCTTGTCGCAATACAGCCGCGTCGGCATCGTCCATGAAAGCACCGGCTATGGCGTCACCGGCGCCGAGCTGGTGCGCCAGGAGCTGGTCAAACGCCAACCCGGCCTGCGGGTGACGGTGGAGAGCTACAATCAGCGCGCCCAGGACATGACGGCGCAGCTGGTCCGGGTCCAGCGCGCCAATGCCGAGGCCATGCTGGTGATCGGCCTGGGCGCCGATTTCGCCGTCATCCGCCGCAATATGAGCCGGTTGAACATGAACCTCGCCCTATTTGGCGCGGCCGGCGCCGTCACCATGCCCTATATTGAGGGTGCGGGGGATCTCGTGGCCGGCACCCGCGCGGTCAACCACGCCGCCTTCGGTCGCCGGCCGATGCATGGCGCTGCGGCGAAATTCGTCGATCTCTACCGCGCCAAATTCGGCACCGACCGCTGGTATGGCCAGGATGCCGCCAATCCGCTGATCTCGCTGGCCGCCACCGTGGGCAGCGGCTATGACTGCATCAATCTCCTGATCGACGCCATCCGCCGCGCCGGCTCCACCAATGCCGCCGAGATCGTCCAGGCCCTCGATCAGACCCGCGATTTCGAGGGTGCCACCATCCAGAAGATCAGCTTCACCCCGCAAAACCATGTGGCGCTGAAGCTGGAGGATCTGGGCACCTATGAGATGCTCAAGCGCGGCGATCGCGTGGTGCTGGAACTGCGCGACTAAATGATGGACGACTTCTTCTTCTCCCTGCTGCTGGCCGGGATCAGCGTGGGCGCGGTCTATGCGCTCATCGCCCTCGGCCTGAATCTGACCTTCTGGACCACGAAGACGATGAATTTCGGCCAGGGCTCGCTGATGATGCTCTGCGCCATGCTCACCGTCTTCCTCTCCAGCCAGGGGCTGGCCATGGCCTTGGCGGTTTTTGGTAGCCTGCTGGTGGTGGCGGCTTTCGGCATCTTCATCGAGCGCTGGACGGTGCGGCCGGCGCTGCAGGCCAGTGGCGGCAGCATGGGATGGGTGGTCTCCACGCTGGGCTTTGGCATTTTTCTCCAGGGCGTGGCGGCGAAGTATTTCGGCTCCCAGGCGGTGGCCTTTCCCGATGTGGTCTTCACCGCGCAGGATTTCGTCACCGTCTTCGGCCAATATGTCTCCCTGCAATATCTGGTGGTGCTGGCGGTGGCGGTGGCGCTGATCCTGGCGCTGGAGCTTTTCGTGCGCAAAACAGTCTGGGGCCAGGCGGTGCATGCCGTCTCGCTCGACCCGGAATTGGCGCTGGTGCAGGGCATTCCGGTGCGGCGGCTGGTGCTGGGCTCCTTCATGCTCTCCTCGGCCCTGGCCGGGGTGGCTGGCGTGCTGATCGCGCAGATCGGCGGCACGGTGGACCCGGCCTTTGGCTTCGACCTGGTGCTGCTCGGCTTCGTCGCCGCGGTGCTGGGCGGCATGGGCAGTTCCATGGGCGCGCTGGCCGGCGGGCTGCTGGTGGGCATCATCAGCAAGCTGGTCGGCGGCTATGTCTCCACCGCAGCCGAGCACGGCATCGCCTTCGCCCTGCTGATGCTGGCCCTGGCGCTGCGGCCACAGGGGCTGTTTGGCAAAGCTGAGGTCAGCAAGGCATGAACCGGCTTCGTGCATTCCTCAGCGCGCTGGTGGCCGATTGGCGGCTGCAGGCGCTGCTGGTTCTGGCGCTGCTGCTGGGCGCGCCGCTGCTCTCGCCCGGCACGGTGCAGATCGCGAGCTTCGTGCTCATCGCCGCGATCTTCGCCCAGAGCATCAACCTCCTCACCGGCCTGGCCGGGCAGATCTCACTCGGCCATGCCGGCTTCTTTGGCATCGGCGCCTATTGCACCGGCGCGCTGGTGAAGACCCATGGTCTGGATGTCACCCTCGGCGTGCCGCTTGCCGTGCTGCTGGCCGGGGTTGCCGGCTGGCTGCTCTCCTTCCCCGCCAAGCGGGTGCGCGATGTCTATCTGGCGATGATGACGCTGGGCTTTGGCATGGTGTTCTTCGAGGTGGTGCGCGAGTGGAACAGCGTCACCGGCGGCACCATGGGCCTGCCCGGCGTGCCCTCGGCGGCGCTGCGCACGCTCAGCATTCTTGGCATCAAGGTGGATGGTCTGGCCTATTTCCAGCTCCTGCTGCTCATCACCGCCGGCACCATGCTGATGGTGCGCAACCTCACCCAGTCGCGCATCGGCCGCGCTTTTTATGCCATCCATATCAGCGAGATCGCCGCCGGCAGCATCGGCATCCCGGCCGGCGCCACCAAGCAATTGGCCTATGCGCTCTCGGGCGCGCTGGCTGGGCTGGCGGGGGCGCTCTACGCCCATCTAGTGGGTTATCTGGGGCCGGAAAGCTTCGCCCTGCCGCGCTCGATCGAGGTGCTGGTCATCGCCATTGTCGGCGGGCTGGGCAGCATCGCAGGCCAGGTGCTGAGCGCCACGCTCTTCACCTTCCTGCCCGAGCGGCTGCAGGTCTTCGCCGAATGGCAATTCATCGCCTATGGCCTAATCCTCACCTTCTCGCTGATCATCCTGCCCAAGGGGATCGGCGGTCTGCTCTTCGAAGCGCCGCGCTTCATCCGCCCGCGCGCGCGCGCCCGGGCGGCCATGCTGCGCGCCGATGCCGCGATGCTGCGCCCGGCCGATCAGGGTGCTGCCCTGGAAGCCGAGCGCATCACCATGCGCTTCGGCGGGCTGGTCGCGGTGGATGACGTCTCGTTGCGATTGGAACCAGGGCGTATCACCGCCCTGGTCGGGCCGAATGGCTCGGGCAAAAGCACCCTGGTCAATGTCATCACCGGCATTTACCGGCCCAGCGCCGGGCGGGTTCGCTTCGCCGGGCGCGACATCACTGGCCTGGCCGACCATCAGGTAGCGGTGGCCGGCGTGGTCCGCACCTTCCAGGACCCGCGGCT
>Ga0136641_1001326_pt1 | contig 10390 bp, 8 predicted proteins | sample EliLak1302023Y_FD_115312 | JGI IMG/M metagenome (GOLD analysis project Ga0136641, IMG submission 115312) | Freshwater microbial communities from Elizabeth Lake, Yosemite National Park, California, USA - 13020-23Y | ecosystem: Environmental > Aquatic > Freshwater > Lake ... | reverse complement strand
TTTTTGCCTTCGCTTTCATTCACAATCACCTTGATCACTTGTGCGGTGTCAACCCATGACCATTTTTGATTTTCAGGATCCCGTATAAAGAAAGCATCGCCATACTTGAACACATTGCGCACAATGCGGAATATGCGCACATCAAATTTTTGCGTCTTGTTCCATTGTTGCAAGTATTCTCCCAGCACACGCACTTCAATATTGGTAGCTTTGCTACGCCACTTCACAGCAAATGGGCTTTTGCTGTCTTTTAATTTTTGTGTGCAAAACTCAGCTAAAATGTCTAAGGCCGCGTTGACTTCTGGATCCGAATCCATGGTTTCATACTGCTGGTAACGCTCGATACGATTGGGACTACCGGTATACACATCTGGCAAATAGCTGCTGTAGTTGCTACGTGCTGGTCCAGGTCTGTTGCCGTTGGTCAACCCTGATATTGTACTGAGTTGTCCATCAACACTGACAGGTGTGAAGAATTTTTTCCAAGTCATTTATGATCCTAGTCGTTGTCCAGAATTGTCTTTTCTAGCAGTAGTTTTGGTATGGTCCACAATTTCTGCGTTGTGATGAATCAATTGACTCATCTGCTTATTTAACGCAATCAGTTGGTCGTTGAGATCTTTTAAAGTGGTATCTGCACTTTGTTTTTTTCCTGAAGCATCTGCTGATTTGGATTCTTTTTTGTCTCCAGACGAAGCTGCCGCTGCCTTTGAAGCAAGGCGTTTGGTTTCTGCGTCGCTTTGATCCGGATTTTTTTTAGCAAGATCACTACGCTGAGCAGCTATTTTGGCTTTTTGCTCGTCTGCTGCTTTTTGATTTTTGATAACAGGATTAAACGGATCATATCCGCCAAGACCGCCTGTGATGCTAGGTCCGACACTTTTGGCATCCTGAGGAGCACTTGATTTACCGCCTGTGATGCTAGGTCCGACACTTTTGGCATCCTGAGGAGCACTTGATTTACCTCCCATGACACCAGCTAGCATTTTGTCCAATTCGCCTTTTGACACACTCATCTTGGCCATTACTTCTTTAGCTTCGGGACTGGAAGGATCCATTACTTTGCCGTTGACCTTGATTATTTCACTTGCGCCTTGTGTAACTTGTTTTACCACTTGCTCCTGCACTTCTTTGGTACTTGCTTGGCCAGCCATGAATTTTTCCGCCATGGCCGCTTGATTGCTAAGACCAGTTTTATCTATAACTTCTAACACCGACAAGCGAGCTTGATCGCTAGCTAGATTTTGCTCTGCTCTGCGTTTGCCTGCTTCCGCCAACCGCAGACTACGCTGTTCACCATCTGTAAGCTCTCTTGTGGCTTTGATATCTTCCAGTTCTTTGATTTTGGCTGTTTTACTGGCAATTCTTTCTTGATGATATTGTATGTCTTCCTGTGCTTGGCGTTTTTCAGTACTGGTCATAATCACAGTTTGTTCTTCGTAGTTCTTTTTCCATTGTTCCAAATACTGTTTGTTGTCTAATGGAGTAACGGATCCTCCTGCCGGTGTTGTGGCTGAACTGATTTGTGTAGCAACTCCGCCCATCATGTCTTTTAGTTTGTCTAACGGTATCACTGCTTCGGCTTTTCCACCTTCGCCTACATTGACATCAGTACCGCCAGCGGTGGGTTCAACAATTCCGCCTTCAGCCATTCGCGGTTTGTAACCGCCTTTTCCGTCTTTTACCATGTTGGAGTTGCCGCTTGGGCTTGCTGATTCTGCTGAATCTTTACCAGTCAGCATCTTGGAAACTGCATTAGTCACTGTATCTGGAGCCTTGTTTATGGTTTCTTCCTTGCGACCTGCCATATTTTGATTGGCTTTGCCTACCAAGGTATCAATTGCACCGTACATTTTTCCAAGCACTGCTGGACTTTTGCCAATGGCCGTGTTGGCTTCCTCTACCTTGCTGGCCATGGCTCCCATGGTTATTGTTGCCCTAATGTTGGCTTCGTTGGCGGCTCTCATCACTGCTTGCCCTTCATCCACAGTGCCGTCGTCCTTGAGACCTGCTTGATTTTTTTTGATATTTTCCTTGCCTGTAGCCATGGCATTGACATACCCGCCACTTTCTTCAGCACCTTTTTTCAAGGTCTGTGCTAGTGCGTTGGATCCTTCAACAGCTGGTCCCACAGCGGCTCTAACTTCATCACTAGCAGCTGAATAGTTGGCAGCAAATTCTTCAGTATTCTGAAATTCCATCAAGTGCGCTATGGCTGCATCTTCTGCTTGCTTGGCTCGCTGTCTGCCTGCGGCATCTGTGGCTTCTTTGGCCATCTTTTGAGCATTAAGCAACTCTTGACCAGCAGGGCCGTACATGGCCAGCACGTCATTGTTTTTTTGACTTACCACAGCTCCTTTGCTGAGATTTTCTGTCAGTATATCTGTAAATGCAGGACCTAATTTTTTTGCATTGGCATTAAACTGTGTCATGCTTTCTTTTTGCTCAGTGGTCAGTCGATTGAACGCAAGAATATTGTCAGCTTTCTCAGCATCTGCTTTTAAACTTTTGGCAATTTCTTCTCTACTCTGACCAGTCATTCTGGAAGTGGCATCTATTTCTCTACCTAAATTGGCTGCACTGGCTGCCAATTCCTGTTGACCTCTCAGTGTAGTAGTATCCCTATTTCTAGACATAGTGATACTCAACGCTGTATAATTCGCTAGTTCCTGGGCTCCAATACCTGCCCTAGACAATTCTTGGCCCGCGGTGCTTTGTATTAATTCTTTTTGTACTTTGCTAAATGCATCTGCGCTTTTGGTAGCATTGCTGCCTAGTCCTGCGATGCCGGCTATGTTGCCCTTCATGGTTTCATTAAACTGCTGAGTGGTCAATCCTGCTTCGCCGCTCATTCTAATGAATTGACCAAGATTGTTATTGCCTATACCAGTCTCGGCCATGCTTTTGTTCAAATCATCTCTAGATTTGATTAAGGCTTGTATCACTTCGGCACTCATGCCACCCAATCCAGGAATCTTGCCTACAACATCTTTGATACCAGACAAAGCCACACTGGCAACATCTGCACCAGTTGTCAGTCTCTGGAATCCAAAATATAACGGGCCAGCCACACTGGCAATATCACTGAGACCTTCTGTCAATTGGTTTACTACGCCGTCAAAGTTGCCGGTCTTAGGTGCCGCACCAGCGCCACCACCTGCTGGAGGGGCACTGTTAGGGAATACAGTTTTAAATGCATCAATCAGATCTTGCTTAGTTAACTCGCCCATAAAAAAATCCCTAGAAATATGCGTATATAAATACTACATATGATATTTATCTGGAGATAATAATGCCACAAAATCCTTTACAACAGTACTTTAGACAGCCTAAAATTTTTATCAGCTTGCCTAGTCAAGGAGTCTATAACAAACTGGGTACACTTCAAGGTGATGTGACCAATATGCCCGTTTGTGCCATGACAGGCATGGATGAAATCATACTTAAAACTCCAGATGCACTGCTCAGCGGGGAAAGTTCAGTCAAAGTGATACAAAGTTGCTGTAGTGCCATCAAAGACGCATGGGATTTGAGCATACTGGATACAACCCTAATATTCACAGCCATGCGTATTGCAACATTTGGCAGTACCATGAGTGTGGAAAATACCTGTAGTGCATGTAATACCGAGAACGAATATGAATTAGATCTCAGTCGTATAATTGAGCATTTCAGCAAAGTCAAGTACAAAAACAAAATTGTGTTGCAAGATCTAGTGATCAATGTTAGGCCTTTGACTTACAAAGAAAGCACAGATTTTGGTATCAGAAACTTTCAGTTGCAACAACAAATGAGTCAAGTGGATTCAATTGCAGACGATGCCGAGCGTCAAACATTCATCAATAAACTGTTTAAGGAGCTGGCTGAAATCCGGACCAAGATTTATATACTCAGTGTGGAAAGTGTAGAGATAGGCACACAGACTGTTACTGAAAGAAGTTTTATCGAAGAGTGGATGAACAATTGTGAAAAAACGGTGTTTGATTCCATAACAGATCAGATTGAAAAGAATCGCGAGGACTGGCGTATTCCTGCATACAAAGTGCAATGCAGTGAATGTGAACATGCAGTGGATCTGCGTGTGGAGCTAGATCAAAGCAATTTTTTCGCGGGAGCCTAATTGGTTTGTCCGCCCAGGACATTGAACAAAAACTGATTAGGCTGGAAAAAGAAACAAAATCATTCAAAGAAGAGCTGTTTAGGATCAGCTGGTACATGCGGGGCGGCATATCAGTAAACGATTTACTGTACAACTACAGTTACGAAGATCGAGAAATGATTTACAACGTGATAAATGAAAATCTAGAAACTGTTAAAACCACAGGACTTCCACTTCTTTGATTATTTTGCAGGCTTCCAACCTGGAGGTTTGTACACTGAGTTGGCTGGATTATTTGGATCTCTAATACGACTAGGGTCACCTGGATCTATTTCCCAATTGCCCATGTCAGGATCATTTGCAAAATAGCTTCTTGATAATGTGCCGCCACCAGCGGCTGTTGATGTGGCTGCCGGAGCTGCTGGACTGGTAGATGCCACTTGTGAATTACCACTACCACCACCGCCAACTGGTTTTCCACCACTACCGGTGGATCCTGCATTGGCCGCTTTTGCATCCGCACCACTTGCTGCTGGACCAATACCAGTAAAGGATTTCAACTTGCCCAAGAAAGGCGCCAACAACCTGCCTATAAACTGTGCCAATGGTTGCTCTGTGCCAAGAATGTCAGTTAGCAACAGTGCTGACAGTGCGCCTGAATTGTCTCCAGAGTTCAGCCATGTTCTAACAACTTGCAAGCCTGCATCTGTCAGCAGATCAAATTTGGGATTTTCTTTGTGCAACAACATGCCCATCTTCTTCTCACCAGGCGTGAGTTTGTTAACCACGCCCTTGTAAAATCCACCAACTACCAACTGAGTGCCCCATGCTGACACCAGTTTGGTCAGTTCTTGATTCAACAAGAAGTTGTATTCTTTTTCGCTTAATTTATCAGGAACCATGGCGGCATACTTGGTCATGGTATCTGAAAACTGGCTCCAAGGTTGATAGAATCCTGTATAAAAACCGTAGCCGTTCAGTCCCAGTTTCACTGCATTGCCAGCCAACCTCCAACCTGAAACGTCTGCAAGGCCCAATGCTTCAGCGCCTCTGGTCAGCTGTGCGCTGGTGCTGGCATCTTTCACAAAGTTTTTGTCCAACTGTCTTGCATCAATCTCAAGATTTTCCATGGCCTTGGCTCTCAGTTGAGGTGAATTGATGTCAGGCATGGGTCTACCCAATGCTCGTTCACGACGCTGAATGTTCATCATTTCATCACCGATCTTGCGTTCAAGCCTTGCACTGTACGCCTTGGCAGCATCTTTTATGTCAATGTTTTGCACACGAGCAATGTCGCCTATTTCCTTGGCTATGGCATCTTTCAATGCACCTTCAGCACCACGAAATGCCTTTATGGGATTCTTGACCTTTTCAAGGCCTTTGCCCAGCAGCTCAGCACCTTTGCCCAGCAAACCCAGCATAGGCACAGCTTCATTCATTGAGATTATTTCATAAACTTTCATAATGATATTTATCAACGCCCTAAAGAAGAACTTGCGTTCTTCTGTTCATCGCTTGCGCTCGAACCTTGGTAGTTGTTACTAAACGCGAAGCGTTAAGATATTATCTAGATCGTTCAGTCACACTTTGCCCTGGCGGGCAAAGTTGTGGACATTATCTGAGTCGAACATGATCACTTAGCGTTAGCACTAGAACGTAGGCGGTCATCCGGTACCTACTCATGCTGTCTTTGTATGACGGCGGGCTGGCTGCATACGCTAACATGCAACAAACCGTGGGGCCACTGCCCCTCTTTTACCCTTGTATTCCTCCTTGCAAATCAAACGGATTATAGGGATATTCCATCGTCGTCCTGTAAAGGATAGTGATTTACAACTCTGTCACCAAGCAGAACTACCTTGCCGTCACACATCAGAACGGATTCGGGGCACACTATCAACGCCTGTGCGGGCTTATTTGGTGATTTAGGAGCCTAGTTTATTGATTTTTGAGTATGTGTGAACCGTGTACACGCACGGAGATTTGACCATTATAATAGTCTTTTGACTCCAGCACACGACGGCTGAACTGTTCACGAGCCTCTATGTATGACGTTTCAGCTTTGCTTTTGCAATAGAAAAGCACTTCTCGCCGAAAGTTTTCTTGACCTAACTGCGCTACATCCTTGAGCAATTCATCGCTGGAACCATAATAGTCCCGCCAATCGCTGTCAATTTTGCTGCGGATTTTCTTTTTTTTCTTGGTGCCGTTTTTTAATTTCACTGTTTTGTAAGTGGTTTTAGAAAATTTTGCTAGTTTTTTGCCTATGTACATGCGCCCAGTAACTGTGTTGGTTATGAGATAAACAAACCCCACACAATCTTGGGGCAATTGTTCTATTACGTGATTTTCGTAGTGCCATGACATTGAGTATGTATGCTATTCATGCTCGCTGTGTCCTGCCTTTTGGTTTGCCTTGCGTTGTAGTTTGGCTTGATCCAGATGCACACGATACTGTTGCACATGTTCTCTACGCTGTTTGGCTATGATGCGTATCTGGGCCAGCCAGTAGCGCATGTGTTCGCCTGCCCGTCTTGTGCCTTTGTGTTGCCAATCCTGATTGGCTTTGAAATACTCGCGAAAAGCAGCCATGAGTTGTTCATGGCTGTGTTCATTTTGATAGGGTACTGGCGTTACGTGCTTACTCATGCACAGGAATATAGGGCGCCAGCACATGATCAAACACATTGGCCATCATGGCTTCAATCTGATCACGCTCGGGCTGTGTGATGCCAATCTGATTCATGCTGCCTTGGCTGATGTCCTTGACCATGTTCCAGTCCGCGCGGGCTGCACGGCACATTTCAATGATCACCAGCTCACGGGTTAGGTTGCCATATTTCTTGACCAGCGCCAGTTCACCTGTGCCCTGTGTTTCCGTCATTGTGCCACTAGTCTGCGTTGTTGTTAGTTCGTTACTCATTCGTTGACCTCCAAGTCATTTGCGTAGGATGTGTATCCATTCTCTTTTACGACCTTTAGCACATGATTCACACGTCCTATCAGTTCATCTCTGTGGCTGATCAAGAATATGTTTTTCTTGCGTTCTCTAGCCATTTTCTTCAAGACACCAAGGGCGCCTTCCACGCCACTGGCATCCAATCCATTGTCAATCAGTTCGTCCACGAACAGCAAGTTGATGCTCTGATACAAACTTTCCCACACATCACGGAAACTCCATGACAAGCTGAGTATGAGTCTGTTGCGCTCGCCACGCGATAAGTTGTCAAAATCCAAGTCCTGACCCAGTTGTGTGATCATGACTGTTAGGTCATTCTGAAACAGCACTGTGTGCGGTAGGCCCATTTTGTCCAGATAGTAGGTTAATCTGTTGTTCAAGTAGGCCAAGTTCTGATCAATGATCTTTTTGCGTATGAATGAATCCTTGCTGGTCAACAGTTTCAGCAAGAACTCCTGATGTTCTTTCAGCTGATTGAGAGTGTTCACTTGATCCCACGACACTTCCTGTAGGGCTGTGTTAGTGAGTTCATCAATCTGTTCCTGATAGGGATCCACATCATGGCTTTTGGCCACCAGCTGATTTTCCAGGGTCTTTAGATTGTTCTGATGTTTGAGAGCCTGCTCTAACGTGTCATAGTATGTGTGGGGCTTGGCTGCTACTTCACCTACAGCATCTATTTCACTTTGAATCTTGGTTCTGTCTTTGAGCACCTTGTCATAATATTTTCGGGCCTCGTCGAGATGCTGTTGAGCCAAGGTGCTCATTTGTTCATGCTTGTGGTCATGGAGAGCTTGTTCACATGCGTGGCAGGTCTTGTTAGCCAGTTTGGCGAGCTCGCCGTCATACTTTGTGACGCTTCGCTCCGCTTGCGCTATCGCGCTATCTAACGTAGCACGTTCCTTGTTTAAGCTTCGCAGCTTCGCTGTCTTTTCATCGAAATCTTTTAGCTCCGCATGCTTCGCAAGCTCAGCCTCAATATCTACGCCCTCCAGTTCCACGATGGCCCTGCCTATCTTTTCTAGATCGCTGGCATGCTGATTGCGCCAAGCACTTTGCTTGGTTAATAGGCCGTCTATACTTTTCTGTATGCCTTCATTGCTGCGCTTGGTAGCTTCAATGTTGGCTGTTTCTTGAGTTATATTGTCTTTGGCCAGCTTGATTTGTTCTCTAAGTGTTTCTGCTTTTTCACTGAGAATTGTGATACCCAACAACTGTTCAATGATCACTCGTTGATCATTTGCTCGCATGCTCAAGAACGGTTCAGTATAGGTGTTTAGTGCCACAATGTGTTTGAACATGTCGTGGCTCATGCCCAACAAGGCATCCACATCCTTTTGTGTTTCACGCACATCACCTTGTGCATCATCGGTTTCTTCCACATCCTGTGCTTGATCATTCACAAAGAACTGCATGATTGTGGGCTTGCGTCCCCGCTCAATACGATAGTCTATGCCGTCTTTTTCAAACGCCAGGGTAACCAACATGTTCTTGTTGTTGATCTTGTTTATGAGATTGTCTTTCTTGATGTTGGTGAGCGCATTGCCAAACAGGGCAAAACTCAAGGCATTCACAATGGTAGTTTTACCTGTACCGTTACGGCTACCATTGTCGTCCCCACCCTGATCTAAGTTCTCGCCCAGCACCAGTGTGAGATTTTCCTGTGCAAAGTTCACCGCTTGAGTCTGATTGCCCACGCTCATGAAGTTTTTGACCGTTAGTTCTTTTAATTTTATCATAAGCTGTTGTATATAGCAAGAAGGGTGTTCTTGTCGTAGGTGTCGCTTTCAATATTGACAATCTGACTGCTTACAATCTGATCCACACTTTCAAATGCTTGAATGTCTATATTGGTATTGATCTCTATGTCTTTCTTTTCAGCAATAAGTGTGAGTTCACGAATGTCATAATCTTTAATAAATTTTTCTTTGATAAAGCTGGCTTCTTCAAAGGTAATGTCAATATCCAAGGTCACACGTAGATGTTGTTTGGGCTTGATAATTGTATCAGCACCATCTATCAATTCACTCAGCTTGACAGTACGGAATGTGGGTTGATCAGGCCAGGTGTGGTATTCTGGTTGGCTGCCCCACGCCAATACCATCATGCCTCTGTCATCGTCCCATGTGTCTGCATAGTTGTGCGGAAAGGCATTGCCGATATAGATCATGTTACGTTGTTGTTGACGCTTGTGGAAGTGTCCGCTGAATCCCAGCTCATAGCTCTTGAAACTGTCCAACTGAATCTCGCCGTGATCTGGCATCTGCACCATAGCGTTCATAAAAAAGCTAGGTAATTCAAAGTGTCCAAATATATATTTGCCACCTTTCTTGCTTATTGACCGCCATTCGTCACCTACAAGCCACGGGCAGAGTGTAACATCCCCAATGGTGGTCGGTTCGTGAACCACGGTGATTCCAGGAATATATTTGCCGAATTCCACAGAGTGAATATCTCGTTTGTCTTTATAGTACAAATCATGATTGCCAGGAAAGAAATAAAAATTATCAAACGCTTGGCCGAGTTTTTCAAGTGCCCTGAGACTATAGTCCATAGTAGTGATATTAAGGCTATTGCGATTGTGATGCCAATCGCCCATAAAAATTCCTGTGTCACAGTCTTCCTCCTTGGCTTTAGCAATATACCAATCTACAAAGTCCTCGCAGTCCTGATTGTGTGTTGAACTATTGCTCTTTAAACCAAAATGTATGTCTGTAAAACACGCTACTTTTTTAAACAAGTTACTCACTAGTGTTTTCCTCATTGCGTTTCAATGCCGCTGCATGTTCACCGGCACCTGTACGACTATAACTGGGATTCATACCGTTGATTTCCAAGATGTCATCACGTATGTTTTGATTGCGTTTTTCTATATTGATAACACGCACAAAACTGTTGGTCACAGCCGCTGTAAAATAAGCAAAGGGATTATCGCTTTTGCTTTCATCAAATTGTAATCCAATCTGTGTCAACTGTAAAATAGCCTGCCCCTTCATTTCGTCATTGTATGTGTAGCCACGCACGTTGCCGCGAGTAGCGTACCTCTCACATAATTTTAACATCATTCGTGCCAGGGTGTTAGTGATTTGGCCCGCATCTTTGTCAAAGTGACCCTTCGCTAAATCGCCCTTCCAGTGACTCTTGCCCACACATTCTAGTACATCTTCCTCATTGAATTTCCAATGCTGAAACGGAGGAAAGTTGACCTTGTCTCGGTGATCAGCAAGACTTTTAGGATTCTTTTTACGAACATTGTTCAAGGGAATGTGATCAAAAGTCATGACTCTAAACACCACATCTGTCTTGGCTATTTTTTTATAGTCCACTTCGCA
>Ga0136641_1001325_pt1 | contig 10392 bp, 9 predicted proteins | sample EliLak1302023Y_FD_115312 | JGI IMG/M metagenome (GOLD analysis project Ga0136641, IMG submission 115312) | Freshwater microbial communities from Elizabeth Lake, Yosemite National Park, California, USA - 13020-23Y | ecosystem: Environmental > Aquatic > Freshwater > Lake ... | reverse complement strand
TTTGACCCGCTTCATGACTTGATGCCTTTGGCGCCTACGGTGTTCACTGCTCAAGTGTTGGTCGCGCACAGCAGTGTGCAAGCCGCGGGTGTCAATGAGTTGATGAACTTGGCTCGCTCGAGTCGACACATCTTGCGCTATGGCTCCTATGGTCTGGGGTCGAGCTCACATTTGTATGGCGAGTTGCTCGCCAACAGCGCAGGCGTTGATCTGCAGCACGTGCCCTACAAAGGCGCGTCGGATGCTGTGCGAGACTTGGTGTCTGGGCAAATTGAGCTGTGCTTCGTGAGCTTGGCTGTCGCATGGCCCTTTGTTCAGAACGGAAAAATAAAAATCCTTGGTGTGGTCGGTTCACAAAGAAATCATCGCATTCCCCATGTGCCCACGTTCAATGAGCAGGGATTTAAAAACCTCAATGCTGTCGGTTGGCTTGGGTTCTTTGCACCTGCAAAAGTGCCCAGAGAATTCGCCCTCAAGTTCAATGAGGACATCAGGAAAATCTTAAAGATCAAGGCTGTGACGCTTTTTATGGAGCAAAATGGTGCCGATGTGATGCAGTTGTCACCCGTGGAGTTTTCTGCTTACGTCAAAAACGACTCTGGCAAATGGAACGAGTCGATTAAAAAATTAAACTTAAAATTTGATTTTGATTGAGACCCTGCATGAGCGAGAGTGCTGCACAAAGAGGTGCAAATGTGAAAACTAACATGAATTGGAGAGTTCAGATGGGTGAATACACGGGCAGTCGCCAAGTCCTTGCTTCTTGCTTGGTTTTTTTCCTAAGTGTTGCATCTTGTTTTGAGGGTTGCGCTCAAATGCTCGATGGTCCCGCGACAGAAAAAACCTATGGCTCAGGCTTGCCAAGAGACCATGCCAAGCAGCTTTTTCGAGATGAAGACTATCCCGTGTTTGCCTTAAAACCGGGTCAAGAGGCTTACCAAGACATCAATGGCCCTAGGATGAAAAACGACATCCGTGCTTTGTCTCGCATTGCCTTGAACTACCGCGATCAAGTCAATGCCCAGTGGTGGGGCATTTTCCCAGGCACGCAAGCGCAGACCCAAGCCGTTCAGTACATGACCGATGAATTCAAAAGATTGGGTCTGAGCGTAAAAACCGTGCCCTATCAATTGGAGAAAGACTGGCGCCCAAAAAGTTGGTCTGCCAGCTACGTCAGCAGCAGCGGACAAAAGATCGAGCTCAAGACCATTTTTCCAGTCTCGGGTACCAAATCCACGGGAGATCAAGTCCTCCAAGCCGAGGCCATTTGGGTGGGCATTGGTTCCGAGCCTGACTTCTTGGGTCGAGAGGTCAAGGGCAAGGCGGTCATTGTGTACAGCAACTTTGTCCCAGGCGGTAGAAGTCACTCGGCCTCGGATCGCTCGTCGCTCTTTAACGCCAACAGTCGAGCCCAAGCGCTTGGTGCGGCCATGGTCATCAACGTCATGGCGATTCCAGGCAACGGCTTGTATCAGCCAGAGGATGGCTTGAAAGAAATTCCGCAAATGACCTTGAGCCAAGACGAGGGCTTTGCCCTGCGTGACCGACTCGGTCGCGGCGAAAAGATCCTGCTCTCTTTGAAACTTGATGTTCCTGAGCTCAAGAACATTCAGACCTCTTACACCTTGTCCACACTTCCAGGTGTTTCAAAAGAGGAGATCATGCTTCAAATCCACACAGATGGGTACTTCCAAGCGGCAACGGACAACAACTCAGGCATGGCCGCTGGCTTAGAGTTGGCAAGGCATTATGCTGCTTTGCCACTCGCTAAAAGACCTCGAACCTTGGTGTTCTTGACTTTTCCAGACCATCACCATGGTGAGGTGGCTCATTACATGAAAGGGGGAATCGATGAGACCTACGACTGGAAAAATGTTGCGCTCAAAATGACCTTGGAGCACCCATCTGAGACTTCGATGTATTTGTACAATTCGAGCCTGACAGCCACCAATAACTTGAGTGCTGTCAGGTGGAGCGCCTATGGCAGTACTCTCTTTGAGGAAATGGTCTTTGCCCAATTGCGCGATTTTGGGGTGCCCGTTTATGCTTTAGAAGACCCGCCAAAAAACGGTAACTTTGCACCTTCCTTTCACATCATCAACCATATTTTGTACCACACCTCTTTGGACACGCCTGAGATGGTACCGCTTGAAGGCATGCTGCGTTCGGTGAGGTCGTTTGCGTCCATCATTGACCAAGTCAACGCCATGAGCATGGATCAAATCCGAGGAACTCAATTTCCTCCTAAAAATCCTAGAGGCAGTCTGGTTGGACCCTTCAAGAGGCCTAGCGTGGATTGAGCATTAAAAAAAGCTCAAAAAAACACCCTCATGGGGTGTTATTAAAAGTTTTTCAAAGTGAGTATATGGTTTTTTTAGATGAATATAAATTCATCTCAACCTATGTTCCAACCGAGCCATCAAGACCGGATTGAACACTCTTTAGTGAATTATTTTGGCATGACAACAGAGTCAATGACGTGAATCACGCCATTGTCAGCTGTGATGTCAGTTTTGATCACATTGGCATTGTCCACTTTGACGCCAGACATGGTGCTGATCGTGATCTCTGAGCCTTGTACGGTCTTGACTTTGCCAGCTTTCACATCTGCAGCCATGACTTTGCCTGCGACAACGTGGTAAGTGAGGATGGATGTCAATTTTGCTTTGTCTTTTAGAAGAGCGTCCAGATCAGCTTTAGGAATCTTGGCAAAGGCTTCGTCTGTGGGCGCAAAAACCGTGAAGGGTCCTTTGCCTTTTAAGGTGTCAACCAAGCCGGCTGCTGTCAGTGCAGCTGCTAGAGTTTTAAAGTTGCCAGCACCTACGGCTGTGTCAACGATGTCTTTTGCTTGCGCAGAAACGGATAAACCGAATGCAAGCACCGATGCGATTAAAAATGATTTCATGAGATACCTCAATTGCGCTTCAAGAGCGATTAATTCGTAGAAAATACTACAGCGCCGATGCTATGCATCTGTCACGATCCATGCCCTGAGACAGGTCAATAGCCGTCTATAGAAAAGGTTATTGAGACGACCCTTGCACATGACATTTGTATGACACGAAGAAGAGCAAAACCTAGGAACTGTCAACTTTCTGATTCACACTTTCTGATCCAACAAAATGGGTTTGAGGACTTGAATTTTTTTCTTTCAACGAAACATCTAAAATGAGCTTTTAGTTCAACATTTCATAATATTTTGGAAGAGCCCGGTCATGTGGAGTCACCTTTTAATTGCATCCAATTTAGGGATCATGTTTTTCTTTAGCTTGGCTGTTGCTCCGACCATATTTAAAGTCCTGCCAGCAGAGTGGGCTGGCGTGTACGTTCGACACTTTTTCCCAAAGTACTACTTTTATTTGGCAGCTGCCTGCATCCTTGCTGCAGTTGTTGGCGAAGACCTCACGCTCATAGGAAGCTCTGTGTGCTGTGGTCTTGTGTTCCTCTTTCTGGCTTTATTTTTAACACCTAAAATCAATGCTGCCAAAGACGCTCATCAATTGAAGCTTTTTAAACAATTGCACATGCTCAGTGTTTTCATCAATCTGCTACAAATGGGACTGTTGACCTATCTTTTAACACGACCCGTCGTCATGCTTTGATTTTTAGTATTTGAACACCATGACCCATGGACTTAGCAAAAAAATGAACACCCTTGTCATAGGTTCTAGTGGCACGATAGGTGCGGCTTTTGTTGAAGCATTGAACCAAGATCCCCATTGCGCAGTCGTTGTTGAAATGAACCGGACCCTCTGTCCAAGTTTTGATCTTTGCGATGAGCGGGGCATTGAAGAGGCGCTTTCAGATGGAATATTCTCTGGGCCCTTTGACTTGATCGTTGATGCGACGGGAGCATTGACCCTTGATGGAGCAGGACCAGAAAAATCCCTGAAGTTGCTCGAAGGCGATACCATGAGCCAAGCCATGTGGGTCAATTGCATTGGGCCGGCGCTCTTGTTAAAGTTGCTGCTTCCCAGGCTCTCAAGCGAGAGGTGCATCTATGCCAAGCTGTCAGCTCGAGTGGGTAGCATCACCGACAACAAATTGGGTGGCTGGTACAGTTACCGCGCTTCTAAAGCGGCCTTCAACATGGTTCTTCAAACGGCAGCCATCGAGCATCACCGGCGCAATAAAAAAGCTGTTTTTATTGCATTGCAGCCTGGCACGGTGGCTTCAGCTCTTTCAAAGCCCTTTGTCCAAAGCTCGGATGCAATGAGCGCCAAAGACTCGGTGAGTCAGATGTTAAAAGCCATGGAGCGACTCCAGCCCAAGTCTGGGGCGCATTTCATCGACTTCAAGGGCCAAGACATTTTATGGTGAAGCTGAAAAGCTCTGGTGTGGAGCATGTCCATGGTGTTGTGTGCTGCTTGAGGACGATGTTGAACAACAACACCTTGAGTCCACTTGGCTGCGTTTTATCCATTTTTATCCCTTTTAACCCGGTTGTTGCATGCACCCCTAAGGTTGCGTGCGAACACCCTTCTTTAGGTCAACGATGCCTGTTACAAGAAATTTGATTGTGGTCCTTGGAGACCAGCTCGACTTGGAGGCTGCAGCCTTTGATGGTTTTGATGCCAAGCATGATCTTGTGTGGATGGCCGAGGCCCAGGAAGAGTCCACCCACGTGGGGTCGAGCAAGCAACGCATCGCTCTCTTTTTGAGTGCCATGCGTCACTTTGCACAAGCGCTTCGCAAGGCCAAACGACCGCTCCTCTACCACCGCTTGGATGACACAGGCCCTGCGGCCGCCTTGAACAGCTTGGGCAGCAAGTTGCATGCTGATCTCTTAGAGCTCGCCCCATCTCGGGTGATCATGACCCATGCGGGTGACTGGCGCGTTACCCAACAGTTGACATCCGTGGCCAAGGCCGTGGGCGTGCCCCTTGAAGTTCGCGAAGATCGGCATTTCTTCACCACCGTGGGTGACTTCGAGGCCCATGCCAAGGGTCGCAAGTCCTTGCGCCTAGAGTACTTTTACCGTGAACTGCGCCAGCGCCACCATGTTTTGATGGACGGCGATGAGCCAGAACAAGGCCAATGGAATTTTGACGCAGACAACCGCGAGACCTTTGGGGCCAAAGGTCCTGGGGAGTTACCCAAGCGCGCCTTTTTTGCACCGGACGCCGTCACAAAAGAGGTGGTGGAGCTCGTGCACGCACGCTTTGCCAAGCATCCCGGCAAACTGGACAGCTTTGGCTGGCCCGTCAACCGTGCTCAGGCCTTGGAGGCACTTCAACGGTTTGTGGATGAGCGTCTTGCACTTTTTGGACGGTATGAAGACGCGATGTGGCCTGGAGAGCCTTGGCTTTATCATTCGCACCTGTCTTCGGCCATGAATTTGAAGTTGTTGTCCGCTCGCGAGGTGGTTCAGGCTGCAGAACATGCTTACCGAGCTGGCTTGGTTCCACTACAAAGCGCTGAAGGGTTCATCCGACAAATTCTGGGCTGGCGGGAATACGTGCGTGGCATTTATTGGACACAAATGCCTGGCTACATGGAGCGCAATGCGCTCAATGCCCAAGAGCATTTACCGGAGTTTTTTTGGACCGGTCGCACCGACATGGCTTGTCTACGAGATGCTGTGACGCAGACCCTAGAGCACGGCTATGCACACCACATCCAACGACTGATGGTGACGGGCCTTTTTACGCTGCTTTTGGGCGTTCAACCCCAGCTGGTCCATGCTTGGTACTTGTCGGTCTATGTGGATGCCGTGGAGTGGGTCGAACTGCCCAACACCTTGGGCATGAGCCAGTATGGAGATGGTGGCCTCATGGCCAGCAAGCCTTATGTGGCCACAGGAAAGTACATCCAACGCATGGGGGGTCCTTGCAAGGGATGCGCTTATGACCCGGCGCTTCGAGAAGGTGAGCGAGCCTGCCCGTTCACCACCTTGTACTGGGATTTTTTACTCCGCCACGAAAGCCTACTTGCTAAAAATGCGCGCATGGCTTTGCAGGTCAAGAACGTGGCGCGCATGACAGAAGCTCAAAAGCAGGCCGTCACCTTAAGGGCTGAAGCGATCCGCTGCGGCAAAGTGGGCAGTCAGCTCTGAGCAGATGGGTTTCAGCTGACCTGTTGAATGCCCGCAATCAACCACACTTTGTTGCCCGAATTTGAGTAACTCATGTTCCATACCTCTTTAAAGGGTTCTGGATGGGCATGAGCACCTTCCTTGATGGTGCCTTCAAATTCAACGCTGGCCAAATAGTGATCTCCTATGAGTTCCATGCCTAGGAGCACAGCTTCAAGTTGAACGACTTCAGTTTGAGTGATTTGTGCAAAAAGCGGTGTTGCATCGCGCTCGCTCAGTTGAGCTTTGATTTCCGACAACATGTCCTCTGTCATCCATGTTCGCATGAGTGCAGTATCTGATCGATCCCAAGCGTCTTGCATGCTCACAAAACCTTTTTTAACGGTCTCTAAAAATCCACGGGTATCAAATCCATCTGGAATAGACCAATTGCTTGGGTTGGAAGGGGTCGATGGATTTGGGTTGTAAGTTGACTGCGATGCAGGAGCATTAGGGTCAAGCATGGACTTGGATGGGTTGGGTGTGTTGAAGTTGGCGTTAGAAAAGGCTGTCTGCCCCGCTCCCTGATAGGCCAAGGGTGAAGATCCATTGGCAGGAGAAGAGCCTCTTCTGCGCATAAAGTAGCCCACCACAGCAAGCAAAACAAATGCAAGCAGACCAAACAATAAAAATTGACCAAATTCTGCGCCAAAACCCATAGAGTGTGCAAGCCACGCCAAACCTAAACCAGCAGCAAGTCCTCCAACCATAGCACCCCAAGGCCTTCGGGTGGGAGATGCCATGGGAGCTGAGGCGGGTGAGGGTGCCGAGGGTGCAGCTGCGGGACTTCCTGCGGGTGTTCCTGGTTGAGCAGGCTTTGCTGCCTCGCGTTGAGAAACGTTGCCTGATTGTTGTCCTACTGGTTTACCCGAACCCATGCGTTTCGCCGCATTGACGGATACGCAGGTCAGGCTAAAAAGAAAAAGAAAGAGGAGGGTCAAAAATTGTTTTTTCATATATTTTCCATTTGTCTCTACGGTAACACTTTATAGGATTGAATGAACACTTTTTTGATCATAGTAAAACGATTGCATGATAGGGCATGAAACATACAAAATAAAAGGGTTTTAGGAATGTCCCTGTTGATTCAAAGTGAATTCTAAAAAATGCAAGCAAGGGGACGTCCTGGCTCGTGCTTGGGTCTTTTGAAGCGTTGACATCACGACCGTTGGTGTTTTAAGAATTCGTGGCTTGCCTTGGGACTTCTTGGCAATGAAAAAGTGTATATTCTTTGCATTGTTCACCACCCTTTTAAAACCCATGAACCCCTTGATCAAAACAATTGCCAGTTTCTCCCTTTGTTTCGTTGCTGCCTCTGCGATGTCCTTGACCTTGAGCATTCCAAAATCCCTGATTGATTTGGGTGTTGCCAAGAAGTTTCCCAAAGAAAAGCTCTCCATCACCTTGGACAAGCCTGTGACCGCTTTTAGCCGTGAGCGTCAGAAAATTGAGTTGTGCGGTACATGGACCAGTAAATTGCCGGCCAAGTCAGGCGAGTTTTGTGTGGACACCCAGCCCGTTTGGAACAAAGACAAGGGGGACATCGAAATTTCAAAAGTGAACATTCTGAAGTTGACGGCAGGAGACGGGAAGGAGCTTTCCTCCAGTGTTTCCTCTGCCCTTAACTCAAGCATTTTGACTCTTTTAGACGGTACATCCGTGCATCATGTCAATGAGATGATTGGTAAAAGATTGGACGCCATAGAAATTCAAGAAAACAGTTTCAAATTGATTTTTTAAGCGATGGATTCACCAGTTCGCTAGCAACGGCAGTCTCAAATTTCAACTGATTCTAGGTTTTAAGTCAATTCACCCATCAGGTCAACCCTTGCTGAGTGCTTGAAGGACAAGACGCGGTTGTCTTTTCAGTCAATTGTGATGCAGCTAGGCATGTCATCAAAAACAAGCAACTATTTTTTGATGACAGGATCTTCGAAAGCAGGCTGTTTTTTCAAGACAGATCAAATGCTTTTGAATCTCCAGCAGCGACAAGGTTGGAGATGTTTTTAGAGCCCGCCGTGTGACTGCGCAACCATCATGTAGAGCATGGGAATGGACAGGAGTGTGTTGGCTCTGGATGTCAACATCGCAAGCTTGGCCGCTCTTGCTTTCTCCTCAGGCGTGACCTCGACCATGCCAAGGGCTTTTTGTTGATTGGGCCAAATGATGAACCACACATTAAAAGCCATGATCAAAGCAATCCACATGCCGATGCCAATCGCTACAAAAGGCTGAGTCAAGGACAAGGCGCTCATGACATAGCCATTCATGGTTGCCACCAGCAAGCCGGTGACCACCGTGGCCAAAGCAGCATAACGAAACCAAAACAAAGCCTCGGGTGCAATGACCTTGCTGATGGCTGGTTTTTGTTCATCTGGAATTTTAGGCATTGAGGGAATTTGAACAAAATTAAAGTACCAAAGTAAACCAACCCACATGATTGCAGACAGGACATGCAACCATCTCATGAAAAAGATCCCCCAAGCATGTCCCAATTCAATAGCTGGATTTGCCAGCACCACAATGAGGATCAATAAAACAACGCCTGCAATGAGCGTGTGCAAAAGTGACTGAAACAGTTTGGTCATGTCGAGAGCCTCATAAGTTTGGAGTTCTCCAACTTTAATCCTTAATCTCTCAAAGTCAATCATAATTTGTTCAAGACCTTAGGGGTAAACCAATGCTTATGATGGTAAATGTTCTTCATGGGTATGAGGTTCGAAGTTGTGAGTTTCAATGCTTGAGCAATGCTTGAGCAATCCTTGAGAAATCCTTGAGCAATGCTTGTCATGTGAACAAGCTGCTCGCTGAGGAGGACCCATTTTTACAAGGATCTTGTCTCGTCAAGGGTTATTACCAAGTAGCTTGTCCATGGCTTGGGTCGGCTCTTATCTTAGACGCAGGATCAGGGCTTGAGAGAGGCTTATTTTCTTGCTCAGATTGGGGGTGGGTTTGCTGGTGCAACATGGAGATTGTTGTTGAGCGTCTTTTTTATTTTGTATCTCATCGTTTACACTTGAAGCGTTGGAATGATTGTCCACTCACTCAATTCACTCATAGAGGTTTTTTATGTTGTTTCCCACCACCATCGTTGGCAGTTATCCACAACCCGAATGGTTGATCGATAGAGCAAAGCTGGCGGGCCGTTTTCCTCCCAGAGTAAGAGCCAAAGAACTTTGGAGAGTTGAAGAGCCGTATCTTAAAGAAGCCATGGAGGATGCGACCCTTTTGGCCATCAGAGCCCAAGAGGATGCGGGTTTGGATATCATCACGGATGGAGAAATCCGGCGTGAGAGTTACTCCAATCGAATTGCCACGGCATTGGATGGCATAGACATTAATCACCCTGGTGTTGGCCTCGACCGCTCCGGTCATCCCAATCCCGTTCCTCGTATCGTTGGGAAAATCAAGCGCTTGCGTCCCATTGAACTTGAGGATTTGTTGTTTTTAAAAGCCAACACGCAAAGAAAAGTAAAAATCACAGTGCCTGGCCCATTCACGATGCTTCAACAAGCTCAAAACGATTTCTACGCTAGCGAGGAGGAGGCGGCGATGGATTACGCGGCTGCACTCAATGAAGAAATCAAAGATTTGTTCGCCCATGGTGCAGACGTTGTTCAAGTCGATGAGCCCTATATGCAAGCGAGACCCGAGAAAGCTAGGCAGTATGGAATTCAAGCACTCAACCGAGCCCTGTTGGGTGTGACGGGTACGACAGCCGTTCACATATGCTTTGGTTACGCTGCAGTGATTCACGTGAGACCTGAGGGCTACAGTTTTCTGCCGGAGTTGTCAGCTTGTTCATGCACTCAAATTTCGATTGAGACAGCACAATCGAATCTAGACTGCCAAGTGCTTGAGCAGCTTGGCAATAAAAAAATCATGCTGGGTTGTATTGATCTCTCAGACATGAACATTGAAAGCCCCCTCTTGATCGCGTCCAGAGTTAAAAAGGCACTCAAGTTCGTGGCTGCAGAAAATATCATCATGGCTCCAGACTGTGGTATGAAATATTTGCCCAGAGAGGTTGCCAATGGAAAACTTAAAGCGATGGTCCAAGCTGCGCAAATGTTACGTGAGGAAGTGAAATGAAGTCATTTGATTAGACCACTCTTTGGTTTTCTTCGGCCAACATTCCATCATTGGTTATCGATAAAGCAAAAGTTGAAACCAATTGTTTCATCCAACGTAGAAAGTATTTTTTATAAGCCATAGGGACGGAAATTGCTGTTGTAATCATTTTTATGAAGAAACTTCAATTTATAAGTGTTTTTTTGATGGAGTAATCGATTTTATCCGACATTTTCCATTTGACTTGA
>Ga0136641_1001324_pt1 | contig 10393 bp, 8 predicted proteins | sample EliLak1302023Y_FD_115312 | JGI IMG/M metagenome (GOLD analysis project Ga0136641, IMG submission 115312) | Freshwater microbial communities from Elizabeth Lake, Yosemite National Park, California, USA - 13020-23Y | ecosystem: Environmental > Aquatic > Freshwater > Lake ... | reverse complement strand
GGCGCCCGTTTGAATTAGGAAAAGATCATTTTCTAGCAGTATCAAAACTCTTAAGATGTAAGTGAGGCTTCTACCTTGGTCAACCAAGGTCTTTATCAAAGTACACTTGATGGATCGTTTTCGATCTTGCTGAGCCTTTCAGGTTTGAGCTCAACAGGATGTTTTTTCTCAATTGATTTGTTAAATGGAGAGAACAATGGGTCTTATTTTAAGTCGATGGATGGCAAGCTTGATGTGTAGCCTGCCCTTTGCGGTGTTCGCCCAGTCCTATCCTGAGCGACCCGTCAGGGTGGTGGTGAGTTATTCAGCGGGGGCCACGAACGACATTGTTGCTCGTCTAGTTGCCCAACGTTTGAGCACGGCTTTTAAGCAAAACTTCTTCGTCGAAAACAGGGTAGGGGGCAACGGCACCATTGGAACGGGATTTGTGGCCAAAGAGCCTGCAGATGGCTATAACATCTTGCTTGGCAACACCAGTACCTTGGCCATTCATCCCAGCTTGTTTGCCTCTCTTTCATACGATCCCACCAAAGACTTCCAGGCTGTCTCTATCCTTGCGGAGTCGCCCACCGTCTTGGTGGTCAACACCGCCTTGCCTGTTCAAACGGTGAAAGAGTTGGTGGCTTATTCAAAAGCCAATGCCAAATCTGTTGCCTACGGCTCACCAGGAGCGGGTACGCCTTTTCACTTGTCTGGAGAGTTGTTCAACAGCCAAACGGGGACCACCATGCTGCACGTGCCGTACAAAGGCGCTGCGCCGGCGGTGGTTGATTTATTGGGTGGACAAATTCAAGTCATGTTCGATAACTTGCCCAATGTGTTGAGCCACATTCGTTCTGGAAAATTGCGCGCTTTGGCGGTCACTTCCGATGCCCCTTTGAGCCAGCTGCCCGATGTGCCGACCATCGCCAAGGCCGGCTTTGCTGGCGCTGAGTCGTCTTCGTTCTTTGCATTTGTGGTGGCCAGGGGAACACCACCTGCGATTGTCCAGACCTTGAGCAACAAGATTGCTGAGATCATGCAAGAACCAGCTATGAAGGCGCAACTCACGGATTTGGGTGCCATTGCCGTTGGTAACACGCCAGCACAAGCCACGCAGTATTTGAACGAGCAGGTGGTGAAGTGGACAAAAGTGGTCAAAGCCTCCGGCGCCAAAGCCGACTTGTAAGGGATCCTTAGAGCTCAACTTATGCGAGGGGTTGAGGATACCGCTTGATGTCGTCAGTGGCCTAATCCATCAAGGCTTGGCTTTTTAATCGGTGTGATTATTTTTTCTCTAAAGTATTCTTCCAAAGTGAACCCAACTGACGGTGTCCTGACACAGGTTTTTTGGTCGAAACAAGTCGGCGATTTTTATTCTCAGACCCGTGCGGCTTGAACCCATCAGTTTTTTTAAGCTAGGGTTTTCCTATGGCTTATTGGGGCTCAATTTTTTTATTCAAGAAAATATCTACACCAAGATCATGTAAAGTATTGCTTGTTCATTGAAGACGTTCTTGATGGTTTCATGAACTTTTTTAAAACAGGAAAGCAAGTTTATATGTCTCTCTCATTGCGTGTCAACAACAAATCACACACCGTTGATGTCGAACCCGAAACGCCTTTGCTTTGGGTCATTCGTGACAGCATCGGTTTGACGGGAACTAAATTTGGCTGTGGCATTTCACAGTGCGGGGCCTGCACGGTTCATGTTGATGGCCAGCCGGTCAGATCATGCGTGACCCCAACATCCTTTGCTGTTGGTAAGCAGATCACCACCATCGAGGGTCTGTCCAAAAACAACAAGCTCCATGCACTGCAGCAAGCTTGGATTGAGGTCGGCGTTCCTCAGTGCGGTTATTGCCAATCTGGTCAGTTGATGTCCGCTGCTGCTTTGCTTGAAAAGAGCAAGAACCCCACCAACAGCGAGATCGACTCGGCCATGGCGGGTAATTTGTGTCGATGCGGCACTTATTTGCGAATTCGTGAAGGCATTCATCGTGCCGCCAAAATCATCTCTACCTAAGGCAAACACCATGACTGTTCAAAGCCTCTCTCGCCGAAGTTTCATCCAAACCAGCGTTGTGACAGGTGGTAGTTTGGTGCTTGGCTTTTACATGCCAACGACCAAAGCGGCCACCATCGACTCCAAACCCTGGACCTCACCACCTCAAGGCTTTGAGGTCAACGCTTGGCTTGCCATTGGTGCCGACGGCACCATCACCATTCGCGTGCCTCACACCGAGATGGGCCAAGGTGGACTGACGTCCGTGGCCTTGTTGATCGCAGAGGAGCTTGATGTCGAGTGGAGCAAGGTGCGTGCCGTGTTTGCCGACCCCAATCGCCATCTGAGAAACAACAACGAATACAAAATCATGAGTACGCATGGTTCTCAATTGGTCGCTCTTCAGCATCCCCATTTGATGCAAGCTGGTGCGTCAGCAAGGGAGCGACTAAAACAAGCTGCCGCTCAAACTTGGGGTGTGCCGCGTTCCTCTGTCCAAGCTCGCCTTGGGGTGCTCACGGCTGGCAGCCAAAAAGCAAACTACGCTGATTTTGCGTCACTTGCAGCCACCGTCAAACTCGACAAAGAACCCGAGATCAAGAAGCCAAGTGAATGGTGGTTGCTAGGCAAGGGACACCAAAGGCTTGATATTTCAAACAAGGTCGACGGCAGTGCGCAATATGCGATGGACATCCGCGTTCCTGGTATGGTGTACGCCGCCGTGCGGGCGTGCCCAGTCCCATGGGGGAGCCTAAAAAGTTTCAACGTTGATGCCATCAAAGCTCGACCAGGCATCATCACAGCTGTCGCTTTGCGCGCAGTGCCCGGTAAGCGCGGACAACCCGATATGCAAGATGCAGTCGCGGTCATCGCTGACTCATGGTACCGAGCCAAGATGGCACTTGATCTGTTGCCCATTGAGTGGGAGTTTGGCGAGAGTGCCAAAGCAAGTACATCAAGTTACTTTAGCGAAGGACGCAAATTTTTCGATGTGCCAGGTACCGTGAGCGGTCAACCCGATCCCAAAGCAGCTGAGATCATTGCCAAATCAAAGCGGGTGGTCACGGCTGAGTTTCAAAGGCCTTTTGAGACCCACGCACGCATGGAGCCCATCAACGCTACAGTTCACGTTCAAAAAGACCGTGTCGACGTGTGGTCGCCAACCCAAGACCAGTCGGTCGCCATTCAGTTGGTGGCCGATCAAACCGGGCGAGACCCCAAAGATGTCTACGCTCACACGATGTTCCTAGGGGGAGGTTTTGGCGGCAATGGTGCCGGTGGCACGGGCGTGACCCGTCAGGCGGCTGAGCTGTCAAAGCAGCTTGGACGCCCCGTCAAAGTCATTTGGACAAGAGAGGAAGACCTGGCTCAAGATAAACAGCGACCCCTGTCCATGTCTCGTTTGTCTGCATCCATTGGCGAGCGAGGTCTACCAGAGGCGTTGACCAGTCGAGGTCTGTGGTACAGCATGGATGGCCTCAACCAATTCGGTCCGGCCACGGCCGATTATGGCGTCTTCAACATGCCCTATGAGATTGCGCATCGGCACCATGAGCGCCACAACTTGAAAACGCACATACCCAGTTCCACACACCGAGCCCCGGGTGCAAATCAACATGCTTTCTTTACCGAGGTTTTCGTCGACGAGATGGCTCTCGAAGGTGGCTGGGATCCACTTGAGTGGCGCATCGAAATGACCAAGGGCAAGGCAGATTACCAGCGTGTGTTGAACATGCTTAAATCCAAATCAAACTTCACGACCAAGCTGCCCAAGGGTGAGGGCATGGGCGTTGCCGTGGCGCACTGTCATGGCACGATTGCAGCAGCCTGTGCAAGCGTCACCGTCAGCCGTCGAGGCGTCTTGACTGTCGAGAAGGTGGTGATTGTTATGGACAGTGGACATGTGATCAATCCACACGCGGCCAAGGAGCAGTCAGAGGGGTCGGTTTGTTGGGAGCTGTCCCATGCCTGGATGGGCGGCTTGAACTTGGAAAACGGGCGTTTCGTCAACACCAATTTCAACACCTACAACTTGCTTCGCATCGATCAGATGCCAGTTGTTGAGACGCACTTTGCATTGTCAGGAGGCGCCAAATGGGGCGGGCTGGGTGAGCCTGCTGGCCCACCGGTGCCTCCTGCCGTTGCAAATGCCATTTTTCATGCAACGGGAAAACGCATCAGATCAACGCCCTTCAGACTGCAAGATTTGAGCTGGACTTAAGCGTCAATGGATCAGCCAATTTGCATGTAGCCATAGCGCAGATTGGTTCAACCTTCGCCATGTAAATCGTATTTGGCATGGGCATGGGCATGGGCATGGGCCACGAAGTCGTGCTCTAAGCTCTCGCGCTTTTCTGCGTTGAAATGGTAAAGCCGTGAAGAGTAGATGTCACGCTGATCGCTCATCTCTTTGCCTTGATCGTATGTCATTGACAGGCTTTTTTGAGCCTCGATTCGCTTGAGCACGAACGCAAACCCTTCCATTGTAGATTCAGTCGCGGCCGTCTACATTTTGGTCTCTTCCTTAAATAAGGTGGTTCTCTCCACCAACTTCCCCAATAAAAATCGATTGTAGGCGCCTTGGATCAAGTCAGCTTCCCAATGCCCCGGTAAGAGTCATTCCACGATATCAATCGGAAAAAAGCCGTTGAACGCTCGCCACAGGGCTTCAACTAGCATCAAATGTGCGCAACCACATGTATCAAGCTCTGCGCCAGTACCCCAAGTCCGCTGTGAAGCTTTCGGATCATTCCAAGGGTCAAAAAAGCTGACGATCAAGCTTTGCTGTAGACCGAGCTTGCTGCTGATTTGATTTTCTCTTTGCGAAGTCGCCAAAACAACCAGCCGCTGATGGTGAGGTTCAGAAAGTTCCAAGCCAATCCATTCAAAAAGGCCGCGTGGTAAGAGCCGCTCAGGTCAAAAATCTTCCCTGACATCCATCCGCCTAGCGCCATTCCTACCAAACTGGCCATGATCACAGAGCCTACTCTTGCACTTGCTTCGCTGGGCGGGAAATGCTCTCTGATGATGATGGCGTAGGAGGGGACAAGACCTCCTTGAAAGAGTCCAAACAAGCCCGAGATGATGTACAAAGAGACCAAGCCATCAAAGGGGAGAAACAACAACAAGGCCACGCCTTGAAGAGCTGAGCCTAAAAGAAGCGTTGAGACACCTCCAATGCGGTCGCAAATCCAACCAGAAATCAATCGGCTCAAGATGCCGCAGGTCAACATGACAGAGAGCATTTCTGCGCCTCGAGCAGTTCCATAGCCTAGATCGCCACAATAAGCGACGATATGCACCTGTGGCATCGCCATGGCCACACAGCAAGCTATTGCCGCAATGCACAGAAGAGTTTGTGCTTGTCCCATCTTCAAGCCAAAAGGGCGTGGAACGCTTATTTCAGTAGTGTGAGTGTTGGAGTCGGGTAAGGATTCATGAGTTTTAACTAGTGGGGGTCGTTGTCTCATCGCCAGGGAAAGCAAGGCCATCCCGAGTCCACAGCATAGGCCCAAGTAGATATAGGTTTGTCGCCACCCAATGGTCTCTATGCCCCACTGTGCTATGGGTGGCCAAACGGCGCCAGCCACATAGTTCCCGCAGGCGCAAATGGCGACTGCAAGCCCCCGTCTTTTGTTCCACCACAAGGAGGTATCGGCCATCAAAGGTGCGAACGTGGTGGAGCTGCCCAATAAACCTAAAAGTAGGCCATGTGAAAGTCCAAAAATCCAAATGTTGGGCGCCAGTCCGGCTACCGCAAACCCGCTAGCGACAGCCACAGAGCCAATCAAAAGCACAGGTGAAATCCCGAACCGATCTGCCAATTTGCCAGTCCACATGCCGCCTAGTCCAAAGCAAATCATCATCATGGTGTAGGGAAGAGATGCATTGGCTCGACTGATACCAAATTCGGCTTGAACTGTGGGCAACACCACAGAGATGACATACATGCTGCAGCTGCCTAAAGTAACCAGACACAGTGTGGTGAGCAGTCGCCATGCAGCGTAACTGGAATCAATCAAATCTTCGGAGGCGGGAGCGTGCTTCATTACCTAAGGTTAGCATGCAAGGGACTTGAGCGCTTTAGGGTTTACGGAAACAAGACCCATTAACTTTCTGGTTTGGCCATTGGGAGGTGTTTTGCCTCATAGGCATCATCCAAGGTCACTAGCAAATCTAAACGGTGACCCTTGGGTGTTCCTACATCTGGATCAGTCTCCATCAATTTGAAGACCTCGGTCAAAGCAGCTTTGTGGTCTTTGGCGGTGCGAATAGGTTTGATGTTCTTGGTGGCTCTTTGGTTTATTTCCATTTTTTTGCAGCAGCATATTTAATACAGTTTGGACTCTTTCTTTGAACTCGCTGATGCTGCCACTTTGCGCCACTTATCGATTTCCTTTAGAATGAAGGTTTTGAATTCCAGTTGTGAGTTTCCAACCAGTTCCAAGCCATCCTCATCATAGATTTTCTTCAGCTCAGGGTCTTTCAAGATCAGCACGATTTCTTTGTTCAAAAGGATTTGTACGTTGAGAGGTGTGTTGATGGGGGCGACGATGCCATACCATGTCGACGACTCATAGCCTTTGACGCCGGCTTCACTGATGGTGGTAATGTCTGGCAGCATGGCAGAGCGGTTCTTGCCAGTCACTGCAATAGGCATCAATTTTTTGGCCTTGATCAAGGGCAGGGCTGTGGAGACGCTGGCAAATGCAAAAGTGACTTGACCACCTACGACGTCGGTCATCGCCTGAGACATGCCTTTGTAGGGCACGTGGATCATTTGAACACCGGTGAGTTGATCAAACAACTCGCCTGAAAGATGGCTGCCTGTGCCCCGACCCGCTGAGGCATAGGTCATGACTTGTGAGCTTGATTTGGCGGCCTCCATGATGTCTTTGATATTTTTCGAGCCGAAGTTTGAATTTGCACAGAGTACAAAGTCTTGCAGGCCTACCAAGGTGATGGGTGCGAAATCTCGAAGAGGGTCGTATTTGACCTTGTCAAAACTCACATTCGTTGCCAAGCCCGCAATGGTCCCAATGAGCAGAGTGTAGCCATCTGCCTTGGAGTTGGCCACGCTCTCCGTGGCAATGGTACCGCCTCCTCCAGGACGATTATCGATCACCACGGGTTGACCCAATTTATCTCCCAAGCGCTGTCCAATGCTACGAGCCAAGCGGTCAACGCTGCCACCTGCAGCAGATGGCACGATCAAGCGGATAGGTTTGTCAGGATAAATTTGGGCATGAACGAGATCCACGCAGATCAGAAGAAAGGCGCATAAAAGCAAAGATATCAGTTTCATGGTGGGTCAATCAAGTGTTTGTTCAGAGCGGTTGAAGTGGCGCTTCAAAATTGAAGAAGCTTAGCTTCCAAAGCTCGCATTTGATCGTAGCCCATCAATTGCATGATGTCCTCAATGGAGGCAAGCAAATCCGGTCGGTCAATGGGTTCTCCCGTTTCCATCACCCCGCGCATGAGAGCGAGCGCTTGTTGCATCGCATGGATGGCGGCGGCGGGTAGCATTCGGGGGAGGCTGATTCTTCGCACACCCAGGGCTTTGAGGGTTTTGATGGGTATAAGTGGCGTGGTGGGGCGGTTTCTGATGCCAAAGCCCATGTTGACGCTCACGGGAATACCGGCCGCTTCGACAATGGCGGCAATTTCTTGTGCTGAGTGAACCGCATCCGCAAAGATCATATCGGCTCCGGCCTTGGCATAAGCTTTCACTCGCTTGCATGCGGCCTCAATGCCCTCTGTGGCAATGGCGTCGGTTCTGGCGATGATGATGAAGGCATCGTCTTGTCTGGCCATGCAAGCGGCTTCAATTTTTTTAAGCATTTCCGCTTCAGCAATGACCTCTTTGCCCGGCATATGTCCACAGCGTTTGGGGCTCACTTGGTCTTCTATGTTGACCCCAGCAACCCCAGCCTCCTCAAAAATCTTGACGGTGTAGTGCACATTCATGGGGTTGCCATACCCTGTGTCTGCATCGGCGGTGATGGGGATTTGCACTGAGCGTGCCAAGTTTCTGCAATGGTTGGCGTTTTCAGACAAGCCCATCATGCCCGCATCGGGCACGCCCAGGAGTGCATTGGAGACAGCTGCGCCACTGGTGGCAGCAGTTTTAAAGCCTGCCGCCTCCACCAGTCTCACACTGTAGCCGTCATAGACTCCTGGAGACACGATGAACTCGCCACTGTTTAACAAGGCACGGTAGATTTGAGCTTTTTCTGACATGGTGATCTTTGAATGGAAATTGTGGAATTTTACGCCTTGGAATTTTAAAACTACATGAGACTCGTTGGGCTGCAGATTCAAATGAACGCCTTCCTTGTAGGTATAGGGTTTACGCTTGTTTCTGGGGTGAAGTTTTAACATTCTCTAAGAATGTTAAAGTGGCGTCTTTCAATCCTTGAGTGTAGAAGTGATCCACATGAAAGCTGTTCAAGAGTTCAAGCCTCGCGATTTTATTTTCGAAAACACAGATGGCTTGGTCTGGCAAGGCGTGGACTTGCCTCTTGCTCTTGAAAGTCAAGGCAGGCACTTAAGTGACCTTCCTTATGTCATCAGAATCTTTTTAGAAAACCTGCTACGCTCCCATTTGCAAGGCAAGTCCGTGTCCATACAAGAGATTGACTTGTTGCTGCATTGGTTTGACAACATTGGCCAAGATGTCCCGCTTTTTGTAACTCGGGTTATTTTGCCCGATTCGAGTGGCTTACCTGTCTTGCAAGACATTGCCGCCATGCGCGACGCTTTGTCTCGCATGGGTGGGGATCCCAATTTGGTCGACATGGTGATTCCGGTTGACCTGGTCGTAGACCACTCCTTGCAGGTGGACCATTGGGGAGCGTCAGATTCGATGCTTAACAACATGCAAGTCGAGTTGCAGAGAAATCGCGAGCGTTACTCTTTCATCGATTGGGCCCAACAAGCGCTAAAGGGCTTGCGAGTTTTCCCACCAGGCAGTGGCATCATTCACCAGGTTAACTTGGAGAGCATAGCCAGTGTGGTCACTCAGCAAAAAACCAAGGAACACCTCTGGGTTTGCCCCGAATTTGTCCTTGGTGGAGACTCTCATACACCAATGGTCAACGCACTAGGGGTGCTGGGTTGGGGGGTGGGGGGCATCGATGCTGAAGCTGCTTTGCTTGGACTTTCCTACTCTTTTCCAATTCCCGAGGTGGTTGGCGTGAAGTTGACAGGGCGTGCCTCTGCCTTGGTGTGGACCACCGACATCGCACTCTTGGTGACCGAGCAGTTAAGGCGGGACGGTGTTGCCAATTGCGCCGTTGAATTTTTTGGGTCCGTAGCACAACACATGTCCATTCCTGAGCGTGCCACTCTCGCCAACATGGCTCCAGAATACGGGGCCACCTGTGGTTTTTTCCCTGTGGATGATCTGACGCTGGAGTACCTTAAAGTGACTGGCCGGGAGCAGTCTCAAATTGATTTGGTCAAAACGTACTGCCAAAGAGTGGGATTGTTTAAATCAAATCATTCCACAGACCCTAGCTACTCTAGGGTGATTGAGATCGATATCAGCCAGGCGGTGCTCTCATTGGCTGGACCTAGGCGCCCTCAAGACCGTATGCCCTTACCCGAGGTTGCTAAAGATTTCAACCTCCGTATGACCAAGTCCATGGCGCAAGATGGTTTTGGTTCAACTCTGGCGCAAAGCGTTCCAGGAGAGATTCCCAGCGGTGCGGTGGTGATAGCGGCCATCACCTCTTGCACAAACACATCGAATCCTGAAGTGATGATTGCCGCAGGTTTGGTTGCTCGCAATGCGGTGAAACTTGGGCTTGTGCCTCCCCCATGGGTTAAAACTTCGTTGGCTCCGGGTTCGCCTGCGGTCATCACTTACTTGAAGAACCTTGGTCTTATGGAGCCCTTGGAAAGCTTAGGTTTTTACTTGATTGGTTTTGGTTGCACCACCTGTGGCGGCAAGTCTGGGCCTTTGAGTCTAGAGGTGGCCCATGAGATCGAAACTCGCCAACTGGTCACCGTAGCGGTGGTCTCAGGCAACCGCAATTTCCCTGGTCGAATCCACAAACTGGTTCGCGCTAACTACATTGGGGCACCTCCCTTGGTGGTGGCCTATGCTTTGGCGGGAAGGATCGACATTGATTTTGAGCACGAACCCATCGGTGTCAATGCAAAAGGTGAAGGGGTTTTTTTCAAAGACATCCAACCTAGCAAGGACGAGGTGAAGGCCCTGGTGGCGCAAATGTATGCGGCCGGCGATTTGTCAATGACCCAAGAAGCCAGGCCAAGGGTGGCGAGCAACTGGTCCGAGCCTGATCACGTGGGGAGTCTTTATCCGTGGGATCCAGATTCTCAATATTTAAGAGAGCCGCCATTCTTTTCCAATGGGACCAAAGAGGAGAGTCCACTCGATCAAAT
>Ga0136641_1001323_pt1 | contig 10397 bp, 9 predicted proteins | sample EliLak1302023Y_FD_115312 | JGI IMG/M metagenome (GOLD analysis project Ga0136641, IMG submission 115312) | Freshwater microbial communities from Elizabeth Lake, Yosemite National Park, California, USA - 13020-23Y | ecosystem: Environmental > Aquatic > Freshwater > Lake ... | reverse complement strand
GCGTCAATACTTCGGCCAGGGATGCTGGTCATTCTTCAGTCGACGACCTCCCCGGGAACAACGACGCAGATCATGCAACCGATCCTCGAAGAGACGGGGCTTCGGTCCGGTATCGATTTCATGCTTGCGTTCTCGCCCGAGCGAGTCGATCCCGGCAATGTGCGTTTCACTGTTCGGAATACCCCCAAGGTCGTGGGAGGCGTTAACGAACTGAGCACACAGTGCGCGCGAGCGTTGCTTGAAGCGGTGATGGACGAACCCGGTTTGGTGACGTGCGTGAGCTCGCCCGACGCGGCCGAGATGACCAAGCTTCTTGAAAACACCTATCGCGCCGTGAACATTGCGCTTGTGAACGAGTTAGCGGTCCTATCGGAAAAAATGGGAATCGATCTCTGGGAAGTAATTTCGGCTGCCTCCACAAAGCCCTTTGGATTCCAAGCGTTCTGGCCCGGCATCGGGCCTGGAGGCCATTGCATTCCAGTCGACCCCTATTACCTGTCGTGGAAAGCGCGGGCCTACGACTTCCAAACCAAGTTCATTGAGTTGGCCGCCGACACAAATCTCGGTATGGCTGATTACGTCTGCCTCCGGGTCTCACGCTTTTTGAATCGACGTGAAAAGACACTCAACGGGGCGAAAGTTCTCGCACTCGGAGTGGCGTTTAAGGAGGGTGTATCCGACACTCGGAACTCCCGCGCCGTGCAGGTCATCAAACTCCTCGAGGCGGAAGGCGCGGTCGTTGACTACGCAGACCCAATGGTTCCATCGATCACCATCTCGGGGCGCGAACGCCAGTCGATCAATCCAGAAACGATCAATCCAAATGACTATGACGTCGTCGTTGTTCTCGTGAAGCATCTGTCGTGGCCGATTGGCAAATGGATCGAGAGCGGCGCACCTATTTTCGACGCGGTCAATGCTGGTGGCGTGCCGACAAACGAACAGATTGAGCGTCTCTAACCGACGATTTCCCCTGATTGATCAGGTCTGCGGTCGCCAGCGACGCCAATGAAGGATTGCCTGCACCGCGTGAATGCCGTCGCCGAAACCGATCTTCTTGCCCTCAGCGACCGTGCGAGGTGTGTAGGGGCTAGGGATCTCGATAATTCGGGCTCCGAGTCGCGAGAGCTTGGCGGTTAGTTCCACCTCAACGTCGAAGCGAGTGGCTTCGAGCGTGAACTGTCGCACGTACGTTCCGCGGATGGCCTTGTGGGCCGTTTCCATATCGGTCAATTTCGTATGGAATGAGATATTGGAAAGCATGGTGAGGAACCAGTTTGCGAGGCGACGTTCCCAGCCAAGTCCTGGCACAGGTTCGAGGAATCGGGAACCAAAAACGACATCGGCGTCGTCGGCAAGGATCGGAGCAATCAGATCGGGGATTCGGGCCGGGGAGAGTTCAACATCGGCATCCTGAATCACGATGATTGAGCCCGATGCCGCCTCGAATCCGGCGCGCAATGCTGTGCCCTTGCCGCCGTTTGGCTTGGAGATGAGCTGGAGACGCGGACCAGTTCGTGACTCGATGATTGCGGCGGTTCGATCCGTGGAACCATCGTTGACGACGATGACTTCCATATCGAGGTCGAGTTCGCCGAGTGCATCAAGGACAGCGCCGATGGTGTCTTCTTCGTTGTAAGCGGCGACTACCACAGAGATATGGGGATTGGCATGTGATTCCTGCGGCGTGCTCACTTCACAAGCGTACTTCTCGGTAAGCAAACGCTGGTGCGATACGCGTCGGCGAGGTGGAAGCCGTTCGGAAGACTGAACATGATCGGTCTGAGTCCACTGCTAAGTTGCTTTTCGGGGGAGTGAGCAGGCATCTGCTGCACCACGAAAACTCTTTTGGACGTCGTGATGACTACTACAGCACTTGGTCGGGAAGACAGTGCAGCGAATGGGCCCGCGCGTCCGTCGAATGCGATGCCCCATCTGTCGGGCCTCGATGGACTTCGCGGACTTGCAGTCATCGGGGTACTGCTGTTCCACGGGGGCTTCACGTGGGCAAAGGGTGGATTTCTCGGCGTCTCCACATTTTTCACTCTTTCTGGCTTTCTCATCACCAATCTGCTCGTGCGCGAGTGGGATCGTTCGGAGGGAATCAACCTCAGTCGTTTCTGGGCTCGCAGGTTCCGTCGACTTTTGCCGGCTGCTCTTCTCGCGATCGCGCTCGTGGGCGTGGTTTGGTGGAGGATCGGTTCGGCCGAGCAATTAAACAGCCTGCGCGTCGACATGCTTGCTGCTCTCGGTTACGTCGCGAACTGGCGCTTCCTCACCGGGGGTAGGAGCTATGCCGACCTCTTTCTTTCGCCAAGTCCGCTTCAGCATTTTTGGTCCTTAGCGATCGAAGAACAGTTCTATGTGATCTTTCCGTTATTCGTCATCGTCGTGATGAAGATTGGCGGCCGCCGGTTGCTCACAACGCTCTTGGTACTAGCTACCTGCGCGTCGGTGATTCTCGAGTTCCTGCTGCGTAACAACGTCGACCGTGTGTATTACGGCACCGATACTCGGGCGGCAGAGCTGCTACTCGGTTGCCTACTGGCAGTGTGGTGGTCGGGGCGACAACGTTCGATAGTCGATCAACAAGGCCGGCGAGGCCAAGCAGCGTCAAGACTCGGGGCAGACGCGCTCGGTGGTCTCGCCCTCGTTGGCATGTTCTGGGCCTGGTACGCGGTGCCGGAAAGTTCGTTGGGGTTGGCCCGGGGCGGGTTCCCGCTCTACGCTTGTGGGACGACGGCGATCATCTTTGCCGTCACCCGAAACGGACTGATTGCAAGGCTGATCTCGGTCAAGTTTTTGTGCTGGGCCGGCATGATTTCCTACGGGCTCTATCTCTATCACTGGCCGATTTTCCTTTGGCTCGATGCCGAGCGGACTGGCATCAACAATCAAGCGATCCTGTTCGCCCTTCGCATGGCGGTCACGATCGCGATTGCGCTTGCTTCGTACTACTCAATTGAGAACCCCATCCGGCGCGGCACGATGCTCAAGACCGGCAGCTTGGCGTTGAGCTCGGCACTCGTGGGCGCCGTGGTCGTTGCGTCGGTCGCGTTCATGGTCACTCTGAAACCGCCTGCGAGCAAGATCCCCTTTGCCAACTTTGACATCGGAAGTCAGCAGTCTCAGGTGTTCACGGGGGAAACGTCGCCGGGAACGGTTGCACCCAGCAGTGCCGGGGCGATTGCCGACTCGGTCCTGTGGCTCGGCGATTCAGGGGCGTATGACGAGGCTCCAGCGGTTGGCGCGGCGTTCAACGCCAGCGGAACTCGCTTATTCGTCAGCGGGGCAAACCCGGGATTCGGACTCACAAATCCCAAGATCGATTGGCGTACAAGTTGGAAACAACTGATCGACGAGCACCATCCGACGCTCGTCATGATCATGCTCGGCGGATGGGATCTCGGTTTTCAGAAGGAAAAGGGTGATGCCGCCTATTTGCAGATCGTGAAGGAGGCGACAGAACTCTTCACAACCAATGGCGCAAAAGTCCTTTGGATCAGCATGCTCCCGGGCGGTACCACCCCACAACGCGACACCGATCGGGTGTTCGAGATGGTTCCTTCTCTTTTTGCCGGCAACGTTGCCTACGCCGATATCGAATCTTCGCTTCGCCGACCCGCAGGCGAGTTCGGTGACTACCCGCGGTCCTACGTCGACACGACTGGTCAAACCGTCATGTTGCGAAAGCCCGATAATTGGCACTTGTGTCCGGTCGGGGCCGCTCGTCTAGCAGACGCGATTAATGCTGAAACTGCCTCAATCGGTTGGTCGAATCGGGCCGCGACTGGTTGGCAAGTAGGCAGTTGGACAACCGACGCGCGCTACGACGATCCAAAGGGTGGCTGCCTCGTCTGATGATGGAGTACCCGTCGTGAGGCGCCGGTCCGACACGTGGATCCGCGGAGCAGAACATGGGCACCGTCTGTTCTTCGCGGTCTTCGTCGTTATCGCTGTTGTTGGCGTTGTTGTTGTAGCGGGCTGCGGAACGACTGCGGAAACGCCGAAACGTGAATTGGGCCTTCCCTACAAAGTGATGTTGGTCGGTGACGGGGTGATGACCGATTCCGATCCAGGCATTCGTGCAGCCGTCGAATCAATGGGCCCACCAGAAATAAACGACCAGGCGTATTGGGGATTCGCGCTTAGTAAGCCGAATTGGTATGACTGGCGTTCGAAGTGGTCGCAATTGATTGCGACCTATGACCCTGACGCTGTCGTCGCGTTGTTTGGAATCCACGATGCCTACGCGCACAGCGGCGTTGGAGGACCTCCCGATCCGGGCGGCAGCGAATGGCAGAGCTGGTACCGACTTCAAGTAACCGATGCAATGCAGATCCTCACCAGTCGCCTTGCCAACGTCTACTGGATGGGAATGATGCCTGTCGGAGACCCGGTCATCTCTGAGCAGATCCGCGCAAACAACCTGATCGTTCGCGACGTGGTTCAGTCCTATCCAACGGGTCGCTACCTTGAGCCAGACCCGGTTTTTGTCGCTGACGGTGGAACCGCGCAACTCTTCGATCCGGTATCGGGTTTGCCCTTGCGCAAATCTGATGGCGTACATGTGTGTGCTGCAGGCGCAGAGATTCTGGGACTTTCGCTTGCCACCGCGATTGCGAGCGATCTCGGTACGGGGGTTGGAAATTCTTTTCTCACCGGACAATGGCGCTCTACGGAGTCGTTTCTTTCCGACGCGCCAATGAACTGCGCGATCTCGGCTCCCTGAACTACCGATTGGCCAGTCGAGAGCTTCTAGTTCTTCGAGGTGTCGGGATCGTTAGAGGGTTGAGTGATGGCGTTTTGTTCGGGAACCGCCGAGCGGACCTCACCTCGGTCGGAGAGACGCAACATTGGAGTCTCAATCCATCGATGGGTGAGCCACGCCAGTGCTGTGCTGATCATTGCCACTACAAAGAAGACGACGAAGAAGTTGCCTTCGAAAAATCCCCAGCCGAACCACTCCTGAACTTTGGGGATCAGGCTCTTGTGCCAGAGGTAGACGCCATAAGACACGACACCGAGCATCACCATCGGTCGTGAACCAAGAGTGACCGACGTAAGGCGATCGGGTTTTCGGCGCAGAGCAATGGGTGCGATGAGCAGCACAGCGAATAACCCGAACGCGATCTGACGTGCGAACTCTGTGCCATCACCGAATGAGAACGGCGTGCCAACCGGAGCGATGGGGCGACGGAGACCGGCGGCGCAGGTGAAGGCAAACACGCAAGCCGTAGCTATCCACCACAGCGCCGGTGTGCGGACGAGCGCCTGGATCCGTTGGTTAAACCGCTCGTCGCGTTCGGTCCTAGCTCGCAGCACAGCGAGACCAAGACCGAGGGCGAAGAGATCAAGTTGGCCGGGTAACCACAAAAGCGCGATGCGGCCGAAGGATGGATGGAATCCGTAGATGGCCAGTCGCCATGCGGTGCTGGCGAGATAGAGACAAATGCAACCGGCGAGGAGGGCGGAGTCGGTGCGGATTCGCTTCAACTTTCCCACCAGGAACTTTGCGGAAATAGCGATGAACGGAAGCACGGCGTAGAAGGCGATCTCTGTGCACAAGGTCCACGCCTGCACCATGCCCCCGAAGAAAAGATCGGCGTCATAGACCTGAATCAGGCCGTAAAAAACGACGAACTGATAGATCGAGGCGATGGAAGTGCCGAGAAACAAGACCATGCAAGTGAGCACGAACCAGTACGCGGGATAGATGCGCAGAATTCGCCGCAACCAGAAACGACCAATCCCGTCGATCGGTCGGTCGTCGAGGATCCGCTTTACGAACGGTGCTCCCAGCAGGAAACCCGAAAGAACAAAGAAAACAGCGACACCGATGTCGAGTTGCTCGAGAATGACGCCGAATCGGGAACGGGTCGTTGTTCCGGTATCGAACCCGACATGATGCGCCACTACCGCAAACGCTGCGAGCGCTCGCAGGCCGTCAATGCCGTGAATGTGTGCACGGGCAAAACTTCGTATAGACCCCATTTCCTTTGTACTTTAGGTGCAGGAAGTCGGCGAACGCTTCACAAAGACCGCTGTGTGGGGCGCACGGCCGAACGAATGGATGCCCCGATTACTCGGAGGCGAGACGGAAGGGGAGTGGCGGTGCGGCACTACGATCCTTTCCACACCGACGAGGAGATCTGCCATGCCCTGGCCCGCTGACAACCACGACACCATTTTCGGCCTCATCGATTCCGAGGTTGAACGTCAGAACACCACACTGCAGCTGATCGCGTCTGAGAATTTCTCGTCACCAGCCGTGATGCGCGCCACCGGCTCTGTTCTCACCAACAAGTACTCCGAGGGTTATCCCGGCAAGCGGTACTACGGCGGCAACGAGATCGTCGACGAAATCGAAGACATCGCACGCGATCGCGTGAAAGAACTCTTTGGGGCCGAGCACGCCAATGTGCAGCCTCACTCGGGTGCCAACGCAAATCTGGGCGTGTACCTCGCACTTCTTGAACAGGGCGACACCGTCATGGGTCTCAGCCTCGATCATGGCGGTCACCTCACCCATGGTTCACCCGTCAACATTTCGGGTCGCTTTTACAACTTCGTCGCCTACGGCGTTGCGCCGTCCGATGAACGCATTGACATGGATCAAATGCGCGAAATCGCATTGCGTGAACGCCCGAAGATGATCATCGCTGGCGCTACCGCCTATCCGCGCATTATCGATCCAGCTCCCGTCCGCGAAATCGCCGATGAAATCGGTGCGCTTTTGATGTTCGATGCTGCACACATCGCTGGTCTCATCGCCGGCGGCGTGCATCCCAATCCTGTCGAGTACGCCGACGTCGTTACCTTCACTACGCACAAGACGTTGCGCGGCCCCCGCGGCGGTTGCATCCTCAGCCGCGCTGAACACGCAGCCGCAATCGACAAGGCGATGTTCCCTGGTCTGCAGGGCGGCCCGCTTGAACATGCAATTGCGGCAAAGGCAGTTGCATTCCGTGAAGCAGCCGACCCGTCGTTCAAGGTTTACGCCCAGCAGATCGTGAAGAACTCAGGTGCACTTGCTGAAGCACTTGCAAAAGAAGGATTCCGTTTGGTTTCAGGTGGCACCGATAACCATCTCTGCTTGGTTGATCTGCGCGGCTTCGATGCTGAACTCACGGGTAAAGAAGCGCAGGCAGTTCTCGATCTTGCCGGCATCACGCTCAACAAGAACACCATTCCCGACGATCCGCGTTCACCGTTCGTCACGAGCGGTGTTCGTATCGGTACTCCTGCAGTGACGACTCAGGGAATGACAGAACCGGAAATGGCGCAAATCGCTGCATTGATTGCCCGTGCACTTCGTGGCCGTTCCGACGATGCAGCCATCGCCGCAGTGCGCGCCGATGTTGCTGCACTGTGCGCCAACTTCACCCCTTACGGCTGAGTCGGGGAGTCTTCGACACCGTGCCGAGCATCGGCGCATACGCAATTGTCTTGGCGGTCGTTGCCGCCACGACTTTTGTGACGCTGTTCGGAGTCCGACGTTTGTCATTTCGAATTGGCGCGGTCGTGAGTCCCGATGCGCGACACGTCCATGAACGACCAACGCCAACGCTCGGGGGCGTTGCAATGTTGCTCGGTGTCCTTGCGGGCATGTTCACCGCATGGTGCATGGGATCGTTCGATGTTGTATTCAACGGCAGTACAGAACCGCTCGGGTTAGTACTTGCGGCAATTCTTATTGCTTTTGTTGGTGTCATCGATGATCTAAAAGAAGTTTCCGCGCCAGCAAAAATTGCAGGCATCGTTGTTGCCGCAAGTGTGTTGGTAATTTCTGGCATTTCAATTCTTGTGTTCCGCATTCCGTTCGCAGGCGTGTTCGTCCTTTCCACTGATTGGTCGTACCTGATCTCGGTCGTGTGGGTGGTTGGAATGGCCAACGCCATCAACCTCATCGATGGTCTCGATGGTTTGGCTGGCGGCATTGTTGCCATCGCTGCGGCAACGTTCTTTCTCTATGCCCACGAACTCGGTGGGGAAGGACTGTTAGCCGCAGGCAATGTTGGTCCGCTCGTCGCCATCGTTGCGCTTGGTGCATGCATCGGATTTCTTCCCCACAACATCCATCCTGCAAAAATCTTTATGGGCGACGCCGGAGCACTGCTTCTCGGTTTGTTAATGGCGGCATCGACCATGGTCGTCGGTGGACGCACCGATCGTTCCTATTCGGGAAGTTCGTTCTTTTTCTTTGCGCCGCTGCTCATCCCGTTGGTCATCCTCGGCGTACCAGTCATCGACACGTTGTTCGCCATCATCAGGCGGGCCCGATCCCGCAGCGGCATCTCCAACGCCGACAAGGGCCACCTTCACCATCGCCTCATGGCCCTTGGGCACGGACATCGCCGAAGCGTGTTCATCCTCTGGACATGGACAGCTCTGCTCAGTGGCTTCGTCCTTTGGCCGATTTACAGTGGATCGGGCGATGGGATCGTCCCTTTCGGTATTGCGGCCATCCTCCTCTCGCTCTTTACGATCTTGCATCCCGGGGTACGCCTCGAACGCCGGCGGCTGGCCCGAGACGAGGCCTGGGACTCTCGTCGCAACGCCGGTTTGGACAAATCCGAAGCCACCGGACCAATCGAGTTCGGTGCTCCGGCCCCGGCCCCACACGAGGAGCCCAGAAAAGTTGCGGAAAATTAACGGCGCGCCTAGCTTGTGCGCAGTTTCACAAGGTCAGCGACGCGCAAGTTTCGGTGTTGTCGATCGGTCCACCATTCCTCCGACACACCAAGGTGCGCGGTGAAGATTTCGCAGCGTCGCGAACTCACACAGCAGATGGGTCGAACCACGGGCGGCTACGAGCTCGTCTTTTCGCCATTGCTGCTCGCCGCCATTGGGTACGGACTCGACCGTTTGTTTGGAACAGTTCCGATTCTCACGATCACTTTCGGCGTACTCGGCCTCGTCGGTGCTGTCACCAAGATCTATTTCACGTATCGCTCAGAGATGGAGCAGCACGAAGCGAACGGTCCATGGGCGCAACGATGACGTCTCCGACGCAGGTAAATGGTGATGCACCCGAAGCGATGATCGCTCGAGACATGGTGAAAAAGGCCGCAATTATTGGGCCCATTCTCATCATCGCCTTCGGTTTCATCTGGGGTGTCCACGGGGCCCTCTCCACCGCCTATGGTCTTGCGATCGTTGTGGCGAACTTCGTGCTCGCCGCCGCGATGCTTACCTGGGCTGGGCGTATCTCTCCGGGATTCGTCATGGGCGCAGCGCTCTTCGGTTACCTGATTCGTTTGTCCTTGATTTTCCTGGCTATCTGGCTCGTCCGGACAGCCTCGTGGGTCGAGTTGGTGCCCCTCGGCATCACCATCGTTGTGACCCATCTCGGTCTGTTGTTCTGGGAGATGAAGCGTGTCTCCCTTTCCATCGCTTACCCCGGGCTTAAGCCCACACCTGCTTCGAAGGAGTCGACCTCCAAGTGATTTTCGGACTCGAGTTTCCACCGATCGAGAACCTCGTCGAATGGCCGAACCTGTTCGGCCCGACGGACTCTTGGTACGGGTTCAACAAAATCGCCCTCATCAACTTGGTGGCACTTGTCGGAACCGCAGTGCTCTTCCTCGTTGCTGGTCGACAGAAGACACTTGAGCCCGCCACGAATGCCCCGAAGGGTTCGCGCAACCTGGTCGAAAGCGCCGTTGCCTTCATCCGTGACGGCATCATCGTCGAAACCATTGGTCCCGACGGCCTTCGTTACCTGCCGTTCCTCGCCTCGCTCTTCTTCTTCATCCTGATCACGAACATCTTCGAGGTCATCCCGTTCTTCCACATGCCAGGCAATGCCCGCATGGCTGGTCCCGCCGTACTTGCGCTCCTCACCTGGGTGTACTTCATCGCCGTTGGCATTAAGCACCAAGGCCTTAAGTACTTCTGGAACTCGGTCGCTCCTGCTGGTGTGCCGAAGGCCCTTCTTCCGCTCGTGGTCCCGATCGAACTTCTTTCGACGTTCATCGTTCGTCCGTTCTCGCTGGCCGTTCGACTCTTCGCCAACATGCTCGCTGGTCACATTCTTCTTGTGACCTTCACCGTGCTCTGCATCACTTTGTGGGGAGCATCGCTGCTTCTCGCTGTGTTGCCGTTCTCGTTCCTGATGCTCGTTGGCCTTACGGGCTTCGAAATCATGGTGGCCTTCCTTCAGGCCTACATCTTCACCATTCTCGCCTCGGTGTACATCGGTAGCTCGATGCACGCGGAGCACTGATTCCAAGATCGCAATCGGAGCAACCGCTCCACCGCAACCATTGTCGTCACCGGGGCTCGCCGGGGGCGCAACACCCACAACAGGAGAGCAATCACCAATGAGCATCCTTGCGCAAGCCACAACCGCTGCAGAAGCAGCACTTACCGCCGCCGATCAGAAGTCGATCTCG
>Ga0136641_1001322_pt1 | contig 10411 bp, 5 predicted proteins | sample EliLak1302023Y_FD_115312 | JGI IMG/M metagenome (GOLD analysis project Ga0136641, IMG submission 115312) | Freshwater microbial communities from Elizabeth Lake, Yosemite National Park, California, USA - 13020-23Y | ecosystem: Environmental > Aquatic > Freshwater > Lake ... | reverse complement strand
TCTCGCTCATGCTGGGCGATGGTCGTGAGATTCGCTTCCGGGACGTGCGTGCCTTTGGGCGCGTTGCCCTTGTCGCGCAGCGCAGTGACGGTGAGGCCGCCTCAAACCTTGATCCGCACTCGCTACCGCTCCTCGCCGACTATGGTGTTGAGCCGCTCGCGGAAGAGTTCACCCCCGACGCCATTCGCTCACTCATTGCGCATCGTGGAACGCGCATCAAGAGTCTCCTCCTTGACCAGCGCTGCATCGTGGGCATCGGCAACATCTATGCCGACGAAGCGCTCTGGCGCGCGAAGATTCATCCGCTCACCCCTGCCAAGGCGTTACGACCCGCTCAAACTGACGCGCTGCACCTCGCGATCGTTGGCGTGCTGAGCGAGGCCGTTGCCGCCCGCGGCTCCTCGATCAACGACTACACGGCACCAGATGGCGATGGTGAGATGCAGGAGCGACTTGACGTCTATCAGCGCACTGGTGAGCCATGTCACCGTTGTGGTGCAGCAATTCAGCGCTCGGTTGTGGGGGGTCGCGGCACGCATGTCTGCCGTACCTGCCAACGTTCGCCACGGGGCGCGGGCCGTGTGGTAGCGTCGCGCGCCGTGCGCGGACCCCGCTGGAGTGAGCGAGTCACCCCAGAGACGGTCGGTGCAACGCGCAGCGAGCGTGCTGCGGCGCGTCGGCGCTCGGCACGTCAAGGGGAGGCGGCATGAGCATCATCACGCTGAGCGATGTCCGTCGCGAGATCGGTGCCGCCGTGATTCTTGATGAGGTGACGCTGAGCGTTGCCGCGGGGGAGCGCATCGGCCTGGTCGGCCCGAACGGGGCGGGGAAGACGACTCTCCTCAAGATGGTCGCTGGGCTTGAATTTCCGGACCAGGGTCGCGTGCAGCATGCCACGGGGCTGCGCATCAACCTCCTCGCACAAGAGTCGGCGCAGGATCCCGAGCTCCTGAATGCCCCAACGCTCATTGACGCCGTCATTGGGGGTGCCGCCGAGATTGTCGCCCTGGCCGCTGCGCTTCGGGAGATGGAGCTCGAAGGGCGTGCCGCTTCAGCCGAATACGCCGAGGCGCGGACGAAGTTCGATGCCGCCGACGGCTATGCCCTGGAAGATCGGGTAGGTGCGGCGCTCCGCGGGCTTGGCTTCCCAACAGCACGGCACAGTGAGGCCCCTGCACGCCTCTCCGGAGGGGAGCAGACCCGCGTCGCCCTAGCGCGGCTGGTGATCGCCGATCCAGACCTGTTGCTACTCGACGAGCCGACCAACCACCTCGACATTCAGGCGATTGAGTGGCTCGAGGGCGCGCTGCGCGCACGCAACGGCGCACTTATTGTCGCCAGCCACGATCGCGCTTTCCTTGATGCTGTCATCGACCGTGTCTGGGAGGTCCGCGCCCATCACGTGACGCGCTTCCGTGGGGACTACAGCGCCTACTCGAAGCAGCGCGGTGCCGCTGATGAGGGTGATGTTCGTGACGCAGATCGTCGCGAGAAGGAGATCGCGCGCGAGCGTGAACTCGTTCAGACGTATCGCAGCCATCGCAAGTACGCAAAGATGCATGAGCACGAGCGGCGTCTTGCCGCGATCGAGCCGGTCGTTCGTGAGCGCAAGGCGATCTCACTCTCGATCGCTGCTGAGGGAGCTGGGCGTGGCCCAGCCGAACCGTTGCGGGTGAGCGAGGCATCCATCGGATACCGAGAGCCGGCGCAGGTCGAGATCACCCGCGCCCGCAGCCTCGCCCTTCGCCGTGGTGAGCGAGTCGGCATTGTGGGTCCCAATGGCGCTGGAAAATCAACGCTGCTGAAGACCATCGCAGGCCTCCTTCCAGTGCTCGACGGAAACGTCGAGATTGCTAGTGGTGTGGTGCCTGGATACCTTGCCCAGGTCCGTGCAGCCGGGCTCCATGGCGCCACGGTGCTTGAAGCGTTGCGCACCGCCGTACCCGTCGAAGTCTCTGAAGCGCGGGCACATCTCGCGAAGTTCCTCTTCCGGGGTGATGCGGTCGGGAAAGAGGTGGCGGTGCTCTCCGGTGGTGAGCGAAGTCGGCTTGAGCTCGCGATCCTCGGCCTGATGCCTGCAAACCTTCTGCTGCTTGACGAGCCAACGAACCACCTCGATATTGATGCCTGCGAATCGCTAGAGCGATTCCTTCTTGATGGAGAGCGCACACTCCTTGTCGTAAGCCACGATCGTCGACTTCTTGAGCGCATCTGCACATCGCTCTGGGTCGTTGAAGACGGCGTTGTCGCCGGCTTTGACGGTGGGTATACCGCATGGCGAGAGGCGGTGGCCGGCGGCTGGAGCACAAAGGATGCCGACGCTCTCGTTGCCGGCCGCCTCGGCGCACCGAGCGCCCTTACTGCGCAGCACACGGTTCTCACCAAGCCTCAGCCGAAGGTTGCCGCACCCGCGCCGAAGAAGATTGCGGCACCAAAGCCGGAGCGGCTTAGCAAGGAGCAGGCCCGCCGACGTCGCGCTGCCATTGAGGCAGATCTCGAGCGACACGGACTACGGAAGGGACACCTGGAACTCGCGATGCTAGACCCGAACGTTCTTGCCTCGTATACGGAACTTTCGAAGGTGGCGAGCGAGCTAGCCGACGTTACGGCTGCGCTCCAACAGGCCGAAGAGGCGTGGCTCGCCCTTGAGGGAGAGGTGGCGAAGTGAGCGGTCGACTCGTTCGCGTTGGCCTTGGCGGACTCATCGCGTCAGGGAAGAGCAGCCTCGCCGCAGCGCTTGTTGCGAGTGCCGAGTTGCAGGATGCCATTGACGGAGCCGTTGAGCATCTTGATGTTGATGCGCTCCTACGCGCAGCGCGTTCGTCCGATGCGTCACTTCGCGACGCCATCCTCACCGCTGTGCCTGATGCGCGCCGCGCTGATGGGGCCCTCGACACGAAGGTTCTCGCGGCACGGGCGTTTGCCGATCCTGCAGTCATGCACCGCCTTGAGGAGCTGCAGTGGCCAGTCGTTCGCGCAGCGCTCAGCGAGGCGAGCCGAGCAGCGGAGGCGCGGGGCGTCCGCCTCCTGCTGGTTGAGGCGATCGCGCTAGGGCGCTCTGGCCTCGCCGAGGTGCTCGATGGCGTTCTCTACCTTCAGGTTGATGAGGCAGTCCGCCGCCAGCGCTTTGTGACCCGTGGTGGCAACGAGGAGGATTTCCAGTTGCACAACGCCGCACAGGCGGGGATCCCCGCGGAGATGGCGGGGATCGGGGCGGTGCCGATTGACGGGAGTGGTCCGCTGCCTGAGGGCGTGCACGCGGCGAGCCTCGTGCTGCGCCGCCTATGCTTGCAGGGTGAATCCATCGATTGAAGCTACGGCTGAACTGACCCCCTCGGCGGGGCGCCCCTTCGCCCTGCGCTCTGACTTCGTCCCCACCGGCGACCAGCCGACCGCCATTACGGAGCTCGTCCAAGGGCTCACCGATGGCCTCCATCACCAGGTGCTTCTGGGAGCAACGGGGACAGGGAAGACCTTCACCATTGCGAACGTGATCCAGCAGGTGCAGCGGCCGACGCTCGTCCTTGCGCACAACAAGACACTCGCCGCCCAGCTCTATGCCGAGCTGAAGGAGTTCTTCCCCGAGAACGCCGTCGAATACTTTGTCTCCTACTTCGACTACTACCAACCGGAGGCCTACCTCCCACGCTCCGACACCTACATTGAGAAAGACTCCAGTCGCAATGATGAGATCGATCAACTTCGTCATGCAGCGACGAAGGCGCTCTTTGAGCGTCGGGACACGATCATCGTGGCGTCGGTGTCGTGCATCTATGGTCTTGGAGCGCCAGTCGATTACGGCGCGACCGTGCTCAAGGTGCGCAAGTCAGGGAAGTATCGCCGCGATGCCGTCCTGCGCCACCTCGTCGACCTGCAATACCAGCGCAACGACGCCACCCTCGGTCGCGCGAAATTCCGTGTGCGTGGCGACACGCTCGAGGTGCAGCCCGCTGGCGAGGAGACGATCCTGCGTGTGGAGTTCTTCGGCGACGAGGTCGAGCGTATTGCCGAAGTCGATCCACTCACCGGCGAGATCCTCGCGGAGCGGAATGAGATGACGATCTATCCGGCCACGCACTATGTGACGCCGGCAGCGAAGCTCTCCGAGGCGATTCGCGACATTGAGGTGGAGATGGAGGGGCGTTGTCGCGAGCTGGAGGCGAGTGGCAAGGTTCTCGAGGCGGCTCGCCTGCGCCAGCGCACCACCTTCGACTTGGAGATGATGCGCGAAGTTGGCTTCTGTTCCGGCATCGAGAACTATTCGCGCCACCTCTCGCGCCGTGAGCCTGGCTCTAGGCCGTGGACGCTCCTCGATTACTTCCCAGCCGACTGGCTGCTTGTCGTCGATGAGAGCCACATGAGCATCCCGCAGGTTGTGGGGATGTACAAGAACGACCGCTCGCGAAAAGAGATCCTCGTCGACTTTGGGTTCCGCCTGCCGAGTGCCCTCGACAATCGCCCGCTCACATTTGAGGAGTTTGAGGCGAGCGTCCACCAGGCAATCTACGTTTCGGCAACGCCAGGGAGCTACGAGCGAGAACGTGCCAATCAGGTTGTGCAGCAGTTGATTCGACCGACGGGCGTCGTTGATCCCCATATCACCGTGCTCCCGACCAAGGGGCAGATCGATGATCTATTGGAGCGCATTCAAGGTCGCGTCAAGAGGAAGGAGCGCGTGATCGTCACGACTCTCACAAAGCGCATGGCCGAAGAGCTCTCGTCGTACCTGGAAGAGGCGGGGATCCGCGTCCGTTACCTTCATAGCGAGATCGATACCCTCGAACGAATCGAGATCCTGCGCGATCTCCGCCTCGGTGTCTTCGATGTCATCGTGGGGATCAACCTGCTCCGCGAAGGGATCGACCTCCCCGAGGTGACGTTGGTAGCGATTCTGGATGCCGACAAGGAGGGCTTTCTGCGCTCAGCGTGGGCGCTCATCCAAACGGTCGGACGCGCAGCGCGCAATACGGGCGGTGAGGTTGTCTTCTACGCCGACAAGATGACCGAATCCATGAAGGTCGCGATCTCTGAGACAGATCGACGGCGCGCGATCCAGGAGCAGTGGAATATCGATCACGGCATCACCGCCACCACCATCTCGAAGCCGATCCGTGACCTGAACGATCGGCTCAAGAGCGTCGCCGAGAAGGCCGACACCTATGCCGGTGGAAAGCGTGGCGGTGCCCTGAGCGAGGTTGGGCGCAGCGAGATCGAGAAGCTGGTCAAGCAGCTTGAGGCGCAGATGCAGATCGCCTCCAAGGCGCTTGAATTTGAACGGGCTGCGGCCATTCGCGATGAGATTCGCATGCTTCGAACGGCCGTGCTCGAGGAGGATGCCGCGACGGCGATCGAGCGGGCGGCAGAACGCGCAGCCCGGGATGCACAGGGCGGTGGGCGTCGGAGCGCGCCTGCAAAGACGGCCCCCCAAGGGATCGCCGCGGCTTCGCACACCCTCGTTGCACCTGCCCTGGATACCGCCGCCGACTGGCTTCCAGGGCTTCGTGATGAGCATGACGACGAGACGGGTACGATCCCCGATGCAGGTCAGTCCCCAGTGGCTGAGCCGCCCATGCGGCGGCGAACCTGGGATCCGAGCGTGACGCCGAATGTGATCAAGCGCCGTGGCGAGCGGCCGAAGCGAAGGGGGTAGTCATGGGGCAGAACAAGATCTCCGTTCGCGGCGCCCGTGAGCACAACCTGAAGGGGATCGACATCGACATTCCCCGTGACCAGCTTGTCGTGGTCACGGGCATCTCTGGCTCCGGCAAGTCCAGCCTCGCCTTCGACACCATCTACGCCGAGGGGCAGCGCCGGTACGTCGAGAGCCTCTCTGCATATGCGCGCCAATTCCTTGGGCAGATGGAGAAGCCCGATGTCGATTCCATCGACGGACTCTCGCCGGCGATCTCCATTGACCAGAAGGGATCCTCCCGCAATCCACGTTCGACTGTCGGCACCATCACCGAAATCTGGGATCACTTCCGACTCCTCTACGCGCGCGCCGGCACGCCGCACTGCCCAAAGTGCGACCGACCGATCAGTCGCGTCTCTCTTGACCAGATCGTCGAGGAGATCCTCAAGCTTCCTGACGGGACACGCATCCTCGTGCTCGGCCCACTCCTGCGCGATCGCAAGAGCGAAGGCGAGCGCATGTACGAGGCGGCCCGCAAGTCTGGATTCAGTCGCGTGCGCGTCGACGGCGTGCAGTACGACCTCAGCGCCGACGATCTGCCAAAGCTTGACAAGAAGAAGCGCCACTCGATCGAAGTCATCGTCGATCGATTCGTGGTGCAGCATCCAGTAGACGAGAAGGGGAAACCACTTCCGATCCCTGATCGCAGCCGGCTCGCCGATTCCGTGGAGACGGCGATCAAGTTGGGCGAAGGGCTCGCCATTGTTGCTCCAGCACCTTCAGAGAAGGAGAAGCCTGCCTTTGAGGAGCGACTCTTCAGCGAGAAGCTCGGCTGCGCCTACGACGGCACGGTGATTGATGACCTGCAGCCACGTTCGTTCAGTTTCAACTCCCCCCATGGCGCCTGCGAAACGTGCACCGGTCTCGGCTTCCGTCTCGAGGTCGATGAGGAGCGTGTCATCGATCCAGAGAAGTCGGTGCTCACTGGTGGGCTCATTCCGTGGTCGCGATCACCAGAGGGGAGCTGGTACCTGAAGGTTGTCACCGCAGCGATGAAGGCGAACAAGTGGAACCCGAAGACGCCGTTGGGCGATCTCCCGAAGGGGGCGCTCGACTACCTGCTGCATGCTGAGCGCGAGGATCGCTACACGGTGACCTACGAGAATTCGAGCTACAGCAATACCTATAAGGCTGCGTTCGAAGGAATCATCGCGAACCTCGAGCGCCGACACAAAGAGACGGACTCAGAGCTGGTGCGGGTAGAGATCGAGCGCTACATGGTGAGCAGGCCTTGCCCGGACTGCAAGGGCCGCCGCTTGAAGCCCGAGATCCTCGCCGTACGAGTCGATGGGCGCAACATTGCCGAGGTGGCCTCGATGCCGATCGGCGAGCTGGTGCCCTGGATCAACGCCCTCCCTAAGGCGCTCGGCGAGCGGGAGCGCACGATCGCGAAGGCGGTGATCAAGGAGATCAGTGAGCGCGCCGGCTTCCTCGTCGACGTCGGCCTCGACTACCTCACCGTAGATCGTTCGGCAACGACCCTCTCCGGTGGCGAGGCACAGCGCATTCGCTTGGCAACGCAGATCGGATCACGGCTTGTTGGTGTGCTCTACATCCTCGACGAGCCATCGATCGGCCTGCACCAGCGTGATAACGCGCGCCTGATCGCCACGTTGGTCCGACTTCGTGACCTAGGCAATACCGTGCTGGTCGTCGAGCACGACGAGGAGACGATTCGTACTGCCGACTGGGTCGTCGATATTGGGCCAGGTGCGGGGGAACTTGGCGGACGCTTGATTTCAAACGGCACCTTCAAGGATCTCCTTGCAGCGAAGGAATCAATCACCGGTGCCTACCTACGTGGCGATCGTGCCGTCGCGGTGCCAAAGACGCGCCGCAAGGGGAGCGGCAAGGCAATCACCGTGAAGGGTGCGCGTGAGCACAACCTGCGCGAGCTCGATGTCGCCTTCCCGCTCGGCGAATTCGTTGCCGTGACTGGCGTTACTGGGAGCGGCAAGAGCACCCTCGTCACCGACATTTTGCAGAAGGCGCTCGCCCGCAGGTTGCATGGCGCGAAAGATCGTCCAGGGGCGCACGACCGCATCACGGGCCTCGACGAGATCGACAAGGTGATCGAGATCGACCAGAGCCCGATCGGCCGTACGCCGCGCTCGAATCCTGCCACGTACGTGGGACTCTTCACGCCAATCCGCGAGCTCTTCGCCGCCACACAAGAGGCGCGACTGCGCGGCTATTCGGCGGGGCGGTTCTCCTTCAACGTCAAGGGTGGCCGCTGCGAAACCTGTTCTGGCGACGGCATCCTGCAGATTGAGATGCAGTTCCTCCCAGACGTGTATGTGCCATGCGAAACGTGCCAGGGGAAGCGCTACAACCGCGAAGCGCTCGAGGTGACCTGGAAGGGGATGACGATCGCTGATGTCCTCGAGTTGCAGGTGGAGGATGCGCTCGAACGATTCTCTGCGGTGCCTGCAATCCGCAATCGCCTCAAGACGCTGAGCGAGGTTGGGCTCGGCTATCTCCGCCTCGGGCAAGCGGCGACGACTCTCTCGGGTGGCGAGGCGCAGCGCATCAAGCTCGCCACGGAGCTGGCTCGCCGCTCCACTGGTCGCACGATGTACATCCTTGACGAGCCGACCACGGGGCTGCACTTTGCCGACGTCGATCGACTGCTGCACGTTCTGCATCGCCTCGTTGATGGCGGGAACAGCGTGGTCGTGATCGAGCACAACCTCGATGTGATCAAGACGGCGGATTGGGTGATTGACCTTGGCCCTGATGGCGGCAGCCGTGGCGGCGAACTTATTGCGGAGGGGACACCTGAGCAGGTAGCCAAGGTGAAGCGAAGCCACACCGGTCGCTATCTCGCCCTTGCGCTGAAGGGCGAGCCGATCCATTCGCTGGAGTAGCGATGGCCGAGAAGCATCTCCCTCGACACGCCGATCCCTCACTCGATCAGGCCGGCCTCCGCGCCGCCCAGTTACTGGAGCGAATCCTTGATGAACTGGTTGACGAACGTGCTCGTGCGAGGTTCCTGCCGTACCGCGCCTGGACGACGCAGCTACGTGATGCCCACGGAGCAGCCCTGCGCAAGGGTGTTGTCACCGTGCGCGCCGCGCTTGGACCAGGGGATGGCCTTGCCGATATCGCCTCTGGTGAGGCGGTGATTGAGCTACGCGAAGCGCTCGACGAAATTCTGCGGATCTTGAATCGTCGCGAAGCACTGCGCGGTCGCATCGGGGCGCGCGATGGCTCCTGAACGGCTTCCAGCACCAAGCGTTCCTGACGTAATCGCGGCGGCGCTGAAGGTTCTCCCCGACGCGCCCGGCGTCTATCTCTTCTCGGATAGCGCAGGGAAGATCATCTATGTCGGCAAGGCGACGCACCTTACCCAACGCGTGCGCAGCTATTGGCAGGCGGGTGGTGAGCCGGGTGCGCACCGCATTCGCGACGCGATCGCGGAGGTTGCCACACTCGACTGGACGGTCACCGACTCCACGAAAGAGGCGCTCCTCCTTGAGGCAACACTCGTGCGGCGGCATCTCCCGAAGTACAACATCCGTCTTCGTGACGATCGCAGCTACCCGTACATTCGCGTCACGGCAGATCCGTATCCGCGCGTTGAGCGCACCCGCCGCCTGGTGCGTGACGGCTCTCGCTACTTTGGGCCATACACCACACCAGGTTCGGTAAATGCTGCGATGGAGGCGATCAAGCGCCTCTTTCAGTTTCGAACGTGCGAGGTATCAATTAAACCAATGGAACGCGCACTTGAGCGCCCCTGCCTCCTCTACGACTTGAAGCGCTGCCAGGGCCCCTGCCTCGGCAATATTCCGGTCGCCGATTACCAGCGTGAGATCGATGGGGTGCAACTCTTTCTGGGTGGGCGATCACGCGCCGCTATCACCATGCTCACTACCCGAATGGAATCTGCCGCCGAACGCGAAGCCTTTGAAGATGCCGCACGTATTCGCGATGCCGTCCTTTCGCTAGAGACGACATTCGACGAGCAGAAGGTGCCGACGTCGGGGCGCGCCGATGAGGACGTATTAGGCATCGCTCGGCACGGCCGCCATGTCGCCATTGCCTGTTTCCAGATTCGTGACTCAGCGTTAGTGGGACGCGATGTTCATCGTGTGGAGGCGGGGGATTCAGGGGATGCAGAACTCCTCGCAGGCTTTGCCGCGAGCTACTACGCACGTGCAGGAGAGATCCCACCTTCGATTGCGACTGCTGTGGCGGTGAGTGAGCCAGAGATCCTTGAGTTCCTCTCGGCGCGTCGTGAAAGTCGCGTCGAGATGCGCGTACCGCAGCGCGGTGATCGGGCGCGCATCGTGCGCCTGGCCGAACGCAATGCGGAGGAGTGGCTCATACGCCGCGAGGCCGAAGAGGACGCTGATCGCGAACGTGCCGACGCCGCCCTCTCGGCACTCGCTGTAGCGTTCAGCCTTGACGCATCACCGGCGCGCATTGAGTGTGTCGACGTCAGCACCATCCAGGGGGCATTCACCGTCTCATCCCTCACCGTTGCGCAAGAGGGCCAGTTGGCGCCGAAGGAGTACCGCCGCTTCCGTATTAAGGGGGTGGCGGGGCAGGATGACTTTGCGGCACACGCGGAGGCGCTCACGCGCCGCTTCGCCCGATCTGCAGCAGATGGCACGCAACGGAGTGGCGAGGCCGAATCACGCGCATGGAGCCTGCCTGACCTTCTCGTCATCGACGGTGGTCGGGGGCAGGTATCTGCCGCCGCCGCCGTGCTGG
>Ga0136641_1001321_pt1 | contig 10413 bp, 8 predicted proteins | sample EliLak1302023Y_FD_115312 | JGI IMG/M metagenome (GOLD analysis project Ga0136641, IMG submission 115312) | Freshwater microbial communities from Elizabeth Lake, Yosemite National Park, California, USA - 13020-23Y | ecosystem: Environmental > Aquatic > Freshwater > Lake ... | reverse complement strand
CGCAGATCCTTGCATGATTTGGCGCTCGGTAGCCTTTAGTCTGAAAACCCTTAATTGTTGCCCAAACCCGTGTGTGCGCTAGAGTTTGCGCCTGCAGCGTTAATCCCTGATAGCTCAACGGCAGAGCAGTCGACTGTTAATCGACAGGTTCTTGGTTCGAATCCAAGTCAGGGAGCATGAATATAAATCGTAGATCAGCCCTTGGTATGGCCCTTGTTGGTTTAAGTACAACGCTGTTCGGTTCACGTGCCGATGCTGCCAGCAATCAAGTTGTTAAATTGAGTAAAATCAAAGTTGGGGCGACTTATCCTTTTCAATTAAGCAATGGTGCACCAGCTTTGCTATTTCGCACCAAGACCGGAGTATTTGCTTATCAAACAATTTGTACCCATCAAGGCGGAATAACTAATTACTTTGCCGCTCGAAAGTTAATGGTGTGCCCGATCCATAACGCCAGCTTTGACCCATTTAAGGCGGGCAAGGTTGTTGCTGGACCTGCGGTCAACCCGCTACCTACTGTGAAGGTTGCAATTAAGGGCGATTGGGTAGTTCTTGCGTAATCAATCGGGCTCAATCGTTAAGTATTTGTAACCAGCACGAAATAAATAAGGGATATGGTTTTGCCATGGCACTTTTCCAATTAAATGTAGCAATTCCAGATCGTCCAGGCTCGTTAGGACTACTTGCATCTGCCATTGGCGCAGCAGGAGGGGATATTCGTGCACTTGCAGTCATAAAGGCCGAAGCTGGCAAAGGATATGACGACATTACAGTTGCAATCCCTGGTAGTGATCCGACTGATTTGCTCAATGTTTTGGGTGCCATCGGTGGGGTAGAAGTTCTGTCAATTAATCCACTCTAACTTTTGAACCTTTGCAGTTAACTCCGAGTTACGACTTCTGCGCCTTGACTTGGAAGTGAAGTAAAAAATCGAGGAACTTTAAATTTTCTTGTCGCAAATGCACTTTCTATGGCGCGAATAGTCGCTTCCGTCTTAGCCGCTTCAACTAATGCTATGGCGCTTCCACCAAATCCGCCACCCACCATTCGCGACCCGAAAGCTCCGGCAGCTAAAGAAGCATTAACCGCTGCATCTAATTCGGGGCAAGACACATGGTAATCATCGCGCAATGAGATATGTGATTCATTTAATAATCGGCCAACTTCTGCAAAATCTGCTTCATTTAATGCTTCGACACAATCTAATACGCGTTTCATCTCAGTTACTGCATGTCGTGCTCGCATGTACTCGACCTCTGAAATTTGATTGCGAGCAGCATCCAATCGCTCAATTGTTAATTCGCGCATGGAGTTGACTCTTAGTTTTGCGGCCACAGATTCACACGATGCTCGGCGCTCGGCGTAACCCCCATCAGTTAAGGAATGATGAGCTTGGGTATCAATGATCAGAAGTTCTAGGCCACGAGATGCGATATCAAATGCAATATTACGGCTGGAAAGATCCCGACAATCCAATAACAACGCCGAACCACGCTGTGCCATTAGGGAGATTGATTGATCCATAATGCCGCACGGAACTCCGACATATTGATTTTCAGCTTTTTGAGTTAATCGAGCAAGCTCCTCAAGGTTAAAACCCATGTCAAATAGGTGATTTATTGCAGTCGCAACTGAGCATTCAAGTGCAGCAGAAGAAGAGAGACCGGCACCAAGTGGAACATGCCCGTCAAGCAGTACATCAACTCCAGTGGTTACGCCCATAGACCACAGGACACCGAGTGCATACCGCTCCCATTCACCCTTTAGCCCAGGTTTTACATTGTTGATATCAACAGAGACGATCTTGTTTCTGCGCTGCGCTGATGCAATTCGCACCACGTAATCGTCCCGCTTGCGGACAGCAGCGAATGTTCTATCTTTAATTGCGAACGGAAGGACAAACCCTTCGCTGTAATCAATGTGCTCACCGATCAAATTAACCCGTCCTGGCGCTGCCGCAACTACATCTGGCTCGTGACCAAAAATTTGTAGAAATTTTTCTTCAATTGAACTCATGCTAGGCCATGGATTTCATGGTGTCCGAAACCATAGTGGTGATATCTCTAGCTGGATTCCATCCAAGTTTTACCTTGGCTTTTGAAATATCTGCAATTAAAACAGCGGGATCACCGGACCGTCGTGGTGAATCTACACATGGGATCGGTTGCCCCGTTGCTTCGGTGGCGGCGGCAATAACCTCGCGTACTGAGTATCCAGAACCACTGCCTAAGTTGTAAATCTCATGTCCAGATATTTCAAGCGAGTTGAGGGCTTTTAAATGTGCATCAATTAAATCGATCACGTGGACGTAGTCCCGGATACAAGTTCCATCGGGTGTAGGCCAGTCAGTGCCAAAAATCTTTACCGGATTCTCGCTGGTGCTACGCAACACATTCGGAATCAAATGTGTTTCTGGATCATGTCGCTCTGCCAACCATCCCCGATCTGCCTTTAGTGCACCAGCAACGTTGAAATAACGAAGTGACGCTGCTGAAATGCCATGTGCTGTAGCTTCTGAGGTAATCATTTGATCAATCGCAAGCTTTGTCGCACCATATGGATTGGTCGGATTAGTTTCAGATGTTTCTAAGATCGGAACAATTTTTGGCTGACCATAGGTAGCCGCGGATGATGAAAAAACAATTTTCAAAATCGACTGTTTCCGCATTTCATCAAGCAAAATGCGAGTTCCGGAAACATTTACCTGATGATAGAGATCAGGCTTTTCAACTGACTCGCCGACTAAAGATTTTCCCGCAAAATGCATGACCGAGTCGCACCCAATAAGTGCTTCGGCAACATCGGTCGAATTAAGGAGTGAACCTTGGATAAAACGCACACCTGCCGGCACTGTATCGGCGTGCCCCATACTGCAATCGTCAAGGATCGAGATTTCAAAACCCTGGGTCAATAAAACTTCAACGGCGGTTGAGCCTATATATCCAGTCCCGCCTGTGACCAAGACCCGCATTACAAAGCGACTTCACGCAACTGTGCTGCAGATTGCTCTGGTCGCATATCCATAATGAAAGCCCCCATCGCAGATTCAGAACCAGCTAAATATTTTAATTTCCCTGGCGCGCGACGGATACTCGTGATTTGCCAATGAAGACGCAATAAATTGCGACCAGCCCGCACTGGTGCCTGATGCCAGGCAGCGATATATGCCATTTCAATTCCGAAGACACCATCCAGGCGACGCGTTACTTCAAGTGCGATCTCGGGGAAGGCATCACGATCTGCGTCAGTCAATTCGGTTAGATCTGCAACAGGATTTAGTGGAGTTATATGAATTTCAAATGGATATCGTGCGGCAAATGGAACATATGCGATCCACCGATCATTACGAGTGATTACGCGCTCATTCTCACGAATCTCACGGGCAACAATTTCGTCAAATAAGATCTTGCCCGTTTGTGATTTGTATTTTTCGGCAGTTATTAGCATTTTCTCAACACGTGGTGGAATATATGAATAAGCATAGATCTGACCGTGTGGATGAGACAGGGTTACGCCAATTTCTTCTCCACGATTTTCAAATAGGGCGATATGTTCAACAAAATTTTCTTTTGATAACTCTGATGTGCGATCAATCCAAGCCTCAAGTAAAGTGCGAACTCGTTTATGGGTTAGATCCTTAAATGCTTTTCCATGTTCGGCGGTAAAACAAATCACCTCACATTTACCGGCGGCTGATCCCAAATCGGTATCAGGGCCAACCATGTCAGGCAGCGCCCAATCACCGCTAGGAGGGCGTAAGGAGGGCGAACGATTATCAAAGACAACCACTTCAAAATCAGATTCAGGGATTTCAGTGGCCAACTCACCGATGGTCGGACACAGCGGACACAGCTCCTTAGGTGGCAAAAAGATTCGACCTTGACGATGAGCTGCCATAGCAATCCACTCATTAACCAATGGATCTAGACGGAGTTCACCAATTCCTGGTTGCTCTTCATGTGGCCTGGTATCTTCAATAGTTCGTACTTGACCAGAGGTATCGTAATAACGAATTGTTCGACCATCGGCCATTTGGCGATCAATTCGAAAAACACCTGCACCTAGTTTTTTACTCTCGCCCATAGTGTCGTTACTCTACCTTTGTGAGCAAGCAATCGGCACTATTGAGCGCACCTTCATCTTCGCTATTGCTGGAGGTAATTGATGGGGCCGTCGTAATCCAACACTGGGGAGCACCATTGCATGGAGAACTTTCATCTGTGCAAACAGCGATTCGCCCGTCGATTGCAAATAGCTCATGGGATCAGCCACAGTTTCCCGGAATCATGCGCGAGAGCTCGCGCGGATTCTTAGGACGACCGACATTATCTGGACATCGTAATGGCAAAGCTTGGTCAACAAAATTTGAAGTCACTGATTTTCTTCATGAGAAAAACAATGTGGCCCTTACTTTTCGCGATCTTCAGGCAGAGCTTGAAGTTGTTATTTCATTTGATCTAGATATGTATGGTGTTTTATTTCAGAGAGCAACAGTTAAGAATTTAGCTGACACTGCGTACTGCATTAATGAATTTATTCATTGGTTACCTCTTCCGAAAGAAGCGACACAAACTTTAGATTTTGCTGGTCGTTGGTCAAATGAGCGCAATCCGCAACGCAAAGAAATTGCCACTGGCACATGGGTGCGTGAAACTAGAGAAGGTCGTAGTGGGCACAACTTTTCAGTGGCGGATATTGCACTGACCGCGCAAACGTCATTTCAATCTGGTAGTGCCTGGGCAACGAGTATCGCCTGGAGTGGAAATTCACATTATTTAGTTGAAAAATTATTTGATGGTTCGCAATCAATTGGTGCAGGTGAATTCTTGTTGCCAGGTGAGTTGATATTGTTATCAGGTCAAAGTTATGAAGCACCTGCTCTAGTTTCAGTTTATTCGGCAGAAGGCTTAGATGGTGTGAGCGCGGCCTACCACTCATACCTTCGAGCACGCGATGTTCATCCAAAGAGAGAACGCCCACTAACTTTAAATATGTGGGAAGCGTTGTACTTTGATCATAACGAGGAAAAGATTAGAGCTTTGGTTGATGTTGCTTCCGAAGTTGGTATCGAGCGTGTAGTTTTAGATGACGGCTGGTTCCAATCCCGCCGTGGTGATCGGTCTGGTCTTGGCGATTGGGTTATCGATCCCGATGTTTGGCCTAATGGTCTATCACCAATCATTAAATACATTAATGAAAAAGGAATTGAATTTGGGCTGTGGTTTGAAGGCGAAATGGTTAACCCAGATTCAGATTTATATCGTGCCCATCCGGAATGGATATTGCATGAAGCAGATCGTGTGCCACCACTGTGGCGCCATCAACTAGTACTAGACATTGGGCATGAAGGTGCTTTCAATCATGTGCTTGAGCAAACCTCTGCCGTTCTTGCTGGGCACAATATTGCCTACATCAAATGGGATCACAACCGCGTACTTGTTGACGCTGGTCATCTTGGCGCAGCTGGTTTTCATCGCCAAACCGAAGCGATTTATCGCTTATTTGCAGAGCTAAAGAAGCGCCATCCAGAACTTGAAATAGAATCTTGTGCATCAGGTGGTGCGCGAATTGATCTTGGCGTAATTGATTTTGTGGATCGATTCTGGACAAGTGACAACAATGACGCCTTAGAGCGCCAGACAATTCAACGTTGGACCGCGCAGGTAATTTCACCTGAACTTTTGGGTACACATATCGGACCCACGCATGGTCATCAAACAGGCCGAACGCTAGAACTTTCTATGAGGGCAACAACGGCCCTATTTGGTCATGCAGGTATTGAATGGAATATTACTGAAGCAACGGTGCAAGAGCGCAAGTACCTGGCAACATGGGCGCAGTATTACAAGAAGAACCGAAGTTTGTTACATTCAGGAAGAATGGTGCGAGTTGATTACCCAGAATCACACGCGTACTTGCATGGGGTAGCAGCACATGATGCTTCTAGTGCAATTTTTGCTTACGTTCAATTAACTCCGACTATTTCAATTCATCCTTCACCACTAAAGTTTCCTGGACTAGATGAGGCAACAAATTATGTGATCAAAGCAGTGTTTCCAGCTGGTGAACCACGCTTTATGTTGATCACTCCGCCAGAATGGATGGCCGGTGTAACAATGTCAGGTTCTGCACTTGCTGCAATTGGCGTAACAGCACCAATTCTTGCTCCGGCAAATGCATTCTTGATCGAAATACAGAAAGTTTAATCAACCCAATCCAAGGTTCGCGCTACAGCTTTTTTCCACCCCGCATAACCTTCTTCCCGCTGTTCCGCGGTGCTTGTTGAATTCCAACGACGAGATTGTTGCCATTGTTTTCGAAGTTCATCAGTAGAAGACCAAAACTCAACCGCCAAACCGGCAGCGTAAGCAGCGCCTAGCGCGGTAGTTTCTCCGATCAATGGGCGTGTGATGTCAATTCCCATGATGTCTGCCTGCATCTGCATACATAAAGAGTTAGCAGTAATACCCCCATCAACCCGCATCTCCTTCATAGGCACACCACTGTCAGCAACCATCGCATCCATGACATCACGTGTTTGGTAGCAAATCGCCTCAAGTGCTGCGCGCGCAAGATGTGCTTTATTTGCGGCACGAGTCAAACCAACAATTACCCCACGGGCATCACTGCGCCAATACGGAGCAAATAATCCAGAAAATGCCGGAACAAAATAGACTCCTGCTGTGTCGGCAACTGAAGCTGCCAAGTTCTCAGTTTCTGCTGCATTTGAAATAATTCCTAATTGATCCCGCAGCCATTGGATCGCAGAGCCGGTGACAGCAACCGATCCTTCAAGCGCGTAGTGTGCAGGTGATTCACCAAATTTAAAACAAACTGTCGTCAATAAGCCATTTTTAGAACGTACAATTTCGGTGCCTGTATTAAGAAGAGCAAAGTTTCCAGTGCCGTAGGTAGTCTTTGATTCACCACGTTCGAAACATACTTGACCAACCATTGCCGCTTGTTGATCGCCCAATATTCCAGCAATTGGTATTGCACTCCCAAAAGGGCCATGGGGATCTGTCATCGCATAAATTTCAGAGGATGATTTAATAACGGGCAACGCAGAGCGTGCAACACCAAAAATTGCGAGAAGATCCTCATCCCAATCTAAAGTTTCAAGGCTCATTAATAATGTGCGACTAGCATTTGTCACATCAGTTGTATGCACGCCACCGCGCACTCCACCAGACAGATTCCAGAGAAGCCAGGAATCAATAGTTCCAAATCGGGTGGAATTATTTTTTGCAGCTTTAACATTTTTTAGAAACCAGTTTATTTTACTGCCTGCAAAGTAAGGGGCAATAGTCAATCCGGTTGCATTTTGGATTGTGAACTTCTGATCGTCGGACAAAGCTCCCAAAAATTCGGCGGTACGAGTATCTTGCCAAACGATTGCATTAGCTAATGGTTGACCGGTGTTGATATCCCACGCCACAGTTGTTTCCCGCTGGTTAGTAAGCCCAATTGCGGCTAAATCTGATCCCAAAATATTGGCTTGCTTGAGAGCTCCGGCAATTACTTCTTGGGCTCGTTCCCAAATTTCAGCGGCGTCATGCTCGACCCACCCTGCTTGCGGAAGAATTTGGCGGTGTTCTAGTTGATGTTGTCCAATGACTTTACCTGCGTGGTCAAAGATCATGAAGCGAGTGCTACTAGTGCCTTGGTCCAGGCTGCCGATGTATGCCACGATGCACAAACCCCTTCACTGTAAGTTAGGATTAGCGTACTCACTGATTACGGAGATTCCACGCTGATGTTTTTGTCACAACTTGGCCCCGAACAGCGTGCGGCTGCCATTTCACAATTAAGTACAGAACAATTCGACATCCTTGTCATTGGCGGGGGAGTCAACGGGGTTGGTGCCGCATTAGATGCTGCTGCACGTGGTTTAAAAGTTGCCTTGATAGAGGCGCAGGATATTGCAGCTGGAACTTCAAGTAGATCCAGCAAGCTAATTCATGGTGGCCTTAGATATCTTGAACAGTATGATTTTAAATTGGTTCGTGAAGCCTTGCACGAGCGCGAATTACTGGTTTCGACCCTCTGTCCCCACCTTGTTAAACCAGTTGGATTTTTGTTTCCGCTGACGGAAAAGTTTAAAGAACGTACCTATGTTGGTGCAGGGCTAGCTTTGTATGACGCATTACGCGGATTTCAGCGTGCGTTGCCTTGGCATAAGCATCTTAGCCAAAAACAGATTAATACAATCGCACCATCGTTGCGTCATGACATTGTTACCGGGGCAATTAAGTATTTTGATGCCCAAGTTGATGATGCTCGCCACACAATGGCGGTAGCGCGCACCGCAGCACGCCATGGCGCAATCATTGCAACCCAAGTGTCTGCTGAAACATTGATCCGCGAAGGCAAGCGTGTAGTTGGCGTTAACGCACTTGATTTAACATCAGGAAAGAAGATTGCAATTAAAGCGGGTGCGACGATCATGTGTGCAGGTGTGTGGAGCGATCAACTGCATGAACGCTTTGAATTGACTCCTGGTTATCAAGTGACAATGAGTAAAGGGGCTCACATTGTTGTACCTGGATCTGCCATCAAGTCTGATGCTGGCATAATCCTAAAGACCGCCGTTTCTGTATTGTTCATAATTCCCTGGGCAGACAAGTGGATTGTTGGTACAACTGATACTCCGTACGAGGGTGATCGAGCAGAACCATTTGCTACTCGCGAAGATGTCCAATATATATTGGATCAAGCAAATCGCGTTCTAGAACCTAAATTACAGGCTGATGAAATCATCGGTGTATTCGCAGGGCTTCGTCCGTTGGTGGCAAATAATAAGAGTGCAACAACAACAAAATTATCTCGCGAACACACAGTTGATCGACCTACTGCTGGTTTTGTTTCAATTGCCGGTGGTAAATACACGACATATCGCGTTATGGCCAAAGATGTTGTTGATCGAGCTGTAATTGAGCTGCGCAAGCTAACCCAAGAATCTGTCACTGAAAAACTTCCATTAGTCGGCGCCGATGGATACTTCGCATTAGAGCAACAGAAGGATCGTATTGCTCAGGATTCTGGGCTTGATGTAGAAACGATTACACATTTGCTCAATCGCCACGGCTCACTGATAAGTGAAATCCTCGAATTAATTGAGGTTCAGCCAAAGTTGGCCATCAAATTAGACGCGAACTTGCCGTATATCAAAGCTGAAATTGTTTACGCAACCTCTCACGAGGGCGCGCGATCAGTGGATGATGTTATTTCTCGTCGAACTCGACTATCTTTTGAAGCTCCCAACCATGGTGTGCATCTTGTCGATGAGATAGCTGCATTAATCGCACCCGTTCTTGGGTGGAGTTCAAAAGAGCGTAAAGAGTCGGTCGCGCAATACATTGAACTTGTAGAGCGTGAAAATGCAGCTCTAACTGAGTTGCTTGCTGTTAATTCTTAATCTGCCCTCTACATCCATCAGTAATTGGCTTTTTTGTTGTTGTCGAAGAAGGTGTCGCAGTAGGAGAAGGTGTAGCAGTTGGCGAAGGTGTTGGAGCTTGCATCACGGTGAATGTAACAACTGAATTTGAATCTGCATGCGTTCCAGAAACATCCTGGTATAAAATCTTCCCTGAGTATGATCCGGCTGTTATCCCTTTAATCACCAAACTCCACACACCGCTTGTTTCACGCAATAATGTTTGAATTGGCTTCGGATCTGGCATGTTTACCTTATCGAAAATCAATTTAACTCCGCCTGTTACGACTGGTGAACCATCTGGTCGTGTTACTGAAACTTTGAACATCACCAAATTATTTATTGTGTTTACAGATTGTTCTAGTATGGCCATTGTTGATGTTTCTTGTATCGGCATTAAATCAAGTAAGGAGGGCATCCAAGTGCCTTTAGCTAGGTCTAAGAATGTGTAAGGAGTTCCTCTAAAAACATTGAGATCTAAACGGGTACCTGGGACTCCGTATTTATCTGCAATGCCACATGATGAGTATTGCCAGACCATCCATTGCGAATCACAATTTGTGCTAGTCCAAGAATGTACGTAGCAACCACCAGTTTTAATTCCAGGCTGATTGATTGGATTAGCTGGATCAATCGAATATTGGGCTAACCACAGTGGATATTGTGCAAGTTCTGTTGAACGCACCATCGAGCCTTCGAGAAAATTTGCATAAGAGTAAAAAATGGGTGTTTTACCTGTTTTTTCTTTTAGCGATGAAAGAAAAGTAGTTGCCCACAATGTCACAGCGCTTCTAGTCGCATATTTCTGACAAGTACCAGAATTAGAAAGTCGAACACATTTATCTTCGAGGTCAAGTGCGTAAGGTAAATCCTTCTCGCCATAGCCACCCATCGCCGCAAGGCGCCACACAACCTTTTGCGCCTGGGCTATCGCATCTTTTTTTATCTCTGCCGGAGCATCAACATCAGGCAAAATG
>Ga0136641_1001320_pt1 | contig 10414 bp, 10 predicted proteins | sample EliLak1302023Y_FD_115312 | JGI IMG/M metagenome (GOLD analysis project Ga0136641, IMG submission 115312) | Freshwater microbial communities from Elizabeth Lake, Yosemite National Park, California, USA - 13020-23Y | ecosystem: Environmental > Aquatic > Freshwater > Lake ... | reverse complement strand
GCTGCGCCGGGGCGCCTACGTCACCGAGGTCAATGCCAAAGACCAGGCCGACGTCTACCACCTGCTTTCGCTGCTCGAATCTGACGCCGCAGGCGTGGTCGCCGCGCGCGCCAGCACAGCGCAATTGGCCGATTTGGAGGCCATCCACGCCGACCTGGAGGCCGCAGGCGCCGACACCGAGGCGTTTTTTGCGGTCAATGAGCGCTTTCATATGCGGCTCTTAGAGATTGCTGACAACCGCTGGCGCGACCAGTTGTGCGCCGACTTGCGTAAAGTGATGAAGCTCAACCGCCACAACTCTTTGCTTAAATCCGGTCGCATTGCCGAGTCCCTGGCCGAGCACCAGTCCCTAATGCAAGCGCTTTTGGCGCGCGACGCCGCCTTAGCGGCGCAGCGCATGCGCGAGCATTTCGCCAACGGTTTGGAGGCGGCGGGCTAGGCCTTTGCGCCCGTGTCCGGCCGTTTGCCGGCCACTACCAGCCCCACGCCGGACAAAATCAACACGCCGCCAATCAGGTGGTGCATCTCCAGGGCCTCGCCCAGAAACAACCAGGCGACCACGGCGGCATACAGCGGCCCCAGATACATGGTCATGGCCACCGGGCCGGGGCCCAGCACCGATTGCGTCCAGCCATAAATTCCATAGGCCAGTACGCCGGGAAACACCGCTGCAGCAACAACCAGCGCCAATGCCGACCAACCCAAAACCGGCGCGCCGCTGGCTTGCTCCCAAATCGCAAAAGGAATGAGCACCAGCACGCCGCCCGCGCTGACCACCGCCAACTGCGCGCTAGCGCTCAAGGGGCTGCCCCAATGCTTTTGCAGCATGCAATAGGCCGCCCAGGCCGTGGCGGCGGCGGCAATCCACAAGTCTCCAGGCACAAATACCAACTGCGCCAGCAGCAACCACTGTCCTTGCACCACCACGTGCACCACGCCGACCAAAGCCAGTACCACGCCCACGACCTGTTTTGTAGAAAAGGGCTCGCGCAACCAAAGCACCGAGCCCAGCGCGATCATCACCGGCGAGGCAGCGTAAATCAAGGAGATGTTCATCATGCTGGTGGTTTGGCCGGCAAAGTACACCGCCGCCCCGCAAATCCACATACCCAGGGCGCCCAGCGCAATGTAGCGCCGCGCGTGGATGCGCACTTCTTCGCGTTGGCGCCACAACTCGGCGCGGGCGGCAAAGCCCAGCATCAGCGCCGCCAGCGTCCAACGCCCCAGCGCAAGCACATGTGGCGTAATGACGCCCGGCGCGCGCCGGGCGATGACCGAGTTGACGATCCACAAAAGCGGAATGATCCAGATCAGCAGCTTGGCCAGGCGCACCGCCGCTGCGCCGGGTGCCTCAGGCTGCATGGTCGGCCACGGCAGCGGCTTGGGCCATGGCGGCGCGGGCGCGCTGCAGCACCTCGCGCGGGGCCAGCGGCTTTAAGCGGTGATCGCTCCAGACCTGGCGCCACAGGCGCGCGCCGCGCCGTCCGTGGTACAGGCCCAGCATATGGCGGGCGATAGCGTACCAAGGGCAGCCGTCCTCGGCATAGGCGCGCTCCATGTACCGCACCATGGCCTCCTCGACTTCTTCGCAGGTGGGCTGGCCATGGGGGTCGCCAAAGAATTGCGCATCCCAGCCGCTCATGGGCCAAGGGCGGTAATAGGCCTCGCGCCCTAGCATGACGCCGTCGACTTGCTGCAAATGGCTTTGCATTTGCGCCGCGTCTGTGATGCCGCCGTTGACGACAATCTGCAGCGCCGGAAAGTCTTGCTTGAGTTGGTAAGCCATGTCGTAACGCAGAGGCGGGATTTCGCGGTTCTCTTTCGGAGACAGTCCCTGCAGCCAGGCGTTGCGCGCATGCACGATGAACACGCCGCAGCCCGATTGCGCCACCGTGCCAACAAAGTCGCGCACAAAGCCGTAATCCTCGTTTTTGTCGATGCCGATGCGGTGCTTGACGGTGACGGGCACGTCCACCACATCGACCATGGCTTTGACACAGTCGGCCACCAGCACGGGCTCATTCATCAGGCAGGCGCCAAAAGCGCCGCGCTGCACGCGCTCGCTAGGGCAGCCACAGTTCAGGTTGATCTCGTCGTAGCCCCATTGTGCGCCCAGGCGGGCGGCGACGGCCAGGTCGGCCGGTTCGCTACCGCCCAACTGCAGCGCCAGGGGGTGTTCTTCGGCGTTAAAGCGCAAATGCCGCGCCACATCGCCGTGCAAAAGCGCGCCGGTGGTGACCATTTCGGTATACAGGCGCGTATGGCGGGTCAGCAGGCGGTGCAGGTAGCGGCAATGGCGGTCGGTCCAGTCCATCATTGGCGCAACGGACAGGCGCCAAGGCGATGCAGCAGCAGTTTGCGAGGCCGCGCCCGCGCCGCCGGTGTGTGTGAAATCCATGGCCAATTATCGCCCGCGCTTAGGCGCCCGGCACACACCAAGGCGCAGTGTTGTGGACCAAGCCCATCCAGAGCGCCCAGGCTGCGCTGGCAAAGAGCGCCAGCCCCGCCAGACGCACGCCCCAGTTGCCCGATGTGCGTCCGGGTTGGCCGACAAGTTCGACGGCGCCCGGCACTTTGCGCCTGGCCAAACGCAGCCAAGCCCACGGCCCTAGCACCATGCTGACGCCGGTTCCCAAAGCAAACAAAGCCATCAAGGCTGCCCCACCCGCCACGCTGCCGGCCAATGCCGCCACCATCAGCGCCGAATACAAAAGTCCGCAAGGCAGCAAAGTCCACAAGATGCCAATCAGCCAAGGTGCGGCGCCGCTGCGCAGGCCCAGGCGCTGCGCGCCCTTCCACAGCCAGCGCCCCAGACCTTCGAGCCACAGCGGCTGCTGCGCCCGCCACATCAACACGAGGCCCAAGGCCATGGCCCCCAGATGCAAAAACGTCCACAGCGGGCGCAGCGCGGCCGACTGCACGGTCAGCCAGCCCAGGCCCTGCATGGAGGCGGCCGCCAAAGCACCGGCAGCGGCGTAGCCGGCAATCCGCCCGCCCTGGAAAGCCAGCACAGCGCGCACGCTGCTACCAGCGCCCGCGCCCAAGCCAGCGCAAGCAGCACCGCACATGGCAACACAGTGGGGGCCGCCAACCAAGCCCATCAACAGAGCGGTTGGTGCCAGCGATACAAAGACGGAGGGCATCAGCCGATGCTAGTGCCTTTCAAAGGATCTTGGAAAAACGGGTGCGGTTGATATCTGATTGCAAATTGCGGTCAAACACCATGGCCACGGCGCGCACGAAGTACCAGCCCATGGCCGTGACTTGGATACCGGCCTGGTCGATATCCACCATGCCCTGCGCCTGCAAAGTGCCCAGTGCCACCATCTCCGCTGCAAAGTAACGTGGGAAATCGATCAAATAGGCGTGGGAAATGGCCTCAAAGTGCACCGCGCCCTGGCACATCAGCGCCATGATGACGGCGCGGCGCAAGATGTCGTCACGGCTGAGCGCCAGGCCGCGTACCACCGGCAGGCGGCCGTGGTCTATCAGGTCGTAGTACTCGTCCAGGGTTTTGGCGTTTTGGCTGTAGGTCGGCCCCACGCTGCCAATCGAGGAGACGCCCAGGGCGATCAAATCGCAGTCCGGTTGGGTGCTGTAGCCCTGGAAATTGCGGTGCAGCCGGCCCTGGCGCTTGGCCACGGCCAGTGCGTCTTGCGGCAGGGCGAAATGGTCCATGCCGACATACACATAACCGGCCTCCTGCATCGCCTGCAGGGAGCGCGCGAGCATCGTCACTTTCTGGCCGGCGCCGGGCAGCTGCAAGGCATCGATGCGCCGCTGGGGCTTAAAGCGCGTGGGCAAGTGGGCGTAGGCGTACAGCGCCACGCGGTCGGGCCGCAGGCGGGCCAGCTCGGCCAAGGTGCGGTCAAAAGAGGATGGGGTTTGCAGCGGCAGACCGTAAATCAAGTCCACATTGACCGATTGCATGCCCTGCGCCCGGGCCGCAGCGACCAAGGAAAACACTTGTTCGGTGTCCTGCACCCGGTGCACGGCTTTTTGTACGGCAGGCTCGAAGTCCTGGACGCCAAAGCTCAGGCGGTTAAAGCCCATGGCGGCGATGGCCTCAATGCGCTTGGAGTCCACAGTACGGGGATCCACCTCGATGGAGATTTCGGCCTCTGGCGTGAAGCGAAAGTTGGCTTGGAGCAGTGCCATGAGGCCGCCTAACTCGGCGTCGTTCAGGAAGGTGGGGCTGCCCCCGCCCAGGTGCAACTGGCCCACCGGCTGGCCTTTTCCGATGCGCTCGGTATGCAGCGCCATCTCGCGCTCCAGGTAGGCGAGATACTGCGCGCCGCGCGCGTGGTGCTTGGTAATGACCTTGTTGCAGGCGCAGTAGTAGCACAGCGACTCGCAAAACGGGATGTGCACATACACCGACATCGGCGCCACCCGGCTGCCGGCCCCAAACCGATGTTCCAAGGCCAGGCCGTAGTCGGCGTCGGTGAAAGCTTCGATAAAGCGATCGGCAGTAGGATAAGAGGTGTACCGCGGGCCCGCCACGTCAAAACGGCGTAATAAGTCTTCTGAAACGGGGGGGCTAGCAATCATGGCAGGCGATCAGGCAGTAATATGGCCCCAATGTCGCCTAAACCGGCACAAGAGCATTTGACGTGCGTCAACCGATGCGCATCGAAGGCAAAATTCAGATTCGTTGTGAAAGCTAACTATGTTTGACCCCCGCAATCCGACCCCCAGTGGCCCCACGCCCACAGGCGCCAGCCAGGCACTGCGCGGCCAGGTGATTGCGATCAACTCGCAAAGCATCAAAATAGCCTGCTCGAGCTGCAATCTGCGCGAACTGTGCATGCCCATGGGCTTGAGCAAAGACGAGTTGGACAAGGTAGACACCCTGGTCGATACCCGACGCAAAATTAAAAAAGGCGGGGCACTCTTTCATAACGGCGATAAATTCACCAGCCTGTATGCCATCCGCACCGGCTTTTTCAAAACCTGCGTGGCCACAGAAGACGGGCGCGACCAGGTGACGGGTTTTCAAATGGCCGGCGAGGTTATGGGCCTAGACGGCATCGTCAACGACCGGCACACCTGCGACGCGGTGGCGCTGGAGGACGCGGAGGTCTGTGTGCTTCCGTTTGATCGCATTGAGGAACTCTCGCATGACATTCCGTCTATGCAGCGCCATGTGCACAAAATCATGAGCCGCGAAATCGTGCGCGAAAACGGCGTGATGCTGCTGCTAGGCAGCATGCGCGCCGAGGAGCGACTGGCCGCCTTTTTACTCAACCTGGTGCAGCGCCTGCACGCCCGGGGGTTTTCACAAACCGAGCTGGTGCTGCGCATGACGCGCGAAGAAATTGGCAGCTACCTGGGCCTCAAACTCGAAACCGTGAGCCGCGCATTCTCCAAGTTTGCCGAAGACGGGCTGATCGAGGTCAAGCAACGCCATGTGCACATCCTCAACAGCGAGGCGCTGCGCGACCTGGTCAACCGCCCCGACTGCGATTAGCGCATGCTTAGGGCTTAAGGTTTAGGGGCGTTTTGTACGCCCGTGGCTGCATGGTTGCGCGCCATAAGCGCAGGCGCCAAGTTCGGCGCTGCGTTGCCCCGAATGTGACCGGCCTGAGCGCCGGGGCGGAAATCAGCCTCGGTCACGACCACATCCATGCCGGCATAGGCCAGGTAAAAAGTGAAAAAACTGGCCAGCACCACCGCGAGTGGCCCAGAGACTACCAGCCATACATGGCCAAATTGCCACCAAGGTGCTGCAGGGGTTGGGTTGTTGGACATAACTACTCCTTAATGTGGAACCAAAAATACGGCTTTTTCTTTGAGCACGGTGGTGTCGTCCTGGCCGTCAATCTCAAAATGGATGGGGTGCGAGCCCGGGGTTGCCTGGCCCGGCGGTAACTGCAGGCGCAGCACAAACCAGCGCGACTGCGCAGGCGCCACGGTCAGGTCCTCGTCGGTCACCACTTTGAGGCCCGGCAGGCCATCAACCTGTACATGCACGCGCAGTTCGGCTTCGGTGACATTCATGATTTGCAGGCGAAACACGTTCTCGATCACGCCATCGGCCAACTCGCGGGCCAGTGACTTGCGGTCGCGCTCCACGTCGACCTTGAAGGGTGCGCGCGCCAATAGACTGATGCCCACCATGGCGATGATGGTCCATACAACCGTGGTGTAGAGCATCACACGCGGACGGAAAACATGGTGCGCGATTTCGGCGGCGCCCCATTGGTTGTGCATGGCGTTTTCGGTGGAATACTTCACCAGACCACGCGGGTAGTGCATTTTGTCCATCACCTCATCACAGACGTCGGCACAGGCGCCGCAGCCGATGCACTCGTACTGCAAACCATTGCGGATATCAATGCCGGTGGGACAGACCTGCACACACAAGCTGCAGTCCACGCAGGCGCCCAGCTCGGAACTGGCCAGGTCCAGTTTCTTGGAACGTGCGCCCCGGGGCTCGCCACGCGCTGCGTCGTAGCTGACGATCAGGGTGTCCTTGTCGAACATCGCGCTTTGAAAACGCGCATAAGGGCACATGTGCTTGCAAACCTGCTCGCGCATATAGCCGGCGTTGCCGTAGGTGGCAAAGCCGTAGAAAAACACCCAAAACACCTCCCAGGAACCCAATGAAAACTGCGCAATTTCACCCGCAAGCACATGAATCGGCGTGAAATAGCCAACAAAAGTAAAACCTGTCCACCAACCCACCGCAATCCACAAAACCTGCTTGGCCGTTTTGCGGGCCAACTTCTCCATCGTCCAAGGTCCCTGGTCTCGGCGCATATGGGCCGAGCGGTCACCCTCGGTCTGACGTTCTATCCACATAAAAATTTCCGTGTACACAGTTTGCGGACACGCGTAGCCGCACCACAGGCGACCAGCCACTGCCGTAAACAAGAACAGCGACAGCGCGCAAATAACCAGCAAGCCGGCAAGATAAATAAAGTCCTGCGGGTAGAGCAACAGCTTGAAGATGTAAAAACGCCGTGCCGCCAGATCAAACAAAACCGCTTGCCGTTCGCCCCAATGCAGCCAAGGCAGCCCGTAAAACAGCAATTGCGTGAAGAAAACCATGTACCAACGTAGCCTGGAAAACAAGCCGCTCACGCTGCGTGGGTAAATTTTTTGGTGCGCTGCATAGAGCGAGACCAACTCGGCGCTGGCACCCGGGGGGGGCGCGATAGGGCTGGTGTCAGTGGATACCGCGATGGGGATGACAGGACGCGCCGGGCGCTCAGGAGGCTTCAAAGGACGAACTCAACAATCAATACTAGTGCCAAGCGGCCCACTTACTTATTAGAAAAGCCCCACACGTAACCGGTCAGAACATGGATTTGTGCTTCGGTCAACTTGCCCGCCTGGGCCGGCATTTGGTTGACCTTGCCCTGGTTGACCATGGCCAGGATGGCGTTCTCGCCGTAGCCATGCAGCCAAATGTTGTCGCTCAGATTGGGCGCGCCCAGCGCCTGGGTGCCAGCGCCATGGGCACCGTGGCATGCGGCGCAGGTGCTGAACTTGGGTTTGCCCAGTGCCGCGCGCAGCGAGTCGTGCGGACTGCCCGAGAGGCTGAGCACATAGTTGGCCACGTTTTTGACATCATCGGCAGTACCCACCGCAGCCGCCATCGGAGGCATCTGCCCGATGCGGCCCAGCGTAATGGTCTCTTTAATTTTGTCGGTGGTGCCCCCATACAGCCAGTCGCCATCGGTCAGATTGGGGAATCCCTTGGAGCCGCGTGCATCCGAGCCGTGGCATTGGGCGCAGTTGTTCATGAACAGACGCTCGCCAATTTGTTTGGCCTGCGGATCGCGTGAGAGTTGCTCAGGCGTCATGGCTGAAAATTTCGCGTACAAAGGCGCCTCGGCCGCCTGCGCTTTGGCCACTTCGTCCTCGTATTGGCCGCTGGAGGACCACGCCAGTTGGCCGGCAAACGAGCCTAGGCCGGGGTAAAGAACGAGGTAGGCCAGGCTAAACACCACCGAAATCACGAACATCCAGACCCACCAGCGTGGCAGCGGGTTGTTCATTTCGCGCAAGTCAACGTCCCAGACATGGCCGGTGGACTCGTTACCCGAGCCATGGACCCGTCCCTTGCCGGTGCGCCACAAAAGCAGCATGCAGGCTGCAATGCCAATTAGCGTGATGGCGCTGATGTAAATAGACCAAAAACCACCGGTGAAGTCGCTCATATCAAATTCCTGTCGATGCGCCTATGCGCTCAATCCTGTTCAAAGGGAAGCTGCGCCGCTTGCGCAAAATCGTCATCGCGTTGGCCGGAAAAAGTCCACCAGACAATGCCAATGAAAACGACAAAGCTGATCACGGTTACTGAAACACGCAGTGTGGTGATATCCATGGTGCGTCTATCCTTGCAACTTATTTCAAAGCCAGGCCCAGCATCTGCAAGTAGGCGATGGTGGCGTCCAGTTCGGATTTGCCTTGCAGCTCTTGGCTTGCATTAGCGATTTGCTCATCGTTGTAAGGTACCCCTACGCGGCGCAGCGCGCGCATATGGGCGGGCATGCTTTGGGCGTCGACGGCCGTCGTGGCCAACCATGGGTAGGCCGGCATATTGGACTCGGGCACCAAATCTCGCGGGTTGTTCAGGTGAATGGTGTGCCATTCATTGCTGTAGCGTCCGCCCACGCGGGCCAAGTCGGGCCCGGTGCGTTTGCTGCCCCACTGGAAAGGGTGGTCATACACCGACTCGCCCGCCACCGAGTAGTGGCCATAGCGCAGGGTCTCGGCGCGCAGAGGTCGAATCATTTGTGAGTGGCAACCGTAGCAACCCTCGCGTACATAGATGTCCCGACCAGCCAACTGCAAAGCGGTGTAAGGCTGCACACCTGGGATGGCCTGGGTGGTTGATTTCTGGAAAAACAGAGGCACGATCTCGACCAGGCCGCCGGCCAATAGCACCAGCAAAATCAACACAATCATCAAAAAATTGTTAGTCTCGATTTTTTCGTGGCTAAAGCCATCGGAGGGTTTTGGGTTTGCCATAGTGGGCTCCTAACTTAGGCGTGCGCCGCCACGGCGGGCACTTGCACCGAAACGGCATTGCCGGCGGCGGCGGTTTTGAGGGTGTTCCAGAGCATGATCAGCATACCGCTGAGATAGAGCAGTCCGCCTAGGAAGCGCAGCACATAGAAGGGATAGGTGGCCTTGACCGACTCGACAAAGGTGTAGGTCAGGGTGCCGTCGGCGTTAACGGCGCGCCACATCAGGCCTTGCATCACACCGGCAATCCACATGGCGGCGATGTAGACCACGATGCCCACCGTCGCGATCCAGAAATGCAGCTCAATGGCTTTGACGCTGTACATCTGCTTTTGCCCGAACAAGCGCGGAATCAGGTAGTACATGGTGCCCATGGTGACCAAGCCGACCCAGCCCAAAGCGCCCGAGTGCACATGGCCAATCGTCCAATCGGTGTAGTGGCTGAGCGCATTGACGGTTTTGATGGCCATCATCGGACCTTCAAAGGTACTCATGCCGTAGAAAGACAGCGAGACAATCAGGAAACGCAAAATCGGGTCGTCGCGCAGTTTGTGCCAAGCGCCGGACAAAGTCATCACGCCATTGATCATGCCGCCCCAGCTAGGTGCCAGCAAAATCAGCGAGAACACCATGCCCAAAGACTGTGTCCAATCGGGCAAAGCCGTGTAGTGCAGGTGGTGCGGTCCGGCCCACATATAGGTAAAGATCAGCGCCCAAAAGTGCACGATGGACAAGCGGTAGCTGTACACCGGCCGCTCGGCCTGCTTGGGGATGAAGTAATACATCATGCCCAAAAAGCCCGCTGTCAAGAAAAAGCCCACCGCGTTATGGCCGTACCACCACTGCACCATGGCGTCTTGCACACCGGCGTAGGCCGAGTACGACTTCATCCAACCGGCCGGGACCGCCGCGCTGTTAACCAGGTGCAAGATGGCCACCGCCAGGATGAAGGCGCCAAAAAACCAATTGGCCACATAAATATGTTTGACCTTGCGGGTACCCAAGGTGCCGAAAAACACCACGGCGTAGCTTACCCAAACGAGGGTAATCAGGATGTCAATAGGCCACTCCAGCTCCGCATATTCCTTGCCCTGCGTGTAACCCAGGGGCAGCGAAATAGCCGCTGCCAAAATCACCAACTGCCAACCCCAAAAAGTAAAAGCAGCCAAGCGATCCGAGAAAATACGCACCTGGCAGGTGCGCTGCACCACGTAATACGAGGAGGCGAAGAGGCCGCAGCCTCCAAACGCAAAAATGACCGCGTTGGTGTGCAGCGGCCGCAAGCGCCCGTAGCTCAGCCAAGGAATGCCAAAGTTGAGCTCAGGCCAAGTCAGCTGGGCGGCGATGATGACACCCACCAACATGCCCACCACGCCCCAAACGACCGTCATGATCGCAAACTGGCGTACGACGGTGTCGTTGTACGTTGCCGCCT
>Ga0136641_1001318_pt1 | contig 10424 bp, 10 predicted proteins | sample EliLak1302023Y_FD_115312 | JGI IMG/M metagenome (GOLD analysis project Ga0136641, IMG submission 115312) | Freshwater microbial communities from Elizabeth Lake, Yosemite National Park, California, USA - 13020-23Y | ecosystem: Environmental > Aquatic > Freshwater > Lake ... | reverse complement strand
GAAATCCAGTTGCGGTCTCGGTTGGAGTCGAGCTTTGAGTAAAAGGTGTCTGCGATCAGCTCAAAGCCAGGATTGGGGCGCCACTGGAAAACAGCGTCTACGCCAAATTTTTTCCGTTTTTCCTGTATGTCAGTAGCGCGCACATCTTGATTGCCATAGCGGGTTACGCCCCCATCCACGTAACTTTTGTAGCCCGAAAATGTGTCTAGCCCTTGCTGCTCTAGGTTACGAGTCCCAGTAGAAATAGATGCCAAGAAGCCGGCGGTGTTATTCGCAAATTTTGATGAGTACAGACCAAAAAACTCGTTCCCTGTCTTTCCCGGAAGTTCCTCGAAATCACCGCTCGCTTTGACAACAACTTGAGAAACTGGACCATCTAGTGGCATGCGGGTGCGGATATCCACTATGCCACCCAGGCCCCCTGCGATCTCGTTAGCGCCTGCTAGTTTGGTCACTTCCAAGCGAGATATTAGCTCAGAGGGAACCATGGCTAGTAAGCCATAAGTGGATGTTAGCAACTGGTCCAGACCTGTGCCGCCTCGGCCGGTTGAGTCTACAATTTCTCGCCCGTTTAGAAGGAAGACGTTTTGGCGTAGTCCCCTGACGGAAACGCTTGTTCCTTCACCGATTCCACGGTCTACTTGTACACCGGACACCCGAGCCAAGGATTCCGCGACATTTGTATCCGGCAGTTTGCCTATATCGTCAGCCACGATAGCATCGACAAATTGGCTTGCATCCCGCTTGAAGTTTCGTGCCGATTCCAGGCTACCCCGAATTCCAGTAACGGTAACGACGTTCATCTCGGCAGTGTCCTGGCCCTTGGCTGCAGATGGTGTTTCAGGGCCCGTTTGAGCTGCGGCACCGAGGGGTAGTGCTAGGGGAGATGCCAGGGCGGAGGTCACCAGCAGTCCCTGAGCGAAGCGCTTTTTCATATTTGTCTCCTTTAATTTTGCTTAAACCGGTCGATTGGGTAAGGCGCTTTCAGCATCAATGCTGATTCGATAGCCGCCCGTCTTGTGCCTCGATCTATCAAGTCTGCGGGGTCCTCGCTCACTGTTCGATGCACAATTATGTATATAATAAAGCAACGTTTTTTTTGTGGAAATAGAAATTTATAGGTGTTTTCCCTAATTATTTGAACAAAGATGCTATATTTTTAATTAAATCTCAATTTTTTGTTTTATTTATTTGCTTTTATAGCAACATTAATAAGTAAAATTTCTTTAATTTAGTAACGGAACCACTTATGTCAACACTTAGCGGCGTATTGCCAATCCTTCCGACCATCTTCACAGCTAGCGGTGCCATTGACAAAACCGGCACGAGGCGCGTTCTGGAGTACGTGATCGACTCAGGCGCAAGCGGAGTGGTTTTCCCTGGGCTGGCAAGCGAGTACGACACTTTGGCTCAAGACGAGCGTTTAGATCTCACGCGAGAAGTTGGCCAATGGAATGATGGACGAATTGACTTCGTGGTTGGTGCCAGTGCTAGCAATTTGAATGACGCGGCCAAGTACGCCATTGCCGGGGCTGAAGTAGGCGCGGTGTCGGCCATGATTCTCACGCCCAAAGAACACGCAAATGACTTGGACGCGATGGCTGGCTACTTCCAAGATATCTACCATAAATCCGGGCTGCCTGTCATGCTGCAGAACGCGCCAGCGCCGATGGGGATAGGCATGTCGCTTGATAAGGTGGCCGAATTGGTTGAAAAGGTAAAGGGTATAGAGTATGTTAAGGAAGAGGCTGCGCCATCTGGACAACGTATCACCCAATTAACCGATTTGGCGGGTAACCACCTGACCGCGGTATTTGGAGGCGCAGGTGCACGTTACTTGATGGACGAGTTGACGCGCGGTGCAAAGGGAACAATGCCCGCTTGCGAGATTACACAGTTGCATGTACAGATGTACAACAAATTTATCGTTGGCGATACCGAGGAAGCGCGCAACTTATTCGAGCGCACACTCCCTTTGCTTAACATGCAGGCCAACTTTCGTTGGCGTCTAACAAAGGCCGTGCTAAAGCTCAGGGGCCTTATCAATGATGAGTACACCCGCGCACCAGGACCGGAGTTAGATAAATTTGACCGCTTGGAGTTGAATGCACTGCTAAACCGAATGCGTGACCTATTTCCACTACCCTGATATGCCATGCAAAAAAAGATTCTCTTATGTCCGCCAGCACGATAGCTCATATTGAAACTTTCGTAGTGACCATGCCACGAGATGTACCATACATTGGACCATTGGGACCAGGTGAGTCTATCAACATCCGCGGCTACATTGTTCGAAAGGGCAACGCTACCATCTACCCAACTGTTGATCGCTCAGTTGTTGTCAGGGTGACAACAACTGACGGCCTGGTTGGCTGGGGTGAGACTTATGGCATCTGTGCTCCCAAAGCTACTTGCGAAATCATCAATGAATTGCTGGCACCGGTCTTGGTTGGTAGTGACGCCGAAGATGTCGAATCATTATGGGAGCAGCTTTACGGGCTTATGCGTGTGCGCGGATGCACCAGCGGCTTCCATGTAGATGCAATCTCAGCCTTGGATATTGCTTTATGGGATCTACGAGCGAAGACGCGTCACATGCCACTCGCTGCTTTGCTTAGAAAACAGTACCAGCCAACGCTGCCTGGTTACTTGTCAGGCCTTCCGCTGGCTACCATTGAGCAAAGGGTTTCAATGGCGCTTGAATGGCAAAAGAGGGGAATTACCGCTTTCAAATTCCACGCGGTCGTCAGCCACGAAGGTATTAAAGCGGAGTTTGCCGCCTTGCGGGCTGCCTTGGGTCGTTCGGTCGACATCATGGCCGACTTACACTGGAAGTTCGACGCGGCTGGTGCCATCGAGTTGGCGCAAGAGCTTGCGACGTTGCAACCGCGCTTCCTAGAAGCACCTGTTGCGACAGAGGACACCAAGGGACTTGCACAGGTTTGTAAGTCGGCACCGTGCCCAATCGCAGCCGGCGAAGAGTGGTACACCGAGTACGAGGTGCGAAACCGCCTTGACAGTTGCAAGCTAGCGCTGATCCAGCCCGAGATGGCGCATACTGGGGTTACTCAGTTTCTGCGGATTGCAAAACTTGCTAGCCAGCATGGCGTAGCAATCGCACCGCATGCAACTATTGGAACCGGAATTTTCCTCGCAGCAAGCCTTCATGCCAGCGCTACTTTGTCTAATTTTTGGAAACACGAGTGGCAACATTCGGTCTTTGAGCACAACCTTCAGTTACTCAGCACCGACATGTGGTTCGAGGGGGACCAGTACCACTTGCCTACCGGTATCGGCCTAGGTGTCGAACCAAACGAGCGGTTTTGGAAACATGCGGAACTTGTACAATAAATGCGTAGGCAAGCGGGCTTACTAAGTCATGCAAGTCCTAAAATAGGAAGAAACAATGCAGTCATTGCTTGGTGCGCAGCCTAACCAAGGCTTGATAGACGGAATTGCCACACTTCAGGCTTTGGCGACATCCTCAGAGCCTATAGGTTGCCGTGAGATCGCACGACAAATCGGCATTGACCCGACCAAGGTAAACCGGCTGTTGAAAACCCTTACTTACCTGGGTATTGCCAGGCAAACAGCCAACAGAAAGTACACCGCAGGAGCTGGAATGCACGTGCTGGCGGCGCAAAGCTTGTTCGCGTCGGGCCTTATCCGACGGGCATTGCCAGTGCTCGAAAGTTTGCGTAAATTTGGCCACACTGTCGCCCTTGGGGTTCTATGGAACGACAACGTAAGCTACTTGTTCCACGCACCACCTGGCATAGACGCCTCGCGTGCTGTTGGCCGTATCGGTCTATTACCTGCAACCACCAGTGGAATTGGGATTATCCTGTTATCGGAGCTCACGGACAACATGGTGCGTGGGATCTATAAGGACAGAAATATACCGCAGTATCCAGATGGCATCGATCAATTACTTTCCAAATTGAACGAAGTTCGCAATCTAGGATATGCGAGAGTCCACGTGGCTGACGATCGTGACTATCATGTTGTAGCAGTTTCAACCGGAAACCCTGCGCACGCTGGCCTCGCGTTGTCTGGCTGGATTCCCGAGGCAGCCACTGATGCTTTAGTGGAAACCTTGCGTCAAGCTGCCATGGAAATTGGCTGATTTCATATTGCTTTTGTAATAAAAATATGACGGACCCGGTACTAAGTCGTCGGCGCTGGGTCGTGCTAGCACTCCTGTTTTTTTCGACATTGCTGAACTACGTCGATAGGCAAACTCTTTCTATCCTGTCAACTCAGGTTCAGCATGATCTGGCCATGACTGCGCTGGACTACGCCCGGGTGGTCCAGTTCTTCCTAATTGCATACACGTGTGCTTATCTAATCTCTGGATGGTTGACCGACAAACTGGGCACAAAACTCAGCCTAGCGATATTTGTTACCTGGTGGTCTCTTGCCAATATGCTTACTGGTCTTGTTCAGAACTTCGGTCAGCTCAGTGCAGCTCGGGCGGCACTTGGCCTTGGAGAGGCGGGTAACTACACTGCGGCGCCCAAAGCGGTAAGCGAGAACTTCCCAATTCAGGAAAGAGCATTGGCAGTAGGCATCTATACCGCTGGCGCCATGATTGGTGCGACGATAGCGCCTCCGCTTATTGCCTTTCTAGCCATCACATACAGTTGGCGCGCAGCCTTTATATTGACGGGAGTAGCTGGACTAATTTGGGTTGTCGCCTGGCTCGCGATCTACAAGCAGTCAGTCCCACAGTTAGAGGTTATCGCTGAGCCAAAGCTTAAACTTCAAGCGATACTTAGGGACAAGTCCATCTGGCTTTTGATGACAGCTCGCCTGCTCGCTGATCCGGTCTGGTACTTCTACCTTTTCTGGTTCCCCAAATACATGACCGAGGGTCGGGGCATGTCACTGATTGAGGTTGCACAGCTTGCTTGGATCGTATATCTTGCTGCAGATATCGGTAGCATAGTGGGCGGCCTGCTTTCGGGGTGGCTTATAAAGCGCGGTATTGCGGCGCAAAAAAGCCGACTGATGGTGATGACAATTGCCGCAATCATTGCGCCAGCCGGTATGCTAATTGCTTTGGGTGTCGCCACAATACCCATGCTTGTCCTGGGCTCCTTGGTCACGTTCTCTCACCTAATGTTCCAAATCAATCATGGGGCACTGATAGTCGACCGATACCCCAAGGGATCTATAGCAACCGTGTTCGGCATCATGGGGGCTGGAAGCGGCATCGGCGGCGCGCTGTCTACCCAGATGGTTGGCCAATTGGTAGGGGGCGGATCGTACGAACTGGTTTTCGTTCTTATGGGTTGCCTTCATCCCTTGGCATGCGCGCTTTGTTGGCTTGCGATTAGGCGCTCGGCTCCACTAGCCAATCTAAGTCAATCAGAGTCAAGGTTGTAAGAAGTTTTGTGTGAATAGGATCAGATGTTAGGCCTTGGATATCCAAGGAATTGGCTGCCTGCGGCAACCTTTTTGGCTACCCCAATGGCACCTGGATATTGCCATGTGCACCTGACATTTGTACTATAGGGTGTGCAGATTTATGCAACTCCGTTTGGCAAAGTCATCTTGTAAAGTGACTGGCAACCGTTACCGGTGATTGGTAAGGTTCCAATCATTTATGATCACTTGGCCGTCAAGTCAGGGCGGGAGCTGTGTTTGGATGACGTCCGCTATTGGAAGCAGAACAGAGTTATTGCGTACCGCTACGTGATACTTTTACCCCTTTAGATTTTTATCGAAAAGAGGAACTTCATTTCCTAAGCAATACAATATTGCGGTAGCCTATCCGAATAAGCCCTTTATCTTGAAAACGCCTAAGTTGCTGGTTGACTCTTTGCCTAGAAGCCATCGTGGCTTGGGCCAGATCAGATTGGATCACTCGAAGTTGCACGCCCTCCGGCACTTGCACGCCATTGAACCGCGAGATGCGCTCTAAAGTTGCCCAGACCCTTTTTTCGAGTGTGGGCATACCTTGATCCGCTATGGTGTCAAATAGTTGATTGATACGCAGACCCAAAATTCGTAATAAGTCCACCGCAACCGTGGCATCTTGACCGATCAGCGATATCAACCCTGCACGCTCCACCTGCAGAATTTTGCTAGGCACAGCAGCCACCAAATCTGCGGGATACGTGGTTTCTGCAAACACGGAACTCAAGCCCGATATTTCACCAGGCAATATCCAGCGCAGCAATTGCTCTTCTCCGTCCACGGTTGTTACGCTGACGCGCAATCGACCTTGAACAAGCAGCAGCGCCATAGAAATGGATTGACCACGGTTAAGCACCACTTGCCCCGCTTGCCAAAGGCGTAATCGACCAATTCGCTTGAGCGCATCAATCGAGCGTTGCGTCAAGGCCGAGCGGTTTTCTTCAACCAATGAGACGGTGTCCGATGCCGTGTTCTTGATGGCGTGGCCTTGGGATCGAGAGCGGATTGAATTCATGGTGCATGGGTTGTCAAGCAGGCGCCTCATTAGGGCCATTAAGAGAGCACTTTAAGTGTTTTCCCTTGAATTGTCGCATCAGTAACAATTCCCCGGTTCTTTACATAGTGAAATATCAGAAATAACCAACGATTTGGGTGCGGTCAGTAGATAACACAACGGAGACACCATGAAAATTTCGACAAGCGCCTTTCTGCGTACCACGTTAGGATCCATTGCCCTGATATGTGGCGCCAACGTGACAGCGCAAACAGAAACGCTGCGCATCCAGGACTATCCTGGCTTGGGCAACGTTATGGTTCGAGTAGCCGCTGCCAACGGTTACTGCGATAAGTATGGAATCAAGTGCGAGCTAAAAACCATTCCCGCAGCCCCGCTAGGCATTCAGACTCTATTGGCCGGTGATATTGATATTGCCTTTGGCCCTGCAGAGGTGGTCATCCAGGCAGCAAACAAGGGTGCTGATTTGAAAATCATCGGCAATGCTGCGCGTGACAATGTCTTCTTTTTGATGGCCGGCGCTCATATCGAAACGCCAAATGCCGCAAAGGGCTACCCGGCCGTCATGGCCGACCTCAAAGGTAAAAAAATCGGTGTTACCGCTAGGGGATCGGGTGCCGAGTTTCAATTGCTCGACCTGCTCAAGGGTGCGGGCCTATCGGGCAACGACGTCACCATCGTGCCCGTCGGTGCCCCCAATACTGCCTTGCCCGCTATCGCAAACAAGCAGGTTGATGCGCTCATGCTGTTTGCCCCCATGGATGGTTTTTGTGTCGCCATGAAGGTATGCCGTGTGATCGTAGATCCGCGTAAAGGCGAAGGTCCAAAAGAACTTACGCAGCTCAACGGTGCCTCTGGCCCGATGACGGTGCGCGGCGACTTCGCGCAAAAAAAGGGTCCGACTTTGGATGCCTTTGCAAAAGCCATGCGCGAGTCCGAAGCGTTTATTCAGAACCCGGCTAACTTCAATGCGGTTCTGAAGGTCATCAACGATACCTTCAAGATCGAAGGCCCCGCAGGCGCCGCTGCCATTGAAGCTTCTTTGCGCAACTCCATTGGGGGGTCACGGTTTGCTTTGGATGCCAAAGCCTTACAGGCCAGTGCCGACTACTTGAGCAACACCCAGCAGATCGACAAGACTTTTGACACCAGCAAAATTTTGCAATTGCGCTGATTGATGGCTCAGCCCAGCCGTCCCGTTGACTCGAATGCAAGCTTGGCCATCGCGGTAGATGGCTTGCATTTGAATTTCGACGGCAGTACGCCGGTACTGTCGGATGTGACCTTGCATATCCGAAACGGCGAGTTTGTGTCGCTGGTGGGCCCTAGCGGTTGTGGCAAAACTACTTTGCTCAATCTGGCTGCTGGCTTAGTGCCCCATACGGGAAAGGGCAGTATTCAGTTAGCTGGCGCAAGCCCCTTGCAGGGCAACCCGCACGTCGGTTACATGCTGGCTCGTGACAGCCTATTGCCTTGGAAAACCGCATTGGAGAACGCCATGTTTGGCATGCAAGTGCGTGGCGTACCGCGTGCGCAGGCCCAAGAGCGCGCCCGCGGTATGTTGCAGGAAGTGGGTTTGGCAGGCTTTGAAAACATGTTGCCCAAAGCCTTGTCGCACGGCATGCGCCAGCGGGTAGCACTGGCGCGCACTTTTGCGCTGGGATCGCCGCTACTTTTAATGGACGAGCCATTTGGTGCGCTCGATGCCCAAACCAAGCTGCAACTTGAAGACCTGTTATTGCGTCTGTGCCAGCAACACCAGCAGTCGGTTCTTTTTGTGACGCATGATTTGTCAGAAGCAGTGGCTGTGTCCGATCGTGTGGTGGTCATGACATCAAGGCCTGGTCGTATTTTGGCCGATGTTGCCATCGATTTGCCGCGCCCGCGCTCCATCCGCGAATTACAAAAAGACGCGCATTTTCACGAACTGTATGCGCAGTTATGGGGGCACCTGGAATCAGGCTGGAGCAAGCATGAAGGCTGAAAAACTGCGTTGGGGTGGAGCGCACCTGTTGTTCATCATGGTGATGCTAGGGCTGGGTGAGTGGCTCACTACGCATGGCTGGCTGGACCCGACTTTTGTCGGGCAACCAAGCGGCATCATCAGGTTTTTGTGGAACAACATCGCTACCGGCAAGCTCTGGGTGGATATGGGTTGGACTATGGCGGGCACTTTGATTTCCTTCACGCTGGGTAGCGTGGCAGCCATTACGGTGGGTTTACTGTTTGTCGGCTTTCCAAAGCTCGAGAAGTTTTTTGATCCCTATTTGAACGCCATGAATGTTATGCCGCGCATTGCACTGGCCCCGCTATTCATTTTGTGGTTTGGCTTGGGCTTGGGTTCCAAAATTGCTGTCGGTTGCAGCTTGACATTTTTCATTGTTCTGTCGAGCACGGTGGCTGGCATTCGTGGGGTGAGCCAAGACCATCTAACGTTGTGCAAAACCTTGGGTGCAAGTGCCTTCACCACCTTCTTTGAAGTGACTTTGCCCGGTGCCGTCCCGGTCATTTTTTCTGGACTGCGCTTGGGCCTGATTTATGCGCTTTTGGGAGTGATCGGTGCTGAAATCATTGCATCAGAAAAAGGGCTAGGTCAGTCACTCGCCTATTTAGGTTCGACCTTTGAAGTCAATGGCGTCATGGCTTTGCTCTTGGTGTTGGCCTTATTAGGGGTAAGCGTGGTGCGGGCAATGACTTGGCTTGAAAAACGATTACTGCACTGGCAATGAGTAGTGCGATGCAGACTAAACCTTGTGAAATAAATCCGCTGAAATACCTGTGCGAATTTATTGAATTAACTGTGAAACCTAATGAAAGTGAGCCATCATGGCAAATACCAAACCGTTGAAATTGATCAATATTGCTAAACGCTACAAGCACATAACTCCCGTGCCGCGCATGCCCAATTTTGCGGCGTGGATTGAAGGCGTTGACTTGACCAAGCCACTGAGCAAGCCGGTGCAAGCGGAATTACGCCAAGCCTTGTTTGATTTTGAAGTGATCTTTTTTCGGCCGCAAGTCATCACCCCCGATCAGCACATTGCCTTGGCTAAGGTGTTCGGTCCTTTGTCATCGGGTTCTTATTTTGATCGGCACCCGTCATCCCCCGACCTAGAGGTCATCACCTCCGACCCAGAACGTCCGCCCGCTATTGATAATTGGCATACCGACATCAGTTGGAAGCCCCGTCCCCCTTTAGGTACTGCGATTCAAATTACGGTCACCCCACCGGCTGGCGGAAACACCTGCTGGATCAGTACCAGCAAGGCCTACGAGTGGCTATCACCCGGAATGAAAAAATACCTGGATGGGCTCACGGCCGTCCACAGCTGGGAGGTTTCAGCTTTTCGGGAAGCGCTTGGTAAACGCGGTGACGATGCACTGATCGCAGCCATCAAAGCCTTCAAACCTGTGGTGCACCCCGTTGTGCGCATCAACCCCGATTCCGGGCGCAAGTGTATTTACGTCAATAGCGATTTCACCCGAAACATCCAAGGGGTTGACCGCCATGAAGCAGTGGGTATTTTGCGGTTTTTGCTGGACTGGATGAAAAAGCCTGAATTCATGGTGCACCACCAGTGGGAGGCCCACGGCATTGCCATTTGGGACAATCGATCGACTCAACACTACGCTGTTGCTGACTATTGGCCTCACCACCGTGTAAACCAGCGCGTCACCTTTGACGAAAAAGGGGTCAAAGTAGATAAAGTCAGTGTGAACCAAAAAGTTCTTAAAGGCGAAAAAATTAACTGAGATTTGCTTTAAGTGAATCCGTGTATATTGCAATAACTAGACTTAAGCGCGGGTGCCTGATGCTAAAACAGTAGAAAATTTTTTTCAACTTAGTTGGAACATGTACTGCCACCTTAGGGCCAAGAGATGACATACAAGCCTCTCGACACTGACTTTCCAGGCCAGCGCCAAATTACACCGTCATTGCGGCTGCAGCGCGAGGCTCAGTTGGTTACTAAGGTCTGTGCTTTGATTG
>Ga0136641_1001317_pt1 | contig 10429 bp, 10 predicted proteins | sample EliLak1302023Y_FD_115312 | JGI IMG/M metagenome (GOLD analysis project Ga0136641, IMG submission 115312) | Freshwater microbial communities from Elizabeth Lake, Yosemite National Park, California, USA - 13020-23Y | ecosystem: Environmental > Aquatic > Freshwater > Lake ... | reverse complement strand
TATTACCGACTGATAGTCAGAAATATCAGTGTTGGGTTTAATACCTAAACTGGATCGAGCCCCTGCCTTTCGAATATTTCGCAATGTTTGTGGGATGTTCTGAGTCGCTTCTGCGTGGATTGTTACCGAAGCACAACCAATTTCCGCATATTGAACCGCAATTTCATCAACATTTGCGACCATTAAATGTGCATCGACGGCTAAAGCAGATAATTGAATAATTTTTGATGCGGCTTCAAAGTCAAAGGTAAAATTGGGAACGAACACATTATCCATCACATCAAGATGCAGATAGTCGGAAACTTCTGCAATCCGCTCGATTTCTTGGCCCAACTTGGAAAAATCCGCATTCAAAATACTGGGTGTAATCCGTATTTCACGACTCATGGTTGAAGCCTAACCAATCACTTTTTGAAATAATGCAAGATACATGGCATCGGTATTGTGTTTGTGTGTCCACAAGGACATGGCTCCATCTCGTGTCGCTCCCTGCAGTGTTGGTGGAAGAAATTGTTCAACATCGATCTGTTGCATCTCTGGATATTTTTTTTGAATGTCTGCAATCTGAATACTAGTTTCGGCGAGATGTGGGGAACATGTGGCATACCCCAGTACTCCCCCTGGCCTAAGAGCTTGGATGGCTGAATCAACAAGTTCACGTTGCAATTGAGTTAAGGCACGCAGATCCTGCAACGTTCGGCGCCAGCGAACTTCTGGCCGACGACGCAAGGCACCTAATCCAGTACATGGAGCATCGATCAGAATCGCATCAAACTTTTCAGAGGCGGCGCCAATACTTCGCCCATCTGAGACAAGTACACGATCGCCATGAACTACTTGACTGACTAATACCGCCCTAGCTGCCGAGATTTCATTGGCGGTGAAACGAATGTCTCGTTGTCTAGCGATGCTCGATAATAAAGCAGCTTTTCCACCTGGGCCTGCACACAAATCCAGCCAACTTGCACCATGTGCCGCTTTTGCGAAAACCTCGGCAACAAGTTGTGATCCCTCATCCTGAACACCAATCTTCCTTGCTTTGATCAAATCAAGTGCGCCAGGATTTCCCTTCCAGTGTGCACCATACGGAGAAAAGCCAGTCGGTTCGCCACCAATATCGATCAAGTCTTGTTGAGAAGAAAAACCGGGCCAAGAGACAAGAGTGGGAGTTGCGGCTTCATTATTTATTTTTAGCGCTGCTTCCACTTCATCCCAGTTTTTCAGAAGATCGTAATAGGAAGAAACGATCCATTGTGGATGAGAGTATTGAATAGAAAAACGTTCGATTGGATCAATGATCGCCGCTAACGGTGAAAACCAATCTTGGATGCTCTTTCGAGTAACACTTCGTAAAAGTGCATTCACAAAACTGGCTTTTGATTCACCAATTCGTTTTCGTGCGACCTCGACGGTAGCGGCAACAGCTGCGTGGTCAGGTACTCGCATTTCGTGAATTTGATGAACACCTAATCGGCAGATATCGATAATCCCAGGATCCACTTCAGACCAAGGACGATCACTAATTTGAGCGAGAACCCAGTCGTGTTTGCCTTGCATTCGAATTGTCCCATATAAAAGTTCTGTTACTAAAGAGCGGTCACGATCCTCCAACTTGCTCGCATTGAGTGCTTGTGGCAAGAGTAAGTTCGAATACCCCTCGTTACGATTTACTTCCGAGAGTAAATCAGAAGCCAAAAGCCGTGCTGCATCCGGTTTAGGTGACTTGAATGTGTTACGCCGAGCTTCAGCCAAAAATCTCACCACCAGTCAAACGTGCTCCGCGGGCCCAATCAATAGCATCCATTTCCTTCTTACCGGAAGGGACAACCCTCAAAATCTCTAACGCACCTGTTCCAGTCGAAACAAAGACTGCCTTACCTATCACCGATATTTCCCCTGGAGCCCCAACGAACTCATTTGAAATTCGTGAGGCACAGATCTTGAAGGGTTCCTCTTTCCATAATGTCCATGCACCTGGTTCGTAGGTAAAGGCGCGCACAATATTTACAATGGACCTCGAATCTTTGGTGAAGTCAATCTTGGCCTCAGTTTTGGTTATTTTTGGCGCGTTACTCGAGATACCAACTTGTTCGCTCGAACTCTCCCCCTTCTTGATCATTTCAAAGGAACGATTAACAACAGCCGGACCAAGATTGGCAAGGTGTTCTAGTAATTCAAAACTCCTCCACGACGGATCAATGACTAGTGATTCTTGGGCAAAGATGGGGCCAGTATCCATACCTTTATCTAGTTGAAAAACGGTAACGCCTGTAACTATTTCGCCACTTAACAACGCTCTTTGAGCTGGAGCTGCTCCCCTATAGGCGGGAAGTAAGGAGAAGTGAAGATTTAAGAAACCCTTCTTAGGGAGAAACAAAATCGTTTCGGGAAGCAAAACACCGTAACCGATCGTCAATACTAAATCTAAATCTTCGATTTTTCCCGTTAAATCCTTTGGATCCTCTGGCTTAACGACAGGAATATGACGTATCTTAGCCCAATCAGCCACAACTGATTGTTGAAGCATTCGGCCCCGTCCGGCCGGACGATCAGGCTGGGTAATGACGAGCTGAATCTCGTGCTCGGAGTGCAATAACCAATCAAGAGTTGGAATTGCTACCTCCGGAGTAGCCGCTACTCCGATACGCACTAGGAAATCTTTCCGAAAATTGTGTGCGGTGATTCCTTGACCTGAGGGGTGCGACCTTGATCCGAGGCTAGATTAAACCACTCTGATTCACGAATATCTTTCAGAGCAAGCTTACGATCCTCTGGGGACATCTTGTCAATAAAAAGAATTCCATTGAGATGATCAGTTTCATGTTGGAGTGCGCGTGCCAAGAATTCAGTACCTTCAACAGTAATGGGTTCGCCGTACATATTAAAACCTTTGGCAACCGCTCTCATTGCACGCGGGGTTTCATAGCGGATTTCTGGGAAGGAGAGACATCCTTCCTCGCCATCTTGCATTTCTTCGCTGAGAGTGAGGACAGGATTTATTAAATGTCCAAGTTCCTCATCGACATCCCAGACAAATACACGCAAAGGAACGCCGATCTGAGGCGCTGCTAATCCAGCACCAGGAGCGTCAATCATGGTGTCTGTCAAATCTTGAATCAAGGTTCGCAACTCTTTATCAAAGTCAACAACTAAAGAAGCGGGGGTGGTGAGCACAGGGTCCCCGAAGAAACGAATTTCCTGAATTGACATGTATGTAGTCTACCAATTGATTAGAGCGAATATGGTTTAACTCTAAGCGTGAATAATTCCTTATTTGCGATACTTCTTCGCCGTTGAAGTTCATGAACAAGATCTGTCACAGCTTTCGCATCCTGATTGTCGGCGTGTAAAACAATCTTTACCTGCCCCTTTGATATCTCAGTTGGACCGTAGATATTGCAGGATTGAGGTATTCGTCCATCGGCAAGAGCTTTCTTAAGTCCATTGACAATCTGCATGCCAATCGATTGATCCATAACTAGGACTACCGAAAAAACCGACGGGGGCAAGTTCAGTTCGACCCGTTCACTCAGCTCTCTTTTGAGTAAGGGCGCAACATTCCATTTAGCGATCCCCGCGACTACAGGATGAGACCCATCAATGACTAATAAAACGGATCCCTTTGGGGATATAAGTGATGAGGTTTCAAAGAAGAGTTCTCGAGCCCGCTCTTGTGTGCGCAGATCTGTGTGCGCAAAGAACCGTATCCCATCCAAAATAACAACAGCTGCGTAACCGCCCTCCACCTCAGGTTGAGCACCGGAAGTGGCAAGAATAAGTGCGGGCTTGCGATCGATTCGATCTTTAATTACATCGCCAGCTGAAATGACAACTGGAAAGTTGGGGAAAGCTCGAGCTATTTCCTCCGCAGCACGCTCGATTCCACGACCCGCTAGGTATTGCCTATCTCGGTTACAGAATGAACATTTCCAACCATGAAAAACCCTTCCACAGTGAACACATGACGGAGCCCTCGTCTTTGCTGCTACCGATAATCTTCCGCCGCAATCACATACGGCAACATTTCTACAATGCGCACATAAAAGAGCGTTTCCATAACCTTTACGCGGTGCTACAAACAACACGGGACCTAGTTCCAAAGCCTTCCTAATCTCTGGAAATATGCGTCCTGGCAAAAGAGAACCATCGGCTGGATTAAATGACTTCACATTGACTGTTTCTTTTGAATTGTGATATTTGATCTCACGCTGATCAATTAATTGCGCTACTTCGATGGAGGGCGAAAAGCCCGTAAGTACCAGGTTTAAGGATTCATTTTTAGATCGCAAAAGACCAACAGTTCGAGTATTCCAACCTGGTGAACGGAGCTCATAATGATCTATTGATGACTCCTTATGGATAATAATCGTATGTAGATTATTTACCGGAGCAAACACTGCGCTGCGCGTTCCGATTACTATACTCTTGGCGCCATGCATAGCGTGTAAGTAATTACGATATCGCTGCTCTCGTGGCATTGCCGCCGTCAACTTCAGCACTGGCAAGTTCTGCGGACTCAAAGCCTTAATTATTAGATCTACATCTTTCTCATCTGGTGCAATAATCAGAACCGAACCCGAAGGAAAATTGTTGAGAATCAGAGTTACAACTTGATCGTGTGCCTGAAAATATGGCGCAAGTACCCGGAATTCGGCGACGAACTTGCCACTGCTCTGTTGCTCCAAACTGCGTGCATCAAAGGACTTATCAACGGAAGCGACTCTTGGCGGAATCGCAGCACGGATTACATCCCAAGGGTTACCAGCAAAGTGTGCAGCAACTAGGTCGATCAACTGTAAACTTTGGGTTGTAGCAATGGGAATTGCAGATAGTACCTTCGTAATACTCTTGAGCTCCCCCGCTCGTTCCGGGGTACCAACCCGTTCAACAATGATGCCCTCTGTCTCCCGACCGCCAAAGGGCAATTGCACACGCACACCAACGCGAATCAATTCACTGAGCTTTTCTGGAATCTGATAGTCAAACAGCTGGTCTAAATGGAAAACACCGGTATCAACTCTTATGCGTGCATATGGCAGAACTGAAGCTCTAGGCCCAGAAGATGCGGGTGCAACTTCAGCCTTTAACTGAAATAACTTAGCGGCTGACACCGACTACTTAATTGCGTTTTGAAGCACTGCGACACGATCGGTTCGTTCCCATGCAAACTCGGGGAGTTCACGACCAAAGTGTCCATAGGCACTTGTTAATGAATAGATTGGACGAAGTAAATCAAGATCACGAATGATTGCAGCTGGGCGAAGATCAAATACTGAAATCACAGCATCTTGAATCTTTGCAACTGGGACAGATTCGGTACCAAAAGTTTCAACGAAGACGCCGACGGGTTGCGCTTTACCAATTGCATAAGCAACCTGGACTTCGCAGCGCCGCGCAAGGCCAGCGGCGACAACATTCTTTGCTACCCAACGCATCGCATAGGCGGCCGATCGATCCACCTTAGATGGATCTTTGCCACTAAATGCTCCCCCGCCGTGACGAGCCATTCCGCCGTAGGTATCAACAATGATTTTGCGGCCAGTTAATCCAGCATCACCCATCGGTCCACCAATAACAAAGCGGCCAGTCGGGTTAATCAAGGTATGAAGATCAGCTTTAGGCAGGTCAATATTTGCTAGAACTGGTTTGATGACATATTCGATGACTTCTGGTGTCAATTTCTTGGCAACATCAACATCCTCTGCGTGCTGGCTCGAGATTACGACGGTGTTTACGGCGATAGCGCGATCGCCCTCGTACTCAATAGTTACCTGAGTCTTACCATCGGGACGAAGATATGGAAGCGCACCTGATTTTCGAACCTTAGTCAATTGCTGGGCCAAAGCATGGGCTAACCAAATCGGTAATGGCATGAGCTCTTTGGTGTCATCGCAAGCATATCCAAACATCAATCCTTGGTCGCCAGCACCCTGGAGATCTAATGGATCTACCGCTGATGTAACGCGGTGTTCATACGCTTGATCGACACCCTGGGCGATATCTTGTGACTGCTGCCCGATCGAAATCGAAACACCACAACTATTGCCATCGAATCCTTTGGCAGAGGAGTCGTAACCAATATTTAGAACAGTATCTCGAACGATTCCCATGACATCTGCATATCCGTCCGTCGTCACCTCACCAGCAACATGAACTTGGCCAGTTGTGATGAGTGTTTCAACCGCCACGCGACTCTTCTTATCCTGGGACAACAACGAGTCTAGAACCGCATCCGAAATAGCATCGGCAATCTTGTCTGGATGTCCTTCAGTTACTGATTCTGAAGTGAAAAGTCGCTTTGACATTTTTAACCTATCCGCCGGATGGCTTGATCAAGAAGTAAATTTCCGAGAGCGCCTTTGGAGACTTCCTTGACCGCTATATCCGCATCATTGCGTAAGAGAATGGTACCCATAGTCTGGTCCTGGCCAAATATCGCCCCGCCCGTAACATCGTTCACATAAATTAAATCTAACCCTTTTGCTTCCAGCTTCTTGCGAGCTTCTTGCAGATGATCCCTAGTTTCAGCGGCGAAACCAATGACTAGTTGACCCCTCTTAATCGAAAGAAGAGCGGATAAGAGGTCTGGATTCTCCTGTAAATCAATACTTGCTAAGAGCGACTTTTTAATCTTCTCAGTTGAGAAATTCTTGGGTTTAGCATCTGCAACCGCAGCGCTCATAATCAAAATGTCACACTGTGGAAATTGCGCTAATAATACCTCGTGCATATCGGCGGCGCTTTCCACATTGAATACTTCAATTCCATCTAAGCCTGAGGTATCAAAATTCGCAGCTATCAAACGCACTGTCGCACCTCGGTTGCGAGCGGCCAGAGCAATTGCAACGCCTTGCTTTCCAGAGGACCTATTTCCAATAAATCGCACTGGATCAATTGCTTCACGTGTTCCACCTGCTGTGACCAGTACACACTTGCCTATGAGATCTCGAACATTGCCAGTTGCTTCATCAAATTGTTCAATGATCGCGGAAACTTCGGGGAAACGACCCGGCCCTATATCTTTTCCGGTAAGTCTTCCAACCGCCGGATCCATGATCTTATAACCACGGGAACGCAGCGTTTCTACATTCGCAACGGTGGCCGGATCAAGCCACATCGAAGGGTGCATAGCAGGAACTATCATTTTCGGTACATCTGATGCCAACACCAAATTTGTTAACAAATCATCGGCCCGACCAACGGCAAGTCGGGCAATTAAATCAGCAGTTGCTGGTGCGATAATAAAAAAGTCTGCTTTTTCCGCCAATGAAATATGAGGAACAGTGTGCACATTTTCCCATACCTGCGTATTAACTGGGCGAGCTGACAGTGCTTCCCAAGTGGCCTTGCCTACGAAATTGAGGGAAGAGGGAGTTGGTACAACGGTGATTACATAGCCTCGATCTTGCAGACGACGTAATAACTCGCACGACTTGTATGCTGCGATGCCACCACCAACACCGAGTACAACTTCACGGCCGACTAGTGACATAGACGGGGTTTAAGCTGTTGGCTCGAGGTTTTCGATTGTTAAAAGACCCTCGTTGATTTCGCGAAGTGCGATTGAAAGTGGCTTTTCATGAACATGTGTTTCAACGAGCGGCCCTACATATTCAAGAAGACCTTCTCCGAGTTGTGAGTAATAAGCGTTAATTTGGCGAGCACGCTTAGCAGCGTAAAGAACAAGGCTGTACTTGGAGCCGCTTTTGTCTAAAAGTTCGTCAATCGGTGGATTTGTGATGCCATCCATGGTTTTCCCCGCTTCGCTTATCAATACCGAATTAATAACAACCTATTAACTATGTGCCAACTCTATCAGTCTCTGGACCACCCGCTCGACCTGGTCGTTAATCACAACAACATCAAAAAAAGATGCCGCAGCGAGCTCTTCTTGGGCTAATTCAAGCCGCTCTGCCCTTCGCGCCGGACCATCAGTGCCTCGGCCTTCAAGTCGCGCTACTAACTCTTCCCAAGTCGGGGGTTCCAGAAACACCAGCATTGATTGCGGAAGGTGCGATTTCACCTGTTTCGCCCCTTCGATCTCAATCTCCAACAACACATTCCGGCCAAGCAGTAGAGCCTGTTCAACTTTTTGTTGAGGGGTTCCGTAACGATTACCAGCAAATTCAGCCCATTCTAGAAACTCATCAGCCTTTACCATTCGCGCAAACTCTTCATCATCGACGAAAAGGTAATCTTGGCCGTGAACCTCATTGCTTCGAGGTTTTCTAGTAGTAGCACTTACACTTACCCAAAAATCGCCAGCCTCTCGAAGTTTTTTTGCGACGGTACTTTTTCCAACACCACCAGGGCCAGATAACACAACTAGTTTTCCTGGCTTTATTGCGTGCTCAGACTTCATGAACTCCTCCCGCAACTGTCGTACCTGAAGTCGACCAAGACCCTGAATCCGTCGGGTTGGCGAAATTCCTAAGCGTTCCATCAAAGATTGGGCTCTAATTTTTCCTACCCCAGTCAGCGATTCAAGTAGTTCTCTGACACGCATCTTTGCAACGGCCTCTTCTGACTTTGCGATCTCAAGAATCGTGTCAATCGAAAACTCACCATTTTTAATTTTTTTCTTGACTTCAGCACGACGTTTACGAGCAGCCGCAGCTTTTTTTAACGCCTCTTGGCGCTGTTCGGCCGTTAATTGCGGAGGTAATCCCATATGACAAATCTAGCCGTTAATCTAAGAGAGTTCGGATGCAAAGAACGCGGCACGATCACGCATTGCTCCCGCACCATGGCTCCAGCTCTGGGTAATAGGGCGTCCGATTACAACCAAATTCGCTCCTATTTCAAGAGCAGATTTTGGTGTCATTGTGCGCACTTGATCATCGGTACCGGCCGAATCTGCCGGACGGACCCCAGGTGTAATGATGATCGGACCAGTGCCAACAGCTGCGCGAATTGCAGCGATCTCAAAAGGTGAGCAAACGACTGCGCCGGCACCAGCTGAAACAGCAATCTTTGCTAAACCGACCGCTGAATCAAGGGCGTTACTCTCAAATCCAATCTCTGAAACATCATTATCTGACAGAGAAGTTAGAATCGTAACTCCAGTTACATGCGTCTTTGGTGAAGCATCAACAGCTGCTTTGAGCATTGCTGCACCACCAGATGCATGAACAGTTAAATAACATGGTGCTAAATGAGATACAGCCTTTGCTGCGCCACTTACCGTATGTGGAATGTCATGGAGTTTGAGGTCCAGGAAAATATCCGAATCTGTAACATCCTTGATTGCTTTAACACCATCACTACCAAAGGTAAGAAAGAACTCTAACCCGAGTTTGTATACTGAAATATAATCCTGCGTAGCCTTAACCCATTCGATGGCTGTTGCTAATTCTGGAGTATCAACGGCTAAGACAATTGGTGCTCTAGACATTGGATTCGTTCTTTTCTGGCCTGTGCGCAAATCCAATTGCTTGCTTGAGTGATGTAAATCCTCGATCGATCAATAATTGCTTTAGTTCATTCTGAATTTTCATGATTGCAGTTGGATTGCCAAAATTTGCTGTTCCGATTGACACGCCACTTGCACCCGCCAGGATCATTTCCAGAGCATCCTTTCCGGACGCGATTCCGCCCATTCCTAATATTGGAATGCTAGGCACTGCTGCATGCACCTGATATACGGCTCGAACTGCAATTGGTCTAATTGCTGGCCCCGATAAGCCACCAGTTTTACCACCTAATTGAGGACGCATAGTGTCAACGTTTATAACCATGCCAAGAACTGTGTTGATTAATGCCAGGCCATCTGCTCCTGCATCTACGACCCCCCGTGCGATGGTTACCAAATCCGTGACATCTGGCGAAAGCTTTGCAATTATTGGCAGCTCTCCACCAATTATTCGTCTAACCCCATCGATCACTCGTCTGGAAGCATCTGGGTCACACGCAAAGACAAGACCACGATTTTCGACATTTGGGCACGAAATATTCACTTCGATCGCACTAATACCAGATACCGAACGCAGTTTCCTTGCCAGAGTTGCATACTCTTCCACCGTTTCACCAGCGATTGAGACAATAATGCGCGCTTTTTGCTCCACCAAGTATGGAATGTCTTGTGCAATAAAAGCGTCGATTCCTGGGCCCTGCAGACCAATCGAATTGAGCATTCCGCTAGGTGTCTCTGCCATTCGTGGCGTTGCTCGCCCAGTACGTGCCTTGGACATCACAGACTTGGTAACTACTCCACCCATTTCGCGCAAGGGAAAAAACTGCGCCAGTTCACGGCCCGAACTGGCACATCCGCTTGCGGTAAAAGTAGGAGCAGGAAACCATGTGTTTCCGATTGTGGTTGAGAAATCTAAACCACTCATAGTTGCTGCCCGACCAAACTCCACTGCACCTTCGATCCATCCATCACAGGACCATCAATACAAGATCGCAACATCGATATAGATCCATCTAT